>Ga0116191_1001965_pt1 | contig 16000 bp, 17 predicted proteins | sample AD_UKC111_MetaG_FD_89897 | JGI IMG/M metagenome (GOLD analysis project Ga0116191, IMG submission 89897) | Active sludge microbial communities of municipal wastewater-treating anaerobic digesters from Hong Kong - AD_UKC111_MetaG | ecosystem: Engineered > Bioreactor > Anaerobic > Digestate...
CACAATTACTGGGATAAATCAAAAGCATCGAGAGATTTTAAATCTGATGAATGTTGATATTAGTGTTTATACTCAATTGGGATCAATTCAGGAATCTGAATTTAAGATCAGCGAACGGTGAGAACAACAAAAACCTTCAAAAGAACGAAATGAGGAAGATACGATACCAGAAATAATTGGTACAAAGCAGGTGCAAAACCAGTTCACGACCCATGTTTTTTTGACTCATATAGTACAAAGCCCTCCCCTGCAGTACCCTTCATCTTTTCATCGCTACTCAGATGGAGCAATGCTTATCGTGGACCCAGGAAATAGCCGGGTGATTATAGAATAATGCAAAAATATCTGAGATAATTCAGAAGGTTTGCTTAGTACTATGAAGTACATTTAGTGTGCACGCCTTGGAATAATGTTCTTTTCATTTTGATTATTCCAAGACGTTATACAAGGCACTATAAGACAGATCCTTCCGGAATTATTCTTAAACTATTGATAATACAACCATTCCCGGAGGCAGATTTCATGATCCATGTGGCATTGCAATAGATGCGTCAGGCATTATTCACATTCAAACCAGGGATACGGGAGAATTGAGCGATTCACTGCCGATGGCATATACCTTTCAGGGATTGGAGCACACGGAAACGGGGAGGGACAGTTCTCCAGACCCACCGGACTTTCATTCGGGCCTGACGGAAACCTCTATATTTTGGATACCGGGAATAACCGGAACGTCATTATGAAGGAAGAAATTGTTGTTGATGATGTCACATCGCTTGATGATAAATATGCCCGGTTTAGCAGGTCTGTGGATGACTGGTGGAATACGACCTGGTAGAACATAGTTACCTGAAAAAAAGAGCGGAAATTTTGCCTTTTAAAAATTATTCCACATTTTAACCATTTTATGACAGGAATACATTCCAAGAAACAATATCTGATTCATGATGTTGTTTCCATTTTAACTCATGGTGGTTTTCCCCTCGTATGAATTTTCATAGGTATTAACAGATATCCACTCCAGTCACTTTCGATTATCGGAATTTAAAAATACGCCCAATGAAACGATAAACCAAAATAAAATGCCAAATTAAATTCACAATTATAAATGATCAATATTTTTTACTCATACTATCACCCCATTCAGAACATGCGTACTATGTACCATTTCTTAAACCCCTCACATACTATCTCATTTGTTCATCATTTTTAAGAATACCCTCTTTTTCCTCACACGAAATGATGTATTTAGAGTTCCTTTTCAATTGTCCGGAGATGCTTTTATGAACCGGTTCGTTCAGGTATCTCACATGGGCATGTATTTCAGGACCAGAACCAGTCGAAAGATAAAATGGAGTAATAAATCACAGATCTCACATCTGGATCTCCCATGGATGATCGCTATCACCGCATTATTCAGTATTCAGATTCTTGATCTCCTGACAACAAAATTAGTGCTGGATCATGGAGGTGTGGAATTAAACCCAGTATTCCATATTTTCCAACATACCCTATGGTTCTGGCCAATCATGACTCTCGCTAAAATATTGTTTCTGATCTGGGCGTATTACTCACTCTCAACGGCAGAGCGACGGTATCCTTTTGCAGCATGGATAACGTTCGTAATTCTAATTATACAGGCTATTGCAGTTGTTGGAAATAATATCCTGGTTTTGATTACATTGTTCAGATAGGTTTCAGGGGTTACCGGGAAAATTCGTAATGTGGAGCGGAGATTCTTTAATTCATTATCCTATTCATAAGATATCTTTAAAAGAATTATTTGATAAATTACCCAAAGAACACTTTAAAGGTCCGATTAAAAAAATACAACAAGAAAGTAACAAAGACCAAACGTGTTCCTCCATAAGAGAGAACTTATCTGAATTACTCATAAACTCTGAAACAAGAGTAAAGGCATGTATCATGCTGTTTTTTCACGAGCAATATCTCACCAATTAAGACACATGAAATCATTTGATATAATGATGTCTGATCACGAACATTACTTAAACCGGATCACTCAGTACGACACGAACCTCTTTCGCATCCTCCCAAATGCGGAACTGTTCTTTTCCACATGCCTTTCATTCATTCCACACCGGAAGATCTCTATTCTGGAACTTGGTTCAGGGACCGGTTATTTCACCGCACTCATGCTCAGCCATTGTCCTGATTACGAGATCACCTGCATGGATAAATCTCCAGAGATGCTGGACCTAGCTAAAAGGAAAAAAGAAATTACCAGGTGCACCTTCATTGAAGGTGACATCACCACCGGCCTGCCTGAAGGGACCTTTGACTGTATCGTATCAACACTTACCCTCCATCACATTGCTGATAGGTCCCGGAAAAACCTCATTGATGAGATTTATAAAAAACTAAATCCAGGCGGACTTTTTATATGCGGAGATGTTATGAGACCGGAAGAGGATTGGATTGAATCAATATACCGAAGCAGATGGGAAGATCATATGAGAAAGACCGGCATGCCAGAAGATCAGATTCGCGAGACAGTATCCGGAAGAGAGAAGGCATGGCCCCTTCTTGACACAATCCATGGATTTTATGGAAAATTGAAAGCAGCAGGTTTTGCCCGGATACTTGCACCATTACAGTATGATATGTTTGGAGTGTTTATTGGGTGGAAATAATGAACAGGTAGATCTGAAAAATCCGTAACCATTTTACCCACACATGAGGAAGATATACTAATGGATATAGGGCATGAGTTCAATTTCTGATGTGATTAAAAGTTTTCCGAATGATTTGCAGGATCCCGTCTTCCATTTTTGGGAGGCATTGAAAGAAGAACTTGGGGTGAAAAGAGAAGACTTTACAGAATTAAAAAAAATTGTTCAGGATTTAGCTCAGGCACAAAACAGGACCGAACTTAGGCTTGAGGAACTTGCTCAGGCACAAAACAGGACCGAACTTAGGCTTGAGGAATTAGCTCAGGCACAAAGCAGGACTGAAATTAGGCTTGAGGAATTAGCTCAGGCACAAAGCAGGACCGAACTTAGGCTTGAGGAACTTGCTCAGGCACAAAAAGAATTAGCAGAGGCTCAAAAGGACACAGATAGATCAATAAAACGTTTATCAGACACCGTAGATTTTAAGATTGGAGGGCTTGGAAGACGATGGGGGATAGATTCTGAAAAATCATTCCGAAATGGCCTCACGGAGATACTTGCAGATACCGGGTATACCGTACAGAATTTTATTGAATCTGACACAAAGGGAATAGTATTCGGCCGTCCGGCAGAGATTGAAATTGATGTAATCATTAAGGGAGAGCGGACAATCGTTGTAGAAATAAAATCTTCGGTAAGTAAAAGTGATGTGTTCATCTTTCTGAAAAAAGTAGATTTTTATCGCCAGATTTCGGGAAAACAAGTAGATAGTACTCTCATGATCACTCCCTACATCGATGATGCGGCACGGGATATTGCCCACCAATATGATATCATCGTATGTGATACCCTGTCCGATATTGAACCATCAATCCAAAAAGCATGAAGACTGATAAAAGGTTAATATTCTATCCCCTTCCTCGCTTTCACCCCTCTATCAAAATAATGTTTCACCTTTTTCATCTCGGTGACCAGATCTGCTGCTTCAATCAACTTATGTGGCGCCTTTCTTCCGGTGAGAACCACTTCTACCCATGGCTTTCTTGATTTCAGCATGGAGAGAATCTCTTCAATAGTGATCAGTCGGTAAAAGACACTCAGGATTATCTCATCAAGGACGACCAGGTCAAAATACCCGGATGATAGTACACTTTTACAATGTTCAAGTCCTAATCTTGCCTGCTTTCTGTCTTCTTCAGTGGGATCATTGATAATAAACTTCCCTGACCCATACTGTTCCATTACAAACGTATCAAAGAGTGAACAAAGGCCCATTTCTGCCGTCTCTGAACCTTTACAAAACTGGGCAAAATACACTGATCCACCAGAGAGAAGGGTCCTGAGCGAAAGACCGAGTGCTGCAGTTGTTTTCCCTTTTCCGCTTCCACAATACACCTGTATGTATCCTTTCCGATCTTTGGACATGCGCTTGTTTTTACCTTTAATATACCCTTTTTCTGAATGAATAGTCAGAATTACAATCGAAAATTGAAAGAAATGAAAGAGGAATCATTCAGGCCGGTGAGAGCTGAATCTGTTTTTCCTGTCCGATTGCCCAGATGATGAACTCATCAGGTGATGCGAATGACATCGCAGGATAGTCATTCTCAAGACCGGTATCAGTTCCAAGCCGGACCACTTTTGACTCATCCGATGGCTGATATCTGTACAGGACTTCAAATTCATTCTCTCTTCCATGAAGTTTTGAGATCCCCATCTGGTTAAAGCCCACGGCAAATTTCCATTCGTCCTCCATGATGTCAACAAAAACCCTGCCAATGAGGGATTTGTTATTTCTCCGAATCAGGACCTTGGTTTCAAACTCATCAGCTAGCTTTGCAGTCTTTGGCTTCGGTTCATAACCAAAAAATTTTGACATAGATCAAAATTTATTGTTCATACAGAAATACTTTGCGGTGTTACCATATTTCGGTAACCATCTGACAAAATCGAATAAATTCCAGAAAAATTATTCACTTCTTTCCAGTTCCCTCTCCGTCTTTATCGCATATATCAGACTACTTTCCATCTTACCAATCCCCTGATGAATCAATTCCAGTTCAGTAATAAGGTCACCATCAGAATGTTTTTGAATACCTGCAAGCAGGTCTTTTGCCCCGGTAGAATAACAGAATAACCCTTCCCGCATTATCTCGCGTGGTTTCCATAACCTTGAAGATGTCTTACATTTTTCCAAATTTTTAAGGATAGGTTCAGATATTTCTTTCATCTCCTGAATTTTATGAGATACCATCCAGTATTCCCCTTTTTGAATATGCTTTTTTAATTCTTCAGTATATGGAGGTAATGAACGATATTGATTGAGTAATTCAAAGAAGCATTTATCATCATTTATTTCGACTGGATATGATTGAACATGAACATGGGATATATCATTTATTTTATGTTCATTTACCTCCGGAACAGGAGTATCCACAGGAATAAAAAAATCTTCATAGTAAATTTCATCACAGGTTTCTTGAATTACTCGATTGGGCACAATTTCAGCGAAGAAAAAGGGAGCTGTTAGAATCAGAATGGCAATTAATGTCAATACCAAGTAAACTGGAGCACATTTCATAATATTTTACCTAATATTTTTCAATTGGTCTCATTTTTAAATTAAAGACACTTAAGACTAACTAAAAATTATTGATCTAATGTAAAAAATATTTGATGTGGTGATTTAAAAACATTCTTTATTGGCTGATAAAAATTTATTGTAATAATGTCATTTAACATACATAATCTAGAAAACAGGCATAATAAGGGAACATTCAAAAAATTATTACCGCCTTCTAAAATTCAAAAATGAATTCATTATTTACGGTTTAGGTTCTGGAATTATCGCTTATTGCTTTGAAAGGATTGACTTTTTTATCAATTCATATCCAAGGTGGTTTAAGAAACCCACATGAATCGCCTCATGGTTCTCACCTGAATGATTATAACGCTTAGATCTGAACAGTTTGACCGGACAAATTGAACACCCATACCGCTGAAACTAAGCAGCTCAAACGCATAGTTGAACACTTTCCCTTCTCCTTTTTTACGACTTCCTTCTACTAGTTCATTTTTAACCCTGAATCCTCTTAATTGAACAATCACAGTTTCAGAGTAGATTGATTTTTTCTAACGAATAATTCCCCTTTGGTATCAAATTGATGCCAAGGAAGGATAACATGAAAAACTACAAGGAGATTCTGCGACTAAACAGTCTCGGGATTAAGAACACACAAATTGCACTCTCGTGTAGTTGTTCACGGACAACTGTGATCAATACCTTAAAACGAGCATTAGAATTGGAATTATCATGGGAAACAGTAAAAGATTGGACTAATGAGGAATTAACAAAAAAATTAGTTCCCTCTTATGCCATAAGCACCTCCTATAGAAAACCGGATTATGATTATATTCATCGTGAAATGGCAAAGAGTGGTGTTACTTTGAGCTTACTGTGGATTGAGTACTGTGATCAATGTCGAGGCTCAGGCCTACTTCCCTATAAACAAACCCAATTCAACAAATATTATCGTGAATATGTTCATAAAACCAAAGCCACCATGCATCTGGAACATAAGCCCGGAGAAATCATGGAAGTTGACTGGGCAGGTCAAAAAGTCCAGATCACCGATACAGACACTGGTGAAATAGTCAAGATCTCAATCTTTGTATCTGTACTACCCTACAGCGGGTATGCTTATGTTGAGGGATTTCTCTCACAGAATCAGGAGAGTTGGACAATAGCTCATGTTAATGCTTACAATTATTTTGGTGGCGTCACGAGAATTCTCGTCCCTGACAACTTAAAGACAGGAGTGCTAAAAAACACCCGTGATGAGACAGTTATCAACAAAACCTATCTCGACCTTGCAGAACATTACGGAACAGCAATAATCCCCACCAGACCCCATTCTCCAAAAGATAAAGCAACCGTTGAGAAATCAGTGAGTGTTGTTTCAACCTGGATAATCGCAGCATTACGAAACAATCAGTTTCTTTCACTCAGAGAACTGAATGAAGCAATCCATCAAAAACTCGTCGAATTTAATCATAAAGAGTTCCAGATGAAGGATGGATCCAGAGCATCACGGTTCGAAGAAGAAAAAATGTTTCTTCTGCCCTTGCCTGAAAGACCATATGAACTGGCAATATGGAAAATTGCTACAGTCCAGTATAATTACCATATTACGGTTGAAAATAAGAATTACTCCTGTCCCTACGAATATATCAAACAGAAGGTGGATGTTCGGATCACAAAGAATATTGTTGAGATATTCTACCACGGTACACGTATTGCCTCACATCCAAGACTCTATGGGCAGTCCCTCCATTACAGCACTATTCAAGAGCATATGCCACCAGATCATCAGAAATTTATAAAGTGGAATGGTGAGCGTTTCCAAAAATGGGCACAAAGCATTGGCACGAATACCAATACCATTGTGTCAGTATTTCTCACTAGCCACAAGGTTGAACAACAGGGTTACAAATCCTGTATGGCTTTACTGAAATTGGCTGATTCGTACTCTCCCCAACGTCTTGAGGAAGCATGTAAACGTGCCTTGTCAAATACTGCAAGACCAAGTTTAAAGAGCGTTCAGGCAATTTTGAAATCGGGTCAGGATAAGTTGTTAATCCAGAAGGAAGAGACAAAAACAGAATCCTATCAATATGCATTTACTCGGGGAGCGGACTATTACAAGAGAGGTGAGGAGTGATGTTAAGTGAAAATACCATCAGCTAACTGTATGAAATGCGACTGAATAGCATGGCACAATCCTTCCGGGATCAAATGACCGATTCTGCATATGTCAGTATGCAGTTTGAGGAGCGTTTTGGTTTGTTGGTTGACTCAGAATGGAACAAGCGAAGGACCAACAGATTGAAACTCCTCATCAGGAAGGCAGATTATGCTTATCCTCAGGCATGTATTGAGGATATCAACTACGCACCAGAACGTCACCTCGATAAAGGACAGATCACAAGACTGTCTCTCTGTGGTTATATCCAGGATTGTAATAATGTTATCATACTGGGTGCGACAGGTACAGGAAAAAGTTACTTGGGTTGTGCATTAGGTGTAGCTGCGAATCGGAATTTTTATTCTGTGCGGTATATTCGGCTTCCTGATCTCTTTGCAGAATTGGCTATCGCAAGAGGTGAGGGAAGTTTTCAGAAAACCATCAAGGAATACAAAAAAGTAAAACTGCTGATTCTTGATGAATGGCTTTTGTTGTCTCTTTCCTATAGCGAAGCAAGAGATCTGCTAGAGATTGTTGAAGCACGTTGTGGAAGAGGTTCAACAATTTTTTGTTCTCAATTTGAGGTAAAGGGATGGTTCCAGAAAATTGGTGATGAAACAATTGCAGATGCGATTTGTGACAGGATTGTCCATAATGCATACACCATCATTCTAAATGGTGATTCATTACGTAAGGTAAAGAGAATCAATTCAGAATTATAAAATGAATGATCAATAACCTACCCTATTTTGAAAGTTTTCAACGGAGCGTTGAGGGTGCTTAGTTTGAGCGTTCTCACTATACAAGATCAAACGGTCAGACTGTTCAATCGGGCCGTTATATACACCTGAAACCATGAAAATATGATATGCTTAATTTTGCATACGATAAATGGGGTAAAATGCTATTTTCATAAAGATCATGATTATGGCAAACCAAAATTGGACCATGAAAAATCATTTAATTGGTAAAACCACTTTTATTTCAGTAAAATCAAAATATTTCAGCGAATAATTATCATCTCTCGTAACGTAGACATCGTTGGTGGTCATGATGTATGCAAACCTGACCGGACAACAACTTGAAAAAGTTCAGAATCTAGAGAAAGAGATTGGCGTTTACCTGCTGGCAGAACCGCATTACAAGAACCTGTCACCGGATGATCTCAAGGCATTGAAAGATCTTGAAAGTAAACTTGGAGCAGTTCTTGTTGCATATGATGCGTGAGTTCCCAAAAAAATCGATTTTTTACAATATAATCCCCCGTTCTGGAATTAAGACGGGGTCAATTATGGGGTTTCAATTTCGATGTGGGTATCCACAGTTAATTCATACCTGAATTTTAGGACCGCACCACATTCACATTCAAATTCTTCAATCCAAACACCGGGTTCCGGATTACAATCAGGGGTGTCAATGTCAAAATCATCTACCCAGGTATCTATATTTGTCTTACATTTTGGACATTGTACTGACAAAGGGAGATTCATCATCTGATGCAGATCAAGATTTAAACCCATATAACTCTCTATTCATGTCTTGCATGTTAATAATTTCTCTGATGTCATGGGGGTCTCAAGAGACAGATCCAGGCAATGGTTTTTCTACAATCTCCCCTCCCGCATAAGCTTCTCCCTGAGCTGCGGAGGCATATTGGGAGGATAATTCTGAGCATTCTTCGTCTCTGACTCTGGAGTATTACCACTACCATCCGGAGTATTGATACTGATATCAAGTGTCGCAGCTTCTCCGGCAATCTGAATTAAAAAAGATCCGTTGTAATACACTTCAAATTCCTTCACGGACTCACTGCTGAACTGCCGGTTAAATCCATCTTCATACAGGATGTTCTGGAATGGATCTATTACCGCAATACGTGCCCAGGATACGAGCGGAGTTCCCTTTGGGTGTACGGTAAACCTGACCGAGAACGGACCTTTTTCTGCATGGACTTCCAGTTCCTTAATTGTTGTGTTTAACGGAATCCCTGACGCCGAATAGACGGGATGTAAATCAACGGGCCTTTCATTTGAGGAAGGATTAGTAAAATAAATTGAGGAGCGAGACGGGATGAATGTGTCTTCAGATATGCTATCAGATAACCGCGTGACATACGATGTAGGGGTTGGTATCGGTGTAGAAGTTGGTGGGAGATTATTGGGTTTTGTTTCCTTAGCGGATGATGGGAGTTTTCCCTGCCGTATTAATTGCTCCCGTATTTGAGGAGGCATATTTGGAGGGAAAGACTGATCAGGTACCGGGTTTGTGGCAGCGGTCGGAAGGGGGGCCGAGGTAAATGCTGGTTGTGACGTTTTTTCCGGATGAACAATGGACTGGGTGGTGATGTCAGATGTGTCGTCTTTGGGGGAAGGGATCTGCATACATCCGGCAATGCAGAGAAAGATACTTAGTATGATAAGAGAAAGAGTGCATGTCATTTTCACAGAAATACTGGATTTTATTCGGTTATTCATAATCATCTGGGCATTATATAAGAAAATATACACAATTTTTCATAAAGGAATAGAGTTGCATCAATTATTACTGGAGAGAGGGTTCTGAATATGACTATATTCAGTTTTTCTGTTTTAAGTAAAAAAGGTTAGTATTTCAATTTTAGACGAAGATGTGTATTTATTATTGATTATTTCAATGATAACAAAAAATATCTATCATTTGCGAATAGCTAATAACCCCCTTGCAACAAATTGAGGTTTATAAATACTTTATAAACTCGCGATCATAAAAGGGAAGTTTTTAGCTATCCTCATTTGTATTAATATCGAATCGATATTACAAAATTTAATGCGTGTTTCTAAATATTAAAAGAACATTTATCGTTAAGATTGAATTATACTACCTGATTATACTAGAATCCTTTAAGATAGAGTAACTATTATTTACTTAACTAAAAAATATCTGTATTAGCTAAGATACAATTGTCTTAGTGTAAAAAATTTGGAGAAATGATACTGATGAAGAAGATTTATGAGAGGATGGAACCGGCAGTTTCTCCGGTTATTGGTGTCCTCCTCATGTTAGTGGTGACGATAATCATCGCTGCGATCGTAAGTGGATTTGCTGGTGGTATGGCCGGTGGTGAGAAAGAAGCACCACAAGCAGCAATATCGGCTGAAATCCTAGATCGAGATGATGGTTTAGGAAATATTAACAAATCTATCGAGTTAAAACTTATGGGAGGAGAACCAATACAAACAAAAGATCTTGCGATTCTTACTTATTATACCAATAGCACAGGGTATATTTATAAGCATGAGCAAACTCCAACCAGTGACTTAATCGACACTTATGCTGGAACATCCTACGCAGGATGGGGGATAACACGAGTACCATATCTTAGCAATCTTGCAAAGGGTTGGTCGAATGAAAAGCAACAACATTTTGGTAATTTCACATGGATGGTTGGAGAGGTGATCAGCACAGGAACTATAGGCGGAACTGCAGGTTTACTCGGAATTCCTGATATAAATGATGTTGATCTCAAATCTGGAAGTGTGGTTGATATTAAAGTTAAGCATATCCCAAGTAATAAATTCATATTTGACAAGGAGGTGATTGTACGATGAAATATATTTGCAACGATGCAGTATCACCTGTAATCGGTGTTCTCCTCATGCTCGTAGTGACCATTATCATCGCCGCAATTGTAAGTGCATTTGCTGGAGGACTATCTTCTGATGAATCAAAAGCACCTCAAGCATCTCTCGAAGCAAGAGTACTAATTGAAAATATCACCGGAACGTGGGATTTTACAAATCCACCTACTTATCCAGCAGGATTTGAAGCAAGGAATGGGATTCAATTTGAGCATAAAGGTGGTGATCCGTTCTCACTTAATGACATCACCATTCAACTCGAGAATCAAGGTGTTACTATGATAAGTTCTGCAGGAGACAAACTTCCTTCAAGTACCTGTCTTCCATCTGGTATAACTGATGGAGGGTACTTCGTAAAAGTGGGTTCCACCACAAATGATAAGATTATTGAATCAGGTGATAAATTCATGTTTTATGCTGATAACTGTTATCGAAATGAGGGCAAGGAATTCTTATTATGGACATTCGAGACAGGATATGGGTACGGAACTATTGGAGAGTTTTATAAATATAAAATAATTGACCAGAGATCCAGTAAGCCCATCAGTACCGGAGAGTTTCTTTTAAAATAATATAAATAAAGTGGGAATACTTCTCTTTTTTTAATTTTTTAAACCTTATATATCATTCCTTCCTGAAAACCCTGCTATCATCTTCAAGTTTTTCGGGGAAGGTGATTTCCATAAGTAGTCTACATATCAGCCAATTTTTACGTTCTTTAATTCTCTCTAAACCTCAATCCCAAAAAACGAAAAAGATATACATTTCAAAATTAAAAAAATGTAATATATTTAACGACTAATTTAGCCATCTCTACCCTTCATATTCCTTTCATTGAATCGCTAATGTTCTTAAAGAATTAAATTTTATTCACTTGACTGTAGGAATAACTCCAAACCGCTAGTTCAATGAGGAAAAACCCAAATTTTCTATTGGTATTTGGGTTTCAATCGAATGGAAATAGTCCTCTTGCGGAAATGACATTTTAACTCTGCAACAGCCTTTATTGACAATTAAAATTGAAAATCCTGTACAGCATACACATATTCACCACTCACAGTCACACCCAACCCAAACCGGGTATACCTTTGATCGAGTATATTATTACGATGACCTGGTGAACCAATCCATTGTGACATAATTGCCTGGGCGATGGCCTCGTCTGAGCCGGATACATAATTCATTGCACAATTTTCACCAACCCCCTCCGGAAGACCCTGGTGATCAACTGTTCTTCTTCCTGCCATATTTTCACTTCTGGATTTTGCCAGACCTGCAAGACCACCATCATAGGACAATTGAGGAATTCCCGCCTGGGATCTCTGTTGATTGGTCATAGAGGCGAGTAATGATTCTACGTGACCAGAATTGACTACAGATGTGTCTCTGTTTTCATTGTGTTCCGGCTGATTTTGGAATACTCTTTTATTAACAGGTGAGGTTTTTGAATAATCCGTTACCCATTGAGTTTTAGATGAATCTTGATTTCCATCAGGCATATTTTCTGGAAGATAATTTAAACCCATAATTATACAGGATGCCACTATAGCAATGATAGTGATGACTACTGATACTGATGCCATTATTGAAAAACTCCTCGAATGTAATAACCCATAGTAGGAATAGGATGAGAACTTCTTTTCAATATAAAAGAAGATCACTCCGAGATCCATCATTAGAATAAATGACCACCATATGCCAGATAATCCGAAAAATGAGAGATGTGATTGTAATTGTGAGTGAATGGATAATACAAATGAACATAATGGAAATTGAGTAATTGATGAAATTATAAGAGAAATGAAAGTGTATATCGTGGGAAATTGAGAGAGATATCCGGATAGTGGGCTAATAGCTAACTGAAATAAGAATATACATGCCAGAATAAAGCATAACACTGCTCCGAGATGAAATAATATTGAGAGAAAAGACGATAAGGAGGATTTAGTCCTGAAATATGCCCCTCGTGGATACAAAGTCCCAGCAAAAATTGTGTATCCAATATAAACAAAAATAATTGCGATTTGAACGATATCAGATGAAAGCAGATGCAACAAATAACTAGCATAAAGAAGAAATCCTGATATTAATAACAAATAAAATATTTGCGTTGGATAGGCATTATCAAACCTTCCACAATATTTTCTTTTCAGAACCGGATAAAAAGGCCATGCACCATCTCGTGTCCCGCAATAAAAAATTGTCGTAACACATCCTCCAAAAATGACCATATATCCACATAATACAGGGTCATATGTACTGGGAATTATGAATTGGAGAAACCTGAAAATAATAAACCATATAATTCCAATTATCGCAATTGAGATTACATTCAAAAGATATCCATTTCGATACGGAGCGTGTGATCTCGTGAGAGATCGGAATAATGGATAGATTACATATTCATTGATCTTCAAGAGCCATAGAATGATAGGATTTTCCTTTGTTCTGCAATATGATTTTGTACCCACTATTGGTGAGACTGAGCCAATACCAACAGCGACAATATAAAGAAGAGTCGGTTCATTGAACGCAAATATTGATGAAAAATAAGCAAGTGAACATGATATTGCCAACAGTGCATAGCAATAATTTTTCATAGACAATTTTATAATTATATGAAAAATTTAATAATCTTTTCTATTTTGTGATACCATCAACCAGAACCACCCGACCATCAAGCGTCAGATTCACCGGAACGGGTAATTTCCGTAGATACGACTTGAGTGCATCAATATCAGCCGGACCGATAGTAACATTCACTCCATAGTCCCATCCGGGTGTAAACTCACCCATTCCATATGCCATGTAATAATTCATCGCTACCGAATACGTGACATTGGGACTAATTTCACTACCATGTACCCACATCCCGGTAATCCTATCTCCAACAGGTCGTGAAAGGTTATACTGATACACCAACCCTGAGACGGACAGGTTCTCTTCTGGTTTCGGTTCTTCCCATTGTCGTTCCAGGATATCTTTGATCTGCGATCCGTTCAGCTCACGGACCGCAACCCGTGGACGACTATACCATCCTCCATATTCCATGGCCATAGAAGCATCCGGTGGAAGCACTCTCTCAAGATCTATCCAGGAGATGTTCCCTGCCGGAATATCTGCATGAAGGGAACCAGGAAGTTCTCCCGAAGTTACCAATGCAATATCCGTATTCATGGCATCCCGCTGTGAATCTGCAACCAGATTTCCCAGAAGTGATTCACCCTCTTCATTCTGCATCCTGCTGATTTCAGATATCGCTATAGAAATGACCTCTGATTCCATTCTATTGATAGCTTCCCGGGTATTATCAAGCAATCTTTGAACATCCGAATCAGGCTCCAGTCCTGATTGATCACCAGAGACAGGAACAACCATTGCGGATTTACTGATTATATCCCCGCTTCGTTGATCAATAGAGACATTCACGTCAGCATATGCCGTGCCATACGAGTATGCCTGCACAACCAGGACATCTTTCTGACCGGCATTTGGCAGGTAGGCATTTATGAAATCATGCGAGTGAGCAGCGAGAACAACATCAACATCAGGATCAAGTTGTGCGGTAATATTAACTATCGGACCGGTTACATTACAATCATGACGGGTGGGCCCCTCATATGATTCCTGGTTTCCACCCTCATGTAACAGAACAACAAATGCATGAACTCCCTGTTCCTGTAAGGATGGAATGTACCTGTTAATCCCTTCTGATTCATTGAGAAATGTTACCATATCCACGTTCATGGGCAATTCAAGGATTGGTGTTTCGATTGTTACCGCACCGATAAAGGCAACAGGAACTCCCTCGATGTACCGGATAGTATATGGCGGAAATATTGGTGTTTTATTCGCTTTCCAGACAACATTGGCACAGATTACATCAGTAGCCATACCTGGATACGGATCAACGATATGAGGAATATCTGAAGACCCATTCCCTCCCTTGACCTTCCTGAATAACTCATCAAGCCCATTGTTGAACTCATGGTTTCCAGGGATGGAAATGACATTACAGGAGTCATGCTGCTTTTCTTCCCTCTCCATACAGGTTTCATCAGCGAAAGTATTGAAGAAGAGAATGGTTGGCTCATCCTTGAGCAGTGCTGAAGACCGTGGTGATGCCCCAACGGTATCACCAGTCAGTGCAAGAATAACCATATCGTTGCCTGATGAATTCATTACTTTTTTCAGAGACGAAGCAAGAAACGGAGCGCCCCCTGCTGAACGGTTATGTAAATCCTGTCCGGAAAACAGGTGGCCATGAAAATCATTGACAGCCAGTATTTTCAGATGAACCGGAGATGGTGTGTCATCACGAAAAATGCCAATAAATTGGGAACTGATGATAATTACTCCAAGGATTGTAATTGTAATAATGACAATACTGAACCATTTCATAAAAATTCCAGATATTATTCTTCTTTTAATTAGGTATCTTTTTTTACATTAAATAAAAAAATCTTTATCTCTTATTGATGACGTTTATCTGACATTCCAATAATCAGAGCACTCTATCGGAGGTCAAACAGGTGAAAATACTATATATTAGCGCTGGAACAGGTGAAAATCCCTGGATTATGGATGCCGCATCAACCTGTAGGGATAATGGAAGAAACGCATTCGCATTTCAGGCAACATCTGAACTACTTGATTCGGAAGAAAAGGAATTTACGAGGATCTTAAACGAATTACAGGATACTCATCTCCTCCTGATAGATAATCATGGAAGTGCGACCTATTTCAAAAAATTTGACCGCTTAATTGCGAAGGCCAACGACCTTCATATTCCAACCTTCGTCTGCAGTTCGGTTCCGGACGAGATGAAAGACTTCCGTAATCTCTTTCCTTTCAGCACAGAGGAGTATGAGTTTGTTCATTCCTGCCTGGAACTGAGTGGGCTTGAAAATACGACCGCTCTCATTCTCTGGGCCTGTAAAACCATCGGGGAAGAAGACATCGATATTCCTCCTCTCCGGTATCCCCCAACAGAAGGATTTTATCA
>Ga0116191_1001967_pt1 | contig 15992 bp, 12 predicted proteins | sample AD_UKC111_MetaG_FD_89897 | JGI IMG/M metagenome (GOLD analysis project Ga0116191, IMG submission 89897) | Active sludge microbial communities of municipal wastewater-treating anaerobic digesters from Hong Kong - AD_UKC111_MetaG | ecosystem: Engineered > Bioreactor > Anaerobic > Digestate...
ACTGGTGAATATTTACGATGTTTTGGGTAATGTGTTGGTGAGTGAAAAATTGGTGGATGAAAAAACAACACTCAACATCGAGCGTTTACAAAAAGGAATTTATTTCGCTCGTGTGAACGATAGTTTTGTTCGATTTGTGAAAGAATAAATGCATTCAACTCAATAGGAAAAGGTTGGCCATTATGGTCAGCCTTTTTTTGTGCTCCCAGATGAAGACATTATCTTTTTTTTGTCTTATTGCTTGGGCTTGAACTCAGGCTTGAGGTGTGTGTTTACGCCAATATTTAATTTCCATATTGCTCCAAAGGTGTTACCATAATATACTTCAGGTGTGAAAAAGTCGACACATGAGCTAACAATCAATTCTGTTTTTTTATTGACTGGAATACGGATCCCAATACTATTTTCTATGCCTACGCCCGGAGCAGTTAGCACATTTTTCTTTTCCCAATAATAAGGTGATGAAGATCCATGCGGATGATAGTCATAAGTCATAAGGTCTCCATAAAGCAAACAAAGTGTAGGATGGATTCCGAATCCGAAAAAGAATTTCGGTTTGCCTCTCCCAAATGTAAATCGTGCTTGTAGGGGAAACATTATTCTTTGCGAAACACCTTGAATCATTTTTGCAAAGCCATAGTAAAATACATTGTTCGGTAGGCTCACGTCCCCAGAAAACAGAAAGTCTGTGTTAATCCCTGCAATGAAAGAGAACGAGGATCTTGTTTTGATTTCAATAATATTGTTCAATCCGAAACCCAATCCAGGTGTCTTGTTATTGCCCCCCTCTATTAGAAATGATACTGAAGATTCAATTCCAAATTTATTGTTTTGTGCAAAGGAGGTTGTTTCCAATAACAAAAAGAGTAATATAAGGGTGACTGTACGCATTTATAAAAATAAAAAATAGTTTTAAAGTTATGCTCATCCCTCGGTGTCATCACGAAACGAACTATTTGCGTTGTGGTTATGGTCCGTGGCGACATTAATTATGGAATAAATAATCGTTTGAATGCAAGCAAAATTTTCTTTGAACTCAAATGCGCGCGAGTGATGGAAGCGGAAATCCTTTTTTGTGTTGGGCTTGTGCGGGGCAAAAAAGATTGCAGCGTACAGCACGGGCATGCTTCTTAGCAGGCCGCGCCAAAATTGGAACTTTTCTTTACACAAAAAAGCGGCACAGTAAAATTACTGCACCGCTTGCTATGCAACACCGAGTTAGATTTTCGTCCATGTGTCTCGCACCTTTGGTTTCCAGAGGCGGAGGTTCCAGCCCAAGCCACCCATAAACTTAATCTCATCGAGGCGTTGGGGTGTTGAAAGTGTACTAAACATTTGCCCTGTTACCCCCTGTACTTTTAAAAAGAAGTGCATAAACGAGGCCACATAAAAGTTGCAACCAACTTGCACAGAAAGCAAAGGAACAACAGTGTAAGGTGTGTTCTTTAATTCCTCGCCCTCTTTGTAGCGCGCCTGCACCAAGCCGGCACCGGGCGTTAGACCAATGTAGGGGTCGAAGCGTTGCGGTTTCAAGAAGTGGTAGTTGGCTCCCGCAAACACCGCATGATTAGCTTTCACTCCCGTTTGATTTTTTTTCAAAGTCAAAAACGAAAAACATACTGCACCGGTGTAGGCAAATCGATCGTCAAAGAACAATTCCATTTCGCCATTACAATAGGCCGATACGGTTTTTTGTTTGATCATGTATCCCCCGCCTAAATTGCCTTGTGAGCGGAAGATGCCTTTTCTGGTTTCCCAAACACGTTGTGCGTTGACTTGTGTTAGTACCATTATAAGCAGTGTTATAGTGGTTATTATTTTTTTCGGTTCCATAGCTTAAAGATTTTATAGTTAGCACTAATACTGATCATTAAATGTCCCTGCCAGCCTGCATTGCGTTGCGTTTCAATGGTGGAGGTACCATCGGCATGTTCTTCTAAATCCAACTCTTTGCCGAGATGAAAGCCATATTGAGCGGTCATGGAAATATCGAACTTGGGTGTTACATTATAACTTACGCCTAATCCACCCTGCACCTCAGAACTGAAGCGACTTCCGCTTTTGCCGTTCGGTCCGTTGATTTTAATCACCGTTTCATCGAAACAATGTCCGGCCAAAACATAAGGCGTGAATTTGCGCTCAAAGGCTTTCGGGTCAATTAAGTAATACATTACGCTCCAGCCAATGTGATAGTCGTAGCGGTGGGCTTTGTTATGGATGTTGCTCGAAAACACATCGGCATAGAATTCGGTGTTTACGCGATTCGCAACCTGTATTCGAAAATGCCCGCCAATTCCGGTGCCTATCCCTTTCGGGTCGCCATCGTTAAAGAAGCTGATGGTGTTACGCATGCCGAGCGATACGTTACCGCCTTGTTTTTCGTAAAAAATTCTGTCGCCTAAGCGCAGACGCCCGTTGTCACCTAGCGCATGAAGTTGAAGTGCCGGCAGCAGCACAGTAATAGAAAGAACTACCTGCCTGATGGTGTGTCGCATAAGCATGTGTTTTGGTGAAGTAGTTCTTTTGCATAAATGAAGTATTTATAAGGGTAACGAAATGCGGTGGCGAATTATTGTATAATTTTATGAAAAAATGGAGATGGGCCCGCTGTATATAGGTAAAACCACCCAATTCAGTGGATTTCTTACCGTTCTGTATCACTTTTTTTCAATATTTTTTGCTGCTTTTCTAACTTTACGCTCCATTTTTTGTTGAATAGCAAAAGTTGAACCATGCGATTTTTTACTTTTTTGCTTTTACAGTTTGTTTTCACCCTATCCCTCACAGCACAGGATGGTAAGAATGTTCGTGGAACTGTAGTAGATAAGGATTCCAAATATCCCATTTTTGGAGCGAGTGTGGTGGTGGTAGGTTCGAAACCTTTTATCGGAACCACAACCGATGTAAACGGGAATTTTGTATTGCCCCAAGTGCCGCTGGGTAGAGCATCTATCAAAGTGAGTTACATAGGCTTTAAAGATGCGTTTGCGAATGATGTACTTGTAATGTCTGGCAAGGAAACCCAATTGAACATTGAGTTAGAAGAAAAAATCAGCGAAATCAAAGAAGTGGTGGTGATGGGTAATAGCGATAAGTCGCGACCCAAAAACGAATTCGCTACCGTAAGTGCCCGTTCGTTTGAAGTAGAGCAAACCAACAAATTTAGCGGTAGCCGAAATGACCCTGCCCGTATGGCGTCTAACTTTGCCGGGGTAAGTGGTGCCAACGATGCCCGAAACGATATTATTATTCGCGGTAACTCGCCTATGGGTTTGTTGTGGCGATTGGAAGGCATCGATATTCCAAGTCCGAATCACTTTGCCAGCTTTGGTAGCACAGGCGGACCGGTAAGTATGTTGAATAACAACACGCTTTCGCGCAGCGATTTTATGACCTCTGCTTTTCCTGCTGAATATGGGAATGCATTAGCGGGAGCCTTCGATTTGAAAATGCGCAGTGGTAATAAAAACAAGTATGAATTTTTGGCGCAAATCGGGTTTAATGGATTAGAAATAGGAGCGGAGGGACCTTTTGCTAAAAAGAAAAGTCAGGCTTCGTTCATGATTAATTATCGCTATTCTACTTTGGCCTTGTTCAAATTAATGAAGGCGAATTTCGGAACGGGAACGGCTGTACCCGAGTATCAAGATTTATCGTTTAAGATTGATGTGCCTACCAAAAAGGCTGGTATATTTAGGTTTTGGGGCTTGGGTGGTTTGAGTAAAATTGAATTGTTAGGCTCTAAATCAGACCCAAAATCTTCGGGTACCAATTTGTTTGTGAACGAAAATCAAGACATTTACAATCGGGTACAAACAGGAATTGTCGGCTTTTCGCATACCTATTTTATTACGCCAAAATCGTATTATAAAATTGCCTTGGCGGCTTCGCATCAACGCCAGTTAGCCGATATCGATACCGTGGATGTGTTCAATCGCAGCAATATTCAACGCTTCAACAAAGTGTTCTTGCGGCAGAACAAATATTCAGCACATGTTTTTTACAATACTAAATTGAATGCGAAGAACACCATTACAGCCGGTGTAATTGCTAATGTGTACGATTTGTTGTTCTCCGATAGTATCTCTTATAATGGTGCATTCTTCCCTATGAAATACGCCAAAGGTTACAGCACCCTGGCACAAGTATATGCACAATGGCAACACAAATTTTCCGATCAGTTGGTCTTGAATACCGGTATTCACATTCAACATTTTTCGTTGAGCAGAAGCACCTCAGCACCCGCTCCGCGTGTGGGTTTGCGCTATCAGTTCAAAGAGAATCAATACGTGAGTTTCGGCTACGGATTGCACCATCAAATTCAGCCGCTACCCACCTATTACAATGCCGAAGTAACCGCATTGGGAAATGGCAAACCCACCAATTTGAACATGGGTTTCAGTCGCAGTAACCACTTGGTATTAGGCTACGATTTAACGTTCAAAAAAGATTTTCACTTTAAAGCCGAAACCTATTTTCAGTATATCGATAAAGTGCCGGTGGAAAAATTCAGCAGCTCGTTCAGTATGCTCAATGCCGGTGCCGAATTTTCTACGCCAAACAACACCAACCTCACCAATAAAGGCGTTGGGATGAACTATGGTGTGGAACTTACCATGGAAAAGTTTTTCAGCAAGGGCTATTATTTATTGACTACGGCTTCCATTTTCCAATCACGCTACAAGGGCAGCGACAATGTATGGCGCAACACCGCTTTCAATGGTTTGTATGTGGTGAATATGTTGGGCGGTTACGAATACAAATTCGGGGGCAGAAAAAATAAAACGAAGCGCCATTCCGTGGCTATCGATGGCAAGTTTACGGTGGCAGGCGGACGATTCTACACGCCTATCGATTTCGAAAAAAGTGCCCAGTTGCAAAAAGAAATTCGCAAAGATGCCGAAGCCTTCACCTCGCAATATCCTGTCTATTATCGCCTAGATTTGAAATTTAGTTATCGCCTGAGCATGAAGAAAATCACACACGAATTTTCTATCGATGCACAAAATTTAACCAACCACAAAAACGTGTTCCGCTTAGTGTATAATGTGCGCACCAACTCGATTGCTACTGAGTATCAGCAGGGCTTGTTCCCATTGCCGCAGTATCGGTTGTATTTTTAAATGCAATTTGATAGTTTTTCGATTTGATGATTTGATAATGTAACATTTAGTCCGCGTCCCCGCTAGGAAGCGCGGTCGGGCTATTCGCTTCAATCTTTGTCCCGCTAAGAAGCGGAGCAAAGGATTTTCGCTGCTATCCCTCGCGGGGGCATTGTGCTACATTCGAAATTATATTTTTCTTCAAACGCTATCCCCGTAAGGGTTTCAAACCCTGAAGGGGATAGATAATCAGGCAAACAACAACCACTAAAAGCATTTAACTACGCAGGATACACGAGAGGAAAACACTCGCGCTAGTTTCGGAATGATAATTTTTACCATCATTCCACCACCACATACGGCAACAACTTCTTGTAAATACTATCCGTCATGTTCGGCACACGCGCAATTTGTTCCGGTGATTTAAAGAGCGAATTACTTTTTCTGTATTTGATAATGTAACCCGCAAATGGTCGGGTGTAAGGATGTTCTTTGAATTCTTCGTACGTGGCTGTATTGATGTTTATTTTTTTCAATTCCACTTTGCTAATCACCAGGTTCCCCCGAAATTTATTGAAGGTAGAATCGGCAATGCCATACACTTCTTTAACTTGTTCTACATGTGTAAATCCGCCCAGCCATTCTCTGTATTTTACAATCCGCGCTGCCAATTTCGGCCCAATGCCATATAGTTTTTCGAAGCCGGCTGAATCCGCTTTATTTACATCAATAAAGAAAGGTTTGTAACTGAACGTTGGAAATGCTTTTTTTAACTCTTCCTTTGGCGCAGCAGGTGTTTCGGTTGTTGTTACAATGGTATTCGATTCTGCTTCAATGCGCACATAGGGTAGGAGTTCTTGCTTCTTTTGGTCGTTCAACACAAAGATTTTGAGTATATCTTCCCGCTTACGAAATTTACCGCCCTTTGCTTTGTAATGTTCAATGACTGTTGCTTGTTTTTCGCTCAAACCCAAAGCCATCCATTCGTTAATGCTAATCTTATTCGGGTCGAATGGAAAAAGCGAATAAGCTTTTGCCTCTGCTTTTGGGGTGTATTCATTGTTGGTATAACGAGGAGTCGAGTAGTTGTACTTTTCCGAGAAAGCATTGGTATCGAGTTTCTGTTCCAATTCTCTTTTAAGGGCCGCTACTTCTTTTTCGAATGCCTCATCCACTTTTGGTTTTTCATCCTTATGCAATGCGCTGTAAATGAAAGGGAGAATAATTAATACAATAGTAATTGTACCCAAGGCAATAACGGCTCTGCGTTCACCCGGGGAGAAGATGAAGTATTGTCGTACCTGCTTTCGCATCATGCACGAACCTAAGGAAAGGCAAGCATTTCAAAGCGGAATAAACATTTACTATCGGAACAAAATAAAAAAAACGCAGAAGGCAACTTCTGCGTTTTTCATTCTTCCTTTCTAGCTTCTAACAGCTAGTGGCTAAATCAATGTTCTTCAACTTCTTTTTTCTCTTCCAAAGGAGCTGTGTTCTTCGGAATGTATTTCGGATCAATATCGTGTTTAATAAAATCTTCAATGTTTTCTACGCCAATTCGTTTCGCTTTTATCACTTTATCTTTATCCAAAATAAACAATTGCGGTGTGCTTTGAATATCCCATTCAAAACGGAAATTGTTTTGATGATAAGGATCGGCCACATTAATCCAATCCAATTTATTTTCTTTAATAAAATCGGTCCATTTTTTCATTTCAGCAATATCGAAAATGCCCGGAGCATATACCTCAACGTCAATTTTTTCCGATTTCATTTTGTGGTACAACTCAGCCAATTTCGGGATTTCTTTTTTGCAATGTCCGCAATCCGGATCCCAGAATGCCAAAATGGTATATCTGCTTTTTATATCATACATCGAGCGCATTTGTTTCAAAGTAGAATCGGCAAGTACAATATTTCTGGCTTTTTTGCCAATCAAAAGCGGTTCTAAAATTCTTCCTCGTTCTACAATTTTGTATAACTGTGTTGAATCTACCCAAGGTGTATATCCTTTTGCATAATACTTGTTTACGATGTGCGTGTATACAGCATCAAATCCCATAATTTTCGACTTCGCCATTTCGTTGAGCATATACACCAAAGAGTAGCGGAACAAGTCGTTTTTCGGGTTCATTCGCGATAATAATTCATCGCCATCACGAATTAAGGTGTCCGGATTTTGGATAATTACTTTCGTGTAGTAGTAGGAAAGTTTGTTGTGAAATATCGGAGTTCTAATTAATCGATCATCCGTAAGGTCTACATTATCCCAGTATTTTGATTTGTATTCTCTCCACTGCCATGCAGAATCAATTAACACACCTTTAGCGTCACGCGGCCCATCTTTGCTTAGTTCCGGTTCGCGCATGGAACGCAATAATTTTGCATACAATGTGGTTGGATGATCTTTTTCAACGCTCAAGCGTTTTGCTTTTACCTCATCATCAATTTTTTGAAGATTGGCTTTGGCTTCGCTTTTAGCTTTTTCATCTTTCGCTTCTCTCAACAATGCATTTTGTCTTTCCAATTCTTTACGCTTTTCACTCAAGAAAAACATATCGTCATAAAACACTTTGTTCTCTGCAGAACCCTCTACTTTCATATGTCCGGCTAAATCAAAACTGTCGGTAGCTAAAACAATTTTAGGTTCGCTCACCACAAACTCGAAATACTTATTATTCAATTTTGGAAAAACAGCCAAATAAATTCCCGGAGGCAAAACAGTATCCATTTTGATGTTACATACACCTGTTTTGTCTAGCATAAAGGTATCTTTGATATACTGCTTATCGCCATAATAATTGGCCAATACCAATTGTGTGTTGCCTAAGTCTTTTACGGTAATTTTGATTTCTGTTCCTTTGCCGGCAAAGGTTTTTGCTGAAAAGAGAAACAATACGGCAACGATGAAAAATTTCATCGACAAAAGATTCATCAACTTACTCCCACGGTTCATTTCTTTCATTTTTAGATTTAAGTGTTTTGCTAAATCAAATATAAGTTGTCCAAAAATAGCGGACTTATTGAATAGTCGTCAATTTTCGTGCAAAAGGTTGCAAAATGGTTTGCTAAAATTAGTTAACCAATAATACTAGGCCCTTTAGATAGTTGCCTTCCGGGTGAAAAATGTTGATGGGGTGATCAGGCGGTTGTGTTAATTGATGCAGGATACGAATGTTTTTTCCGGCTTCAATCGCTGCTGCAGTAACGGCTCCACGGAACAAGTCATAGTTCACCACTTGCGAGCAAGAGAAGGTAAATAGTATTCCTCCTTTCTCCAACTTCTGCATGGCTTCTAAATTGATGCGCTTATAAGCTTGTATGGCATGGTGTCGAGCAGCCACGTTTTTGGCAAAGGCAGGTGGGTCGAGCACAATCACATCGAAGTCGCCTTTCTTAACGGTTTTCAGATAATCAAAAACATCGCTGGTTACCGATTCGTGGATGGCTTCACATCCGTTTAATGCGATGTTTTGGTCGGTCAAGACCATTGCTTTTTCTGAAGAGTCTACGGATACTACTTTCTCGGCATTTGCTTTTGCTGCATATACCGAAAACCCTCCGGTATAGCAGAACGTATTCAATACTTTTTTTCCTTTCGAATACGTTGCCAGTAGTTTTCTGTTTTCGCGTTGGTCGATAAAAAAACCGGTTTTTTGTCCGGTGATAAAATCTACACGGAATAAATTCTCATTCTCTTTCACGGTAAGTGTTTCCGCAGTTCCGAAAACAAATTCGTCCTTTCCGTATTCATTATGTTTAGGAAGTGTGTTGTTACTTTTGTTATAAACCGCAATAAGTTTATCTCCATATACTTTTTGTAGACAGTCGGCTATCAATGTCATCTGTTTGGCGATAAAAACACTGTGTGCTTGCACTACACAAACGCAATTATAAAAGTCGATAATTAATCCCGGTATACCATCGCCTTCTGCATGAATTAACCGGTAAGCGTTGGTTGTAGCGTTATCAGTAAGCCCAATAATTTTTCGCGCCTCAAATGCATTGTTAATTTTTTCTTCAAAAAGCTGTTGTAACGATTCAATAGGTGTGAAGGAAAGAATACGCACCGCAATATTACTCTCAGTGAAATAACCGATGACTAAAAATTTTCCGCGTTCATTCACCACTTCTACAAGGGTGTCGTTTTTGATGGTTCCGTCTTTGCTTTTTACGGCACCCGAAAATATCCAAGGGTGAAAGCGAAGTATAGCATCGGTCTTAGAGTTATGAATAATAACTTTAGGTAATTGAAGTGTGTTCATGATAAGAAATAAAGAAAGATGAGCGACAAAATTATTCGCAGTATTTTTTGATGGCCTTGGCGGCATCAGTATAATTCAATTGTATCGAAAGATTGAAATCATTACATCCTTCAATAATATTTCCGGTATATACTTTGGCAACGCCTCGTTTATACAAAATTTCTCCTGATGGGTCTTCAATCTCTAAATAGGCGTTGAAGTCTTCTACTGCTCCGGTGTAATTTCTGTCCATCATACGAAGTGCACCTCGCTCTTTATAAGCTAGTGAGAAACTTTTGTTGATATCAAGCAAAGTAGAATAATCTTCGATGGCTGCCTTTAAATCGCCTAAGCGAAGTGAGAGGTTGGCTCTATTCAAATAGGCCTTATAAAAAGAACTGTCTGCTTCAATAGCAAATGCATAGTATTCGTATGCTTTGTCTACGTTATTAGAGTTCTCATAAAGCAGTGCTAATTTATAATATGGTCTTGCAAAGGCAGCATCGATCGAAGTAGCAATCAAATACTCTTTTTGTGCTTCTTGTGCATCACCTGCGGCAGATAGCATTTCGGCATGAAATGTCCAAGTTTCAGCAGAATTAGGATTTGTTTCAATTGCTTTTTGTAAATACGATTCTGCTTTTTTGAAATCTTTAATCTTCATTTCCTCTTTAAATTTCTCAACCCAGATCTTTGCTTTGAGCGCAGTAATGGGATCTACAGGAGTAAGGTATTTAGGTCCGTTTTTCCCTTTACTAATAGGAATACTTTGAAAGTTTAATCCTTTAAATGCAAAATCAGGACTGTCTGAATACTCATCTAAAGGATCAATTTCTTTTGGTACTACTTTATTGGCAATGGCTTTTTTGATTTCTTCTTTCATCGATAAATCTCTCTCAGAAAGCGGCTTAATCGCATTTTCCTGAGGCATTTGAACCGATGATGTATTGTTTCGTGCAGGGGTAACGTCTTCCACTTTTTGCTCAATCGCAGCCGGTGGAATAGTCTCCGTTTTTTTAGGTGTTTCTTCCACTACAACCGCAGGTGCTTCTTGCTTATCAACAGGTACAACCTCTTGCGCTTTGGGTTGTTCGGCAATTTGTTCAACTTTTGGCGATTCTTTTACCGGTGTTGATTGAGGTTGCGGCACTGTAGTTTCAATAGGTTTTTCAACAATAGGTTCCTCGGTTGGTGAAGGAGTAGCTTTTTTAGCAGGCTCTTCTTTTGGAATCTCCTTCTGCTCTGCTTGTGGAGTGGTAGTTGTTGTTTGAATGGTTTCGTTAACTACCGGAGGTGTTGAATTATGCTGAGTAGCTGTATTCGTTGTTGCAGTGTTGCTCGGGCTTACCGTTAATTTTGTTGTTAATAATTTATCGTCTTTGGCAGGTTCAGTTGCTTTTGTTTCTGTAGGTTTATCTTGGGCAACAAGTGTAGCTTTCGTTTCTTTTTCAACCACTACAGGTGTTTCAGTTTTTGGTCCTTTAACAATAGCTTCAACTGCTTTTTCCTCTTTAGTTTTGCTTTGTTCAACGGGGTCAGTTTGTGCTTTTTTTGTTACTGTAACAGCAGCTGTTGATTGCGGTTCTCCTTTTTTTGTTGCAGTAGCACCTGAATTTTCTTTATTGTCGTTCGAATTGTTTTCTATTGCTGGTGCCGGTTTCGTTTTGTTTGTTGCAGTGGTGTCTGCTGGCGTAATATCTCTCACCAAGAGTTGCTCATTCTCTGCGGGTATAGGGTCTGCATTTTTTTTCTTTTTATTGCGATTTTTCTTCTTCTCTTTTTTTGAATCTTTATCGGTTTTTTTCACATAGTTGCTTTCAGCGATTAACTGTTCTCCCGGCCGGTTGTTAATACGCTCCAACATATCCGCCTCACCTTCTCTGTTTTTTTCAAAGTAATAAGCGTTCTCGTTCAAATAATCATACTCGCTTAATTTATTTCGCAAGCGGTTAATTTCTTCGTTTAGTTTTGTTTTTACATCATTCAAACTGTCCATTTCTTTACCTAGCGGACTTTGCGCATAATAACGTAAACGTGCTTTTTCCATTCTTTTCAAAACGGCATTCATGTCTTTCTCGTCATATTGAAACGAGAACTCTGTGTTTTTAATCGAATCTATTTGGTGATTTAATACGGCAAGTTGTTTGTCTATTTTGCCGATATGCTTATTCATTTTTTCTGTTTGCACAGAGTCGCCTTGTATCTCGGAAATTAGAATATAATCATCCTTTAAAAGCGGGTCGAGTGCATCGTTGTCCCATTCGAAGTCTAACTGCGGACGAGCATCTTCATTACTTAAGAAAGGCTTGTTGGGGTTAAATTTAGTGGGGTCCCAGGTAGCAGGACGAACTTTAACCGGAATGATGATTACTTTACCCGGATACACTGTTTTCCCTTTAATGTCGCTCTGCTTTTTGATGTCGGCTTCAGTTACTTGAAAGCGGAAAGCAATTTCTTGAAGACGAGCGGTGTTACGCACCATAAAGGCCCAATATTGAATTTCGGGTTTAGGTTCGCTTTGAGCCGATAATTGGGAGAGGTGTCCAACTATCAAAAATAAGGCAAGTAAAAATTTTTTCATTCCGAATTCAATATATAAAAACTTCTGAAATAATCTCATCCTTCAGTTCCCGATTCAACATTTCTTTGATCTTTGGTCGGGAAAAATGCAACTCGTTCTTAAGGGCAGGATTATCTACTGTGATAAACAATTTTCGGTCCTTAAGTACAATTGTTTTTGTGTGTTTTGAAATGAGGCCACCCATCAGCGTGTCCCAAAGTGATGCAATCTTGGATTGGGCAATGGATTCTTCTAATCCACTTTCCCTGATCCACATCTTTATGGCATCGCCTAAACTGATGTCGTTATACCTTATCATTCGATTCTAAATCTATGGTAAAAATCTCAATTTGTTCTCTATTTCCGTCAAAAGCTTTTTCCAGTCGCAAAATATCGGTATCCGACATAAATATCTGTCCAAATTCATCTCCTTGTAGTATACGTATTAATTGCTTCATTCGTTTCGTGTCGAGTTTGTCGAACAAATCGTCAATTAGTAATATGGGCAATATGCCTTTCATTTCATGTAAATAGCTGTAGAGCGAAAGTTTTAACGCAATGGTGAACGATTTTTGTTGCCCTTGCGAACCAAATTTCTTAATCTTTTCATCGTGAATGGTAAACTCATAATCATCGCGATGAATCCCTGCTGATGTGCGTTGTAACACTAAATCCTTTTGTAAGTTTTGTTCAAAAAGGGTGTTCCAATCTTTGGTTAATAATTGAGAAGCATAATACCATTTCACCTGTTCTTTTTCTTCACTGATAATGGAGTAAAACTGTTGAAATACAGCTTCAAACCGTTGGAAAATATCTTTTCGTTTGTTGAAAATATAGCTTCCTGATTGTGCTAAGCGCGCATTGTAAAACTCAAGCATACTGATATCGGTAGCCGGTTTTTCGGCTTTGATCTTTAGTAGCGAATTGCGTTGCTCCAAAATTTTGTTGTATTCCATTAGCGCTTCCAAATAAGCACTGTCTACTTGTGCCAAAATATTGTCAAACAGTTTTCTGCGTTCTTCGCTGCCACCTTGAATTATATCGTTGTCTTCAGGCGAGATAATCACCAATGGTAATGTGCCGATGTATTCCGAAACTTTCGGGCAAACGGCACCATTTATACTCATCTCTTTTCGTTTGTTCAGCGGGATTTTTACCACCAATTCCAGCAGCTCTCCGTTTTTTTCGATTTCTGCTTCGATTCTGGAAAATGCCTCGTTCCACTTAATGAGTTGCTGATCTGTAAGGTTGAAAAAGCTTTTAGTGAGACTCAAAAAGTAGATTAAATCCAGCAAATTCGTTTTACCCACACCGTTTTGCCCCACAAAAGCGGTAAACTTTTTCGTGAGGTGAAAATCACGTTTTGTGTGATTTTTGAAGTTGGTGAGCGTTAGTTTTCTTAGAAAAACGCTATTTTCATTGGATGGCATGAATTTCCGGAATTATTGCCCCGAAACCTATGTAAAATTTTCATTGTAGGGTATAAAACTTAAAATAAAAAAAAATACTTAGGTTTGTCCGCTTTATTAAAAAGTTATGGCCACAAAATTAACGAAAGAAACATACCTCTATTGGTATGAACTGATGCTTCTTCTTCGCAAGTTCGAGGAGCGTGCGGGTATGCTTTACGGCCAACAGAAGATTCGTGGATTCTGTCATTTGTACATTGGACAAGAAGCTGTTGCAGCAGGAATGATGTCGGCATTACAGTCGGATGATCGAGTAATTACCGCCTATCGCGATCATGCATTAGCTATTGCCAAAGGAATTAGTTGTAATGCAGCTATGGCTGAGTTATACGGCAAGGAGACCGGTTGCACGAAAGGGAAAGGAGGCTCAATGCACTTTTTCTCGAAAGAGCATAATTTTTTTGGCGGACATGGAATTGTGGGTGCACAAATTGGCTTAGGGGCAGGAATTGCATTTGCCGATAAATATCTCGATAAATCGAATGTTACCATTTGCTTTTTTGGCGATGGTGCGGCTCGTCAGGGTATTTTGCATGAGACCTTTAATATGGCTATGATGTGGAAACTTCCTGTAATTTTCGTTTGTGAGAACAACGGATACGCCATGGGAACTTCGGTAAAGCGTTCGTCAAACGTTACTAAAATTGCTACTTTGGGAGAGGCTTACGATATGCCATCGGAATCGGTAGACGGTATGCAATGCGAAACGGTTCATGAAGCAATTGCCAAAGCAGCCGATAGAGCCAGAAGCGGTGAAGGTCCTACCTTTTTAGAGATTTGTACCTATCGTTATAAGGGACATTCTATGTCTGACCCACAGAAGTACAGAACTAAAGAGGAAGTAGAGGAATACAAAAAACTCGATCCTATTGAAACCACGTTGGATACAATAATGAAGAAAAAGTATGCAACCCAAGCCGAAATCGAAGCCATTCAACAGCGCGTAGATCAACAGGTGGAAGATTGCGTGAAGTTTGCTGAAGAATCGCCATACCCGAGCGATGATGAACTATATAAAGATATTTACGCAGAAGCCGATTACCCATTTTTAACTGAATAAACGATAAATAAAACAACAACAATTATGGCAGAGACAGAAGAAATACAGGCAGTACAGCATTTCGCAGAGCGTGTAGAAAATTTCGTAGAAGAAAATAAACAAGCTGTGGCTATTGGCGCAGGTGCTTTAGTAGTGATTATTGCTGCATCCCTTTTTGTTTTCTTGAAATGGCTTCCGGAGCGCAATCTTAAAGCGCAACGCGAAATTTTTATGGCTGAAATCGCTTTTCAAAAAGACTCTTTCAACTTAGCTTTGAATGGAAATGGCGTAAATAAAGGCTTTTTAGAAGTGCAGAAAAAATACGGTTGGACAAAAGCTGCTAACCTTTGCAATTATTATATTGGTATCTGTTATTTGAATACCGGAAAATATGCTGATGCGGTTACGTATTTAGATAAATTCAGTACTTCTGATGCCGTTTTGGGTGCAGCAAAATTGAATGCTATTGGTGATGCCTATGCTGAACAAAACAAAGCTGCAGATGCAGAAAAGTATTATGCTAAGGCAGCCGGTTTTTCCGACAACGACCAGTTTACTCCATATTACCTCGTTAAATTGGGCATGTATTTGGAAACACAGAAGAAATTCAAAGAGGCTATTGAGCAATACACTAAAGTGAAAGAAAAGTATCCGATGTCTGATGAAGGTCGTGATATTGAAAAATATATTTCTCGCGCAACTGCACAACTTTAAAGATTACTTAAAATACAGAGGAAGAGAGACCAATAGGTCTCTCTTTTTTTTGTCTATGATGGTATAATTTAAGCCCAAAATTTAAAATAGCAATACATAGGGCTCTGTTAAAGAAAATTAAAGGAACGCTATACATATTAAAAAAATGCCACAAGATTGAACTTATCGAAAATTATTGTGTTAACTTAGGGCAAACATTATTAAACAAAACCATTTCATCATGAAAAAAATTCTCCTTACCCTTAGTCTAGCTGTATTGGGTGCCACTTTTGCGAGTGCTCAAGGTAGCCTACTTGTTGTCCATAACAGTCCGGATCCGGCTTTAGCCAATGTGGATGTGTGGGTGGAAGTGCCTATTGCATCACAATACCTAAAAGCAGTTGATAACTTGACGTATCGTTCAGGTTATTTCTATTCTATTCCTGCAGTGCCAATTCCGGGTGCTACATTGGTTGTACACCTAAAATCTTCTACAAGTACAGCCTCTACTGATCCGGATTTGTTCTCTAAAACGTTTTCAGTTATTCCTACCGGCAACAACATTATGATTGCTACTGGTTTAGCAACACCTTCGTTATTGGCGGCTAAAACTAACCCATCAGGCGTTAGCAATGCTGCGGATTTGATTCTTGTAAACAGTGGTGTTCAGTTTTCTTCATCAAATCCTAATCAAGTACAGTTGGCTTTACACCATGGTATCATTGATGCCGATTCAGTGTATGTACAAAGTTTTGTAACTACTATTCAGGCTCCGGCTCGTGATGTGTTAGTGTCAAAAGCATTGTACAAAGATGTTACAGCGCACACAGGTGTAGCGGCAAGTGCAAGACGTGTTCACCTTATTCCTAACGGACAAGCACAAAC
>Ga0116191_1001976_pt1 | contig 15952 bp, 9 predicted proteins | sample AD_UKC111_MetaG_FD_89897 | JGI IMG/M metagenome (GOLD analysis project Ga0116191, IMG submission 89897) | Active sludge microbial communities of municipal wastewater-treating anaerobic digesters from Hong Kong - AD_UKC111_MetaG | ecosystem: Engineered > Bioreactor > Anaerobic > Digestate | place...
CCAAATACAACCCTGAATATGGGGTGGAATGGGGAACTCTACGCCGGGCGGCGTTCGAAATAGCTGGTCAGCGTTGTCAATGTTGTGGTAAGACCTTGAAACTTGAACAAACTCATGTTCATCACCAGGCAAGACGCAAAGGGTACAAACACCGTAGAAGGGCAAATCTGCTAGAAAACCTCATCGCGCTGTGTCCAGCCTGTCATGCAAAGGTTGAAAGACAAACAGCAATCTGAGGGCCTACTACAAGTGTGATTCTGTGATGGAGAGCCGGATGCGTCGAAAGGCGCATGTCCGGTTCGGAGAGGGGGGTGGGGAAACGTGCTCATTGAAAAGTGAGTAACGCGCCCTGCCCCTACTCTACTTAAATCCAAGTCATCTGATCGAGGAGTCGCGTTCCATCAACTGGTAACAGCGGTGAAGTGGACGCTGACGCTCACCGGGACATTCTTTGGCGGCAAAAGCACCTCAATTTTCTGGCTGCTGCATCGCCTGAATCATGGCGTCCGTTGTGATTTTGCTTTCCATGACGAGAAGCGCTGGGCGCGGTTGTATGGAGTGCTTGAAACTACCCGAAGACGGAGGCGCAACGAAGATGCCGATGAAGATGGCGTGTACACTGGTAACCGGCGTTACCGTAATCAGGCTAAAGAACAGCCGGGTGTCAGCCCAGCCATCGTGAGTCGGTTATTAGACACAACCATATTCCTGAGCCTGAAGGATCTGAACCTGGCTCTGCCATCGTATAAGGAGGAAGTCGTTGCCCTGGATATGCTCGATGACCAGGGACAGCAGTATCACAGCATGGACAGCAGCTTGAAACAACTGGCTATCCAATCTAGTCGTTACCTATCCACTTGGCTTCAATGGACTCTAGCCCGACCGAATTCTGCTTTTCGGGATGAGGTTGTGGTGGTCGATGAGGTGGATGACGGCGATGGCAAAACCGTGCGGAAAGTACCGCTGATGGAGTTGCCGGCGATCAATCCGAATGGCCATAAATGGCTGCCGAAAGAAAACTGGCTGGCTGATTTCTGTAAGGTTGAAAAGCAGCAAGGGCGAAAAGTGCTTGTCTATGTTCGCCAGACTGGTACCCGCGACATTCAGGATCGGGTGATGATGCCGCTTCAAGCTAACGGACTGAGAGTCTCCATCCTGAGTGGTAATGTTGACCCGCGCAAGCGTGAAGAATGGGTCGCCAAACGCATGAATACCATCGATGTTTTGATCTGTAACCCCCGGCTTGTGGAAACAGGTCTCGATCTGGTGCAATTCTCAACTGTGGTATTCTTCGAGATCGAATATTCACTCTATACGTTGTGGCAAAGCGTGCGGCGGGTTTGGCGTTTGGGACAGACCCAGCCGGTCAAAGCGATTTTCTCGGTGTACTCGTCAGCGATGGAAGCAACAGCGCTGGCCTTGATGGGGAAAAAGATGAAAGCCGCGCAGCTCGTTTATGGGGACGAGGTTGGAGGCGCGATTGTGCCAGAGGAGGAAGGCGACTTTCTCACTCAGCTCGCTCGTGATGTACTGGAGGGTGCGAAGCTCTCAGATCTACAGACCTTGTTTGCTGACGATCTGCAAGTTAGCCATAATCCGATGGGTTGCCTGACGACCCCGAGTGCAGTGATCATTCCTGGTCCGAAAGTGATGACCTGGGATGAATGGGTGAGCCAGAAGACGGTGGTAGCTAGACGGACTCGAAGAAAGGAGGTAGTACCAGAGGGACAGATGGGATTTGGAATTTAAATTGTATCGAAACTGAGCCTTGTTTTACACACAAGGCTCAGTTTTTTTATTTGGATTGAATTTCTTACATAAATTGAGAACCAAAACGAGAGAAAACCAAAGTTAACAGTTAACCTTTACTCTGCATAACCGTTTTCTATAGCCATCAATGTCTGAAAATTTTCAAAAATTTTCTTTTGGAGCTCATCCTTTTCCACATTTAACAACTCTGCCATCTTTGATACGGTTTGAGGAATGTATCCTGGACGAACTGGCTCATCATCGATTGTAATAAATGGGCCATCTGTCTCTGTTAGTATCTTTTCCCTGGGGATAATTTTGGCCAGCAACTGTCCATTTCTTGAATTTAGCATGGATGAGTTAAATGAAAAATAATAACCGTTTAGGACAGCTCTCTCGGCTTGGCTTTGAGTTCCGGTAAACCAGTGCATAATTATTTTTCCAGGGAAAGAATTCCCTACTATAGAAATCACATCAACAGCGGATCGTCGCGAATGAATGGTTAATACTTTGTTTGATATATCGAAGCAATGTTGAATGATTTGGGAAAATACTTCTCTTTGAACTTTTCGTTCACTTTGATCTGTAGAAGAATAGTCAAGACCAATTTCCCCTACAAACTTTGTTCTTGGCAAGATATCCCACATTAGGGCTAACTCTTTTTTTCTTTGCATTGCTAATTCAGGGTGTAATCCTATTGCTGGAATCAAATTGTTATATTTGGTTGATAGGTTTTCGGTGAAATAAAAAACAGATGGAGTATTTGTCACAGCTACTAAAATAACGCCAGCTTTTTCTGCTTCCTTAATAATATCAATTGAGGATTTATACAGATCTAGGTGACAATGGGTATCAATGAAATTTACATTATTATTTTCCATAGATCAACCAAGTAACATTTGAACTTCAGCCATACCTCGTTTATAGACATCGACGTACTGAGAAATCTCTTCAGGCGTTCCTTGAAGAGGTCCCGCTGTACGTATATGAGAATATAGGGATGATGTCAAATGATCAAGTCGCTTGAGAGCAATTTTTATTGCGTATAAATCTTTTCCTTCAACTCTATTCGCAGGAAGATTATTGCTAATTACATCAACCACATAACTTACATCTTCTATTCCTGCCGCGGTGGTCGCGGCTCTTCTGATAATGCATGGTAAACAATATCCACAATGATCGTCAAATGCCCCACCTTTAAAACGAACATAAGTCCCATGCGAACAAGAGTGAGTCAATTTCACTCCCTCCTGTAAAACACTTGGATTCTTTGTGGCAGTTAACATTTCTCCTTTTGTGAGGAATCTAAATGGAGTTGCTATTGACATAGTTATGCCAAGGGATTCAAGAATATCTTGATACATTGATAAAAAGTGGGGATGGGTTGTGCGAGTACTTAAGCCACCACCCCTATTAGCCGCAAGGGGTACGTTCAATGACAGCAAGCCGTTTTCAAATATATTAAGAGGTATATTTGTGTGACTTGCGCTTGAAACAGCAGCGCCGATTGAAAGAAAAAGAAAAGATCGGCTTCGCTGGCTTGGTTCAACATCTCCAATAATTCCTTCTGATGGTTGAACAAAAAACTGGAGTGAGCAAAAACGATCAGGATATTTTTGCCTTAATAGTGAATACACTCGATCTTGAACTGTTTTCGTTGCACCTCCACGACTATAATGACTGACGAATATCACTTCACCAAGTGTATTTTCCAAGAGGTCTATCGCACCAGCAAAAGAATCCAGTCCACCTGACATCAAAGCAAAAGCACTTGGTGAATGTGAAAAACTGGGAATTCTTTCTTGAATTTCCTTCATCCCCCAAAAATGTTTTTCAGTTGATATCCGAAAGTGAATTTCCCAATGGTCACCGGTTAGGAAATCTAAAGTCTGTTCAAGTTTTTCCTTTATTCCGTTCCATAAATCAATATTACTGACGGGTTGGTAAATGTGAAAATATCGAGACCATTTATTATAAGCTTGGTCACGGGCAGCAGATTTATCGGCTGAATAAACCGTCATTGCAAGTTTCAATAAATCTGAAGCAACCTCAGAGGGATAAGCGCCATAGGAATCAAATACGCTGGAAAGGTTACTCCTGATCCCAATGGTTTTATCTACACCGCTCAAGTCAATGTGGATTGGAATTCCATTTTGGGAATTTTCGATGGTAAAGCTATCATCCGATTTTTCGCGCGCGATTATGTGCCAGATCATTTTTTGTCCTCCAATAATGCATATGCCTGGGAATATATTTCATCACAAAACCGCTGCCCTTCAATCCCTGACCAATTTAAGGTAAGAACATCAACTTGTTTTTCTAGTAATTCTACTTTTACCGTAGCTTCAATATAAGGATGTACTTCTCGTTCAAGTCTAATTACCTCATCTTCAGCTATATTGCCTTCCTCAAAACAGTATTGCAAATCTTGTAAGAACTTTTCGAATATATAACTTGTCACCGAAAAAATTATCAACTCCTTAGCTGTATTACTATCAATCGCTTCAAGCTTTGATAAATTACCTTCTCCTAACTCAAAGCGGTTGTACATTTCTTCTAATGTGGCATTTATGGCACGTCTAGCAGCACTATCATCTGGAGTGGCTCCATCAGGTGCAATCGCATCAAGGATTGCTCCTAATGCTAATTCAACTGGCATACCAAGAATTGTTGATGCCAAACCTAGACCTTCAGTAGCCACTCGAACACCACTTGCAGCAACACTTGAAAGGAAACCTCCAAGTTTTGCCGTAGATTTTCTTCCAGATCTGGCGGATTTGGACGCCTGTCGCGAACCTCCTTTAGATTGGGTATAAGAGCTTAGGGCTTTACCAAGTGATCCTCCACCTCCTCCGCTTGCATATGTGCCAAAGTGTCTGCTGGTTGTTGCCCAGTTGCTGGACTGCAATGGTATTTCAGGACGCTCAGGTGATGGGTCAGTAGGGGGTTCACTAGGATTATCTTGACCTGGCTGTTCTGTATCTGGATCTGGATTGGGTAAAGGAACCGTATCACCATCTGCCCATGGTGGTAACAATGAAGATCTATTACCAGGTCCACCGTATGACTTTGATGTTCCCATTTAATTCTCCCTCTTGATCAGACATCCATTTCGATCATTTTTTGTTGCTCTTTCGCTTAATTGCATCTGCAGCTGCTTTTGCTAGAATGGAATTTATTTTATTTGTTGACCATACCTGTAGCAATGTGTCTGCTGCTTTTTCCTCTTCTCGTCCCGTTGTTAAAGCGCCGAGACGAACCACTGCTACGATAGGGATCATTGTTTCAGGGATCGTTTTCAAGAAAATTATTATTTGGGAAATTGCTTCTTTTCTCTTTTCAACAAAGTCAAACATGAGCTTCAGAATAGATTCTTTTATTCTTACGTCATCGTTATTTCGGAATCGATCTGCAAGCGAACTGAATAGTGAATTAACGTCAACCTGATTCAATGCTACAGTACGATCAATGGCTGCTCTGCGTACCACTTCGCTTTCCCCTAAAAATTCAGCGAGAATCTTCTGCGCTTCCGGGCTCATTCTTCGGACAGTGCTAACATTAATAACAATATTATCTCTCGAGAAGTAAAAATAGGGTCTAAGGTCAATTCCCGATAGAGCCGGTTCAAGACTCAGCCAATTTATTATCCATTTATCTGCTCGCCAGGCTTGAAGTAGTGTGGTTTCGTCATCATCTAATGAATATGTCTCAAGTGTTTTTTTGGGGGGGTGAGTATTTTCCTTCGATTTTGGTTTCGGGAGCTCGCCACTACTACTGTCTGCTTCCCCTAAATCAGTTTCTTCTCTCTTAAAGCCAGTTAATTCACGCTCTTGTTCGAGAATATTTATTATTCGCGGTTTCCCTTCTTGTGACACCTGTAGTTCTGCTAACTTTCGAAAAGCTTCAGTTTGAAAATATTCTAGAAGCATTAACTTTGCAAGTGTACGAAGGTTCAAGGTAATCTTCCTTGCACTTGCCATTTCAATTCTCATGTTAAGCATATTAAGGAATCTTTTCGTTTGTCTCGGGTTTCCAGATAGGCCGGCTGCCAGAATAGGGGCGAGAGATTCAGCAAGCGAAAACCCATCAATTATGTCTGCTGGTACCTCAGTTATGACCTGATTTATACATTCATAATCCAAACACTGATTTTGAAAGCTGCTTAATGCTCGTTCCAAAGCAATTGAGCGTACCTGTTCAAACTGCTCTTTTTTTACGCCAGATGAGTCAATAAAAAGCAACTTTATATAGTTTTCGGTTTCACTCTTTCCTAATGGGGGTACTTTAATTGGGTATTGGATGAGTTTTTCAAGGTAATCCCGACCAATTCCTGATCTTTCTTGGAATCCGGGAAACTTTGTGCTGACCGCATACCTTATCAGATCTTCATCCGCAGCAATTACAAAAACAGAATCAGGGACAAATAAAAACAAGCGTATTGCTTCAAAAATATCAATTACTGTTCCAGGATTACAACGATCCAAATCATCAATAAATACAACAAGTGTTTTTATGTTTGATTCTTTGAGTAAGTTATTAAAGTCATCATGGAAATCACGGATTGCCATGCGAACGTTGGCTCGTTCTGAACCATCTTCCTTTATAAGTTTCTCCACATCCTCTGCTTTAATATCTTTTACCTGATTCGCGATCGCTTTGGCAGCTTCAGTAATGTCTGAAATAGCAGCGAGCCCAACCCCCAACTCTCCTGCAACAGCATTTGCAGCAAAATACTTCCCTACCCCCAGGCCTATTTGCATCCAATCCACCTTATGAATTAGTTTTGCAAGGAGTACTTTTGCACGGGGGCCAAGAGTCCTCTTGCTTGCTATCTCATCAAGGATTGTTCCCATGAGGGCTGATTTCGCGTCATCATAGCTCTCGAATAGCCAACCATTAAAATGTATGGCCATGGTATTCTTGTCACTGCCATTTTCAATAGATGAACGTACCATGTGCATGAGACTAGATTTGCCACTCCCCCAATCTCCATACACACCAATAGTTGCAGGATGAAGGGTTTTATTCTTGATAATGGAATTTACCGCAGCTACTAGATGTGTAAAATCCAGAAGATCTATATCAGTCTCATTATCTGACCACATGGTTTTCCTCCATAACTTATTGGATCATTTCAAACGCAAGGTCCGTAACAAACGATTTGCCAGAAATATTTCCTTTAATCGGTTCTGCCAAAAAATGCTAACCAGGAGAACATCATCTAGTTCACAATTTCCGTAATATAAGGTCTAAAAGCTTTTTCCATTCTAATCATCGACTTGATAAGTTGTTCTTGTAATTCATCCCAATGGTCTTGGTCTATCAGACCGAAACTTGAAATCACAAAACGAATGCGGCTTGCACGCTTATCCGGCAGTAATTGCCAATCTAATGGACCACCGAAGAGTTCTTCAATTTCTACTTTATGCTGCAGGAAAGTGTTAAAAACCATCTTGTTCCATTCTGCTTCCCCTCGATCTATATAGAGCTCGACTTGGGCGTCATTCATTCGCACAACGTAATTAAATCCAAGTCCGCTTTTCCCGGCACCGGCGCTAACCCAATTTTCTATTCCTGGCGAGACTTTGGCATGAAGTTTTGTCTTTGCCTTTGCTTTTTCAAGCAGCTCACCCCAGAATTTCAGGCGGAGAACATGACGCTCCGCTAACTCTCCATCCTTTTGACCTTGCTGTAACTTTTTTTGATGTCCTTGCCCAGTTGGCTTGCCGTCATATCCTTTGATAAAAGAAAACACCTTATAAACCGTGCAAAAGGTATCAAGCTTTTCTTGACAGACAATCCCATCAAGGTCCGGCCAATAGGACGGCTGCATATTGGCTTGATCTTTGAAATGGACAACTTTAAGCTGGAGACCATCTGTTAATACTCCCCATCCAACCTGATGGAATTTGGCAGCATAAAATAGATAGGATTCCCATTCTAACCCAGGGATAATTTCCTCAAAATTTTCACCGGGTTTTACGTAACAAACGATTGCTTTGGGAGTATGGTTGGTCCCCATGAGACTCAAAGTCATGAGTCTTTGATTTTTTTCATCCGTAGAAAAACCCAGGACATGAAAAAACTCATCCACATATTCTTTCCAGGTTGACGAATCTGGATGTTGGTAATCTCGATATTGTTTTATCGTTCGTAGAATATTCGCAATTTCTTCGAATGACTCAGGGGGTAGATAGTTATGAGGAATAGTGGGTTTTTGTTTTGGAGCGCTAAGAACAGGTTGCGAGGATACAACATGCTGAGGTGCCCGGGTTAAAGTTTCCACATCGCCTTTTTCCCGAAGTGCCCAAACACCATTTCCAACCTTTCGGAACAAATCATTTCCACGGAATCCGGTTGAATCAGAAGAATGATCTTGAATAGTCCTTTGAATTACCTCTGCTATTCTTTCTGGTAAAGGCTCTTTCCTAATCCGTTTTACTTCTTCTAAAATCTGTTTCCTATGGGCTTGACCACCAAGGTTTTTCAAGGCCTGAACAATATCTTCAACCCATGTTGCCATGTACTCACCCCTTTGCTTGTTGGAAGATGATATCGGTCTCCCGGCATTTCCGCTTGGTCTGATCGATTTCACTCAATTCATACTTCGATTCAGGCTTTTGAAAGATGTCCAAACCCCGACCCGGAAAAATACACCAGCCATTATCCAACCGTATACTCCGGTCATGGATCACTGGATCAAATTCAAAGGTAAAAAGTATCCCATGTTGCGCCAAACTTGCGCTGATCTCTTTAAACTTCTGTTCTTGGATCTTTTCCTGGTAGGCATCTTCGGCTGAAGTGGTGAGTTTCAATTCCACCTGGCCGTCTGTGGTATCGATGATCCCAGCAAATGCGATGAAATTCCGGATTTGGTATTCCAATCGGACATAGGGATCAGTCACATAGATTTTTTTTGCGCCTTTGAGGTAAGGCCCAAACAAATTCTGGTAGCTGTAACCAGTCTCACCCTCCCGTATGTGAAGGGTTTTTGCAGTTAATTCTGACCCATTTTCTGGCTTAGGCGCCGGCTCCTCAGTGGCGCCGAAATATCGTAAAATCTCTGCTTCCTCTTCATCCGCAGCAAGAGGGGGTTGCTCTGGCACAGGCTGAAATACAGTAGGGACCGGTATCGTGCTTGGATCGCAATAATTAACAAGCCTGTGCCCTCGTTGAAAATCATCTGGAATTTTCGAGGTAAACGTCACGGGAACGTATTCTCGGTCCAGTTTGCATAATTCATCTCTAACTCTTTGGCGCAATTCTAGCGCTGGATTAACGCAATAAAGGTAGAACTCTTCTTCCGTGGGGTCTTGATCCGGGAAGAGGATTTTCAACAGTCCCGTGGCTCCTGCTTCAACCGCCTTACTGTCGCGCATATCGTCACAGTTTTGCAGTTCCATATTTGTTTTGACGTAATCACGATAACTGATGTCGCTGCGCAAAGAATGCAAGATTTCACCAAAGATATCTCCCTTAAGTCCGATCGTCCTGGAGGGAGTATCCTTGCTAATCCTGGGCAAATTCCATCCAGGCAGCAGCCCTGAGAAACGGTCAATAAACGCGGTTTCACGCAAGAAATTCGGGAAGACGCGGAATAGCCCAACTTGTTCATTTAAGGGTCGTTTATTTTGGTCCAGGTCAATATTCGCCAGCATCACCAGGCCGGCTTCGGCATTGATGGAACTGGCGCTTCCACGTGCGAAACGGCCGGCTTCAAGATAAGATTTCAGCAGGGCGGTCAGTTCGCCGGAGGTATCCGCTTTGACTTTTTGAGCTTCATCGAGCACAACACAATCATAGCGTGTGATAAGTCCGGGGGTCTTGCGGGCGTCATTAAAGAACAAAACTGGCGCTGAAATTGCTCCTGAGCGAACGGCTACATAGCGTGACATATTTTCAAAGACGAAACTCTTTCCGGTCCCTTTCGGGGCCAGTTCCACCAGGTTGTAACGCGGCTCAACCATTGGGATCAGCCGGCAAATCAACAAGATCTTTTGCCTTTGGGTATAGAGCTTGTAATTGAAACCCATGGAAGAGATCAGAAAATCAATCCATTCCTGGGTGCTGAAGCTCTTTCGGCATTCACGGAAATATTCCAGATCCATGTTGGCCAGTTGAAAGGGCCGGAATTCGCGCATCCAGATTTGTCCGCGCGGGATATCGTCATTTTTTGGAACGTAGTAAAGCTTGCCAACCCCCCACAGACCGCTGCTTAACAACATTTCATTATCTTGAATGATTTGAGGGATTGCAAAAGCCGCGCTTTCATCCAAAAATGGGATGTTGAGATATCGGTCGCCTTTCTCGAGATTGACATATACCGAGAAATTATCCAGGAATTGAACTTCCATTTGTTCAAAAAGCTGGTTCTTAATGGTTTCTTTCTGGCTTTTGTCGGGCACATACTTTTGAACAAAAGCGGCGATTTTCTGGCGCGCAGCTTCCGTTAATTCAGTGCTGTCGTCCAGGTAATGTGAGATGATCCATTCCCGCACGTAGGTGGGGATCGCCCGGCTGCCAAAACCGGCTTGATGCACAAAAGACTTGTTGATGACAATTTCACTAAAAACGTCTAATGCCTTTTGTTCAAATGTTTCCATCACTCACTCCTTGGACAAGTTCTTCACCAATTGCTGATCAAGGCTTGATGTCAATCATCAAATACGCTTGTACTTTTCTCTTCAACCATCTTTTTCATGATGATCTTGGGCTGCACATCTAAGGTATGCTGCTCGCCGTGGGCGTGGAACCGAACTCGAATGTGCAGGTTGTTCTGCTCTTCAAGGATACTGGTCACTTTGAAACGTGCTTTGACCTGGACCGCCATATTTTTCTTGCCATTCAACAAGGCGATCCGAACGGGTTCACTTTCCACATTCCCATTCAATAGATTGACCTGAATTTGCTCGACAGCGGAATCATTCGGGTTGCCGATTTCCAGTTCAACCGTTTCCATGCGGTAACGGAATTCATTTTTCTTGAGCAGAACCGTTAATTCCTGCGTTGAGACGGCGGCTGGTTCAAAAACCAGATACGGAACGATGACCTCTTCGGGTAGCAGACCGCCGTGAACGTAAAAATCTTTATCGGTGGGAATAAAACGGTTGCCGCGCCTGGCGCACAGCACATTTTCCGGGTTCATAAAATCATGGGCAGGCAGGAAAAAGCAATCCAGTTTCAAATTATCAGCCAGACCGGCAAAATGTTCGCTGCTGACGGTGACGTAGCGGTGAGAACGGGCCTCGAAACCGTTTGTTTTGAAGAAAGCCGGATCCAGGTCGTTCTGCACGGCGGCAGGAATCCGGGTAGAGCCGTGATCAGAGACGATATGAATACGAATGTTTTCCTGCAAGCCGTGCTTCTCAATAAACGAGAGCGTATTCTCAACCAGCTTTTCCAGTAGGTGATGAATATGATCCCGGTGAGGCATGCCGATCTCATCCGCAGATTTGTGCAGCGCTTTATCCACCGCCAGGTAATTGACCACATACGTTGCGGCATCAATGGTATTCACTGCGCTCAAGCTGCCAATATCGCTGATATAGCGAAAGGCGTTATCGTTGAAATAGGGCACCCACCCCTTTTCGATCATGCTTTTATAGGTCTTATCGTCAATCGCCTGATACCCCACCGCGCCGGCCAGCAGACATTTTTTGGAAATTTCCGTTTCACTGGGGAGCATCGCAAGGTAAGGCTCAGCGCCGGCCAGAAAATAGCCGCGTTCCTGGAACAGGTCGCGCAGCATTTCGGAGAAGGCCCAACCCAGGTTGTCAATCACCAAAACCAGGTTGACCCCTCCAGCGCGTTTTAAATCCACCGCTTTATTGGGCAGGATATTGAAAACCATCCGTTTGGAATTGGCATGGATGGCATCCCAATTTTGCATCAGCCACTCGGAAAAATGGTCTCCGATAACATACAGGTCAGGGTCAAACTGTTCTTGCCGGTTACACCAGGCCTGGTAGGGCAGGTAGGATTCGGTCGCCCAGGAAAGCATGGTGTCCACATCCCAGTTAAGATCTGGTATTTCGGGCTTGGGCGGACGGATCAACCCACGTAAGGTCGCTATTTTCTGGGTGAGCCGGCGAGACTGACCACTGAACTTATCCTCGATTTGATCCATCAGCTCCGGCGCGATCCAATCGGGATGGCCGCGCAGGTGTTTTTCGATGGTCTCGAACTCCACCGACAACAATCCGCTCATCCGATCCAGCAGGGCGGCCAGGTCTTTCGCGTTCTCAGGCTGCGCATTATTCAGGGAATAGGTCACCTGAAGAATGGTCTCTGGTATTTTCGATTCTTCAACCTTAAGATCTTCCAATTGCAGTTTGAGCGTCCGAAGGAGATCAAAGGTATCCCCTAATAACGCTTCGCCCAGCTCTGGGTACCTTTTCAGCACGCGGAAGCGCATGAGTTGAAGTCTTAAAGCAGATGGGTCGGCTGCAAACAGCTCCACCAACTGACGTTGTTCGCTCGTCCTGGCTTTGCTCTTCCATTCCTCCAAACGAGTGTGCAGTGTTCTAGCCAGTAAGGGTGTAGCAAGGTTGGCTTTCCATTGCTGCGGATCGACAGCCTCCAACAAGGAGGATAATTGGGTAAAGGGAAAAGTCTTCGAAGTTAAGATGGGGGCGTAATAATGAGCCAGCAAGGTGTCTTCAAAGCGAAAGCCTGGCTGGGGGTGCAGATCGAGCGAAAGCAGCCCGGCCTGGAGGATTTCCTCGTTGCTGACGCTGGCGGGGATCTCCAGCCCCCAACGTTGGGCTAATACGCCGCGGGCGTCCACGGTCTCAAAGATGAAGGTGCCTTGAGGATAACGAGACGACATATTTTTCAACCATTGAATGACCACTGGCTGCGAAACGACCAGGGCATACTCCTGGTGATTTTCGTAGGCTTGCTGGATATCTTTCACCCGCTGGGGAAATTCCGCGATGGCATTCATCCGTTCCGCGGCAACGCCAAACCCTAAATTATTCGGATCCTGCACAATCTTAATCATGATTTTCCACCCCCGGATTCTGCCGTGCGGGCTGCTGGGCAGCCACATGGGTTTGCATCCTTGCTCTCACAGTGTCAACAAATTCTTTCTGCGTGCACCTCGAAGCGAGGTCATACAGATGCTTTCCTGTGATGTCCCACTGCCCGTGGTGCGCCTTTTGAGCCTGATATCTGGTCAAACGATCAAAGATAAAAGTCAGGATTTCATGCCAGTATGGGAAACGCACCGCCAGCACATCCACATCGGTGCGCTGCGAACCGCGCCGGTCGGGGTGAACCACAAAGTTAGTGATGGTCGCGCACCCGTTCAGACGGAAGAACCAATAGGCAATCGTCTCAGGATTCATTTCATTCTTCTTTTTCTTCATCAGTGCGCCAGACCAGATCATATTCTTGCAAGAAGCGGTTCTGCTCTTCGGTAAGCCCGTAGATTGGGGCGATGAAGTCATCCATGCGGTTGATGATCTGTCGGCTTTTACGCGGATAGAACTCTTGATAGAATGCTCTGGCGCCGCCCAGGGCAGTGCTTTTGATGATTGAATTCCTTTGATAGTCGTCCATTAATTCCTTGACCAAAGTCGCAACCGTCCGTTGATTTTGCCGGAAGGTCTCATAGCCGTGTATGCCAAACTCGCTGATTTCAGAGATTAAAACATCAAATTCGTCGCCTTGAGCAATCCACCAATAATAGAAAAGCGAAGAATTTACAAGTAATAAAAATAGATTTTTATCAAATTCATTTTCAAAATAGAGCGTTTTCAACTTTGTTGATGTTGCAGGCGAGGCATCTTTTTCGCGCTTAAAATAGGGCAAAAAGTCATAGGCTTTGATCCAGTACCGGGCAATATTATGAAAATAGCTGACATAGTCACGAGAGGTACTTGCTACAAACAAGTCATCCATTCTTTTTGGTGCTTTTGTGATTTTTCGATAAATCTCAGCACCAATTTCAGAGCCCACCTTTGGAATAAGGCCGCTCTGAATGCGATCAACGAAAACAAGCCCCGGATCACGCACAACACGCTCTTGATCTTCCTTCTTCCATCGCCATAACCTGGAAGAATACAACTGGCAGGCAGATGTTGATTCATTAGCCTGCGCAATAAAAATAGTTACCCTCTGTGAGACGCCTTCAAATAATGCGTTGGGTCGTATAGAATAATGACTGGTATAAAGGGAGTGATAATTCCGATAAACGGTTTGGCGAACATTCTCATAACTGGAACCGCAGGCAAAGGACAGCGGCACAATAAAACCAATCGCTCCTCGATCAACGTTTAGCGACACCGCTTTCGCGATAAAGTGCCCAAACAAATTACCGGTGCCTGCAGCTGTTTCTTTTTTGAAGTAACCATTCTCCTTGAAGGTATCATACGGCGGGTTACAGGTGATGCAGGTGAAACCGCCTCGCGAGAGACATATTTCTGGGAACTCCAATTCCCAATGGAAATACGAGTTAGGTATATTCAATGACTGTGCCAGATTGAAATCCCTTTGCTCGACCATGCGCTGGTAAACCGCTTCGTCCAGCGCGTTTCCGAAATACAGGCTGGTGTGCACATCACAAATTGCCTTATAACCTTCTAAAATCTGATCAATTTCCTCTAACCATTCTTTCTTTTCTCGTACATCTTCAAGACTTGTAGAGGCTTTTCCGGCGATTTGGCGGCTTTTTAATATGACGGCTTCCACCGCGGCTTTGAAATCCGGGTCTCTTTCAAAGAAATGAAGCTGACGTGGCTCCTTTTTGACGGTTGAGAACGGGTGATTTCCAATTTCCTCTAGTTTCGCACCCACCAGGCTATTTCCGCATTTGAGATGGTGGTTCAAGAAAGAAAGCGGCTGATCCTTCGCCATCGAGAGAATCCAAATGGAAAGTTTGGCAAGTTCCACCGCGAGAGGATTGAGATCCACACCATAAATGCAATTTTCCACCACCCAGCGCCGCCAGTAACCCGTGCCGCTTTCCAGGTTGCCTTGAATAGGAATCTCATTCAGAATTTCGGTGATGAAGTTGGCAATCAAGTTCGCGGCGTTGACCAGAAAATGCCCGCTGCCCATCGCCGGATCGAGGACCGACAGATCGAGGACTTTTTCACGCACAAAGGTAAGGGCATTTTCTTCCAATAGGGTGATTAAGGCATTGCGTTCATCTTCATTGATCGCATGGATAGATGCTTCAAGGTTCGCGCGCTGTTCCTTCAGGAAAGCATCTTTCAGTTCCTTAAGTTTCTCTCCCACCGTATTACGCACGATGTAATCGACAATGTATTCCGGTGTGTAGTACGAGCCGGTAGATTTCCGCTCGCTGGGATCGCCGGCGAAATAGACTTCACCCGACTTGATCGTATGCCCCACCATCAGCCTGCCGCCCTGCGAAGCTGGAATGAATTGAATTTTTCCTTTGGTAACTTTTACTTCTGTATCTTCTCTGGCAATGAACAGCTTATGCTCCAACAGCCCTTCATAAAGCGTCCCCAGGTGGCGCACGCTCATATCGCGGTAGCTGATCGGTTTTTCCTGGCCGTTCTTCTCTCGGTAGGTGGTCAGGTTGAAAATAACATTGACCAGGTAGGCATCCCCAATGCGGGTGTCAGAAAGAAAGCGGGTAAACTCGCTTTCCTGCGGGCTGAACAGGCCGCCGTTGTAGGTCTGGTCAATATCCACAAAAATGTGTTCCAAACTGTCCCAGATGGGGAAATTTAGATCGCTCGAAGCATTCCCATCATGGCGCGTGCGGCATTCGCTTTCCACTTTTGTCAACAAATCGTGGTTTTCATCGCTCAGCAGCCGGCGCGCATCGGCATAAAACAAAAAGAGCAGCCGGAACATGTACAGCATAGCCCCGTGATAGATCTTCTTGCGCAGCTCCTCATCGTCCAGGTTGCCTTCCTTGCGGAAGCGCAGTTCTTCCACATAGCCCATGCAGAGATCGGAAAGCACACCCTTTCCGCCCTCTTCGCGCTGTTTGAGGGCATTGGCCAGCTCTTTTTCGATGTAATCAATTTTGTCCTGAGATTCTTTCTTGAAGCGGTCAAACTGGCACTTGCCATCTTCATGCACCGCAAAATTCTCAGCCTTCATGAATTTGTAGAAGATCTGATAAGCCTCTTTGGCTTTATCCGCCAGGATGGCTTCGAGATCAACTTCCAGGTAGGTTTCGTAGGGTGTGGGCTCCTCTTGATGATAAATGCGCCACTGC
>Ga0116191_1001987_pt1 | contig 15904 bp, 22 predicted proteins | sample AD_UKC111_MetaG_FD_89897 | JGI IMG/M metagenome (GOLD analysis project Ga0116191, IMG submission 89897) | Active sludge microbial communities of municipal wastewater-treating anaerobic digesters from Hong Kong - AD_UKC111_MetaG | ecosystem: Engineered > Bioreactor > Anaerobic > Digestate...
CAGGAGCGTCTTTCCTTTCTTTAAGATATGGTTATTATATCCAGCAATTTACGGTCAGGCAATTCCGTCAGCTTTCTGTCTTTTTAAATCGGCATCAACAATATATATAAGTTGTTCGCATATGAACAATACCCTTAATCTTCCCAATTTGTCTTTTCGACTGCTGACCTTAAATCGTGTTCACCAGGAGTAACATATCTTCTAGTGGTGTCCAAATTTTCATGTCTGGCTAATTGAGCCACAACAGTCAATTCAACCCGTTGATCCAACAGATTCTTACAGAATGAATGCCGCAGGGAATGGACAGTGGTATCAGGTAGATTAATAAGGTCAAAGTATTTCCGAAACTGATGCTGTATTCCTCGATCCGTAAGACGATTATTCCTTTTTGATATAAATAACGCCGATTTTTTGGTTTCTCTTACATCTAAATAAGACTCTATTGCTTTGCGAAGGTCTTTATTTATCGGCAATACTGCCATCTTGTTTCCCTTGCCTTCTCGGATAGTTAAGATGTTGCGCCTTAAGTCTATATCGTCGATATCAAGTGCAGCCACTTCAAATACTCTTAACCCTGCCTGCAGCATTAATTGGGCCATACAATAGTCTCTCGCCATCTTTTTAGAGTTCTTTACTTTTGCAATACAGTGTAACAGTCTGGCTTGTTCGTGCCTGGTTAGCCATCTGGGTGACTGCTGCAGAGAAGAAATCTTTTTCGATTTTATTTTTACTGTGGGATTTACTTTTAAAATTCCTTCTTCTATTAAATAGTTAAAATAGTTTTTTAACCCCCCCAGTTTTTTGTTTATTGTCCTAGCCGCCTGCTTCTTGTTGGTAGCAAGCCAGCTTATATAGTCTTTGATGTCCAACGAGGTTATTATTTCAGGAATGAAATCTTGCCCCGTGGAGCTAGAATACCATTTCTGAAATTCTACTACTGCTTTTATATAGGCTTCGATTGTCTTTGGATCCTTTTGATCGTTTTCTAAGTAGATTTTATAGTTTATCATAGGAGCCCTTCCTTATATAAGTACAACCCTTTTCTTTAACGGCCCGAGTGGGACAACATTCCTAATGATATTGTTTTTGTGTTATCCGGGAGCTTTGTAACCGCACAACCATCAATGAGAAACTCAATAGAATCTTCGATATATCGCACCTTGATAAGCTGAAAATCTGCATATACTTTTGTTACGATTACTTGTCTATTCATCAAATATAATCTGTCACCAATTTTAGGTATTTCTAGAACCGCCATAATATACCCTCTTCTGTGCCCTTTTATTTACCCTGCAATCATTTTTTTAAGGGTATGCTTTGCCATTCCGTCCATCATATTGGATATTTTCATCAACTCTTCCATGCTTATCGGAGGCTCGTTCGATTCAATTAATTTCTTATTAGGCGGTGGGAAAAGATGATTTTTACTATAAAAAGCATATAAGAAAGTTTCAAGTTCTTCCTGCATAGCCCGGTAGTAAAAGTCATAAGTTATTTCAATCTCTGTTTTTTCTGCAGCAGTGCAATACACCCCGACCTCTTTTTTTCTTGATCCCTTCCAATTATATAATTCCCGATCACCTAATACTGTGTATATGACTTGATGAAGAAGTTTTCTTTGGAGATCGTCTTTATATTTAAACCATTCAAATTCTATTGGTTCTTCTTCCAGGTCAGATTCCGTTATGCCGTGCTTATCCATTAACCGCTCTAATAATAAAGCCGCTGCTTCTTTTTCGCCACCAGCACCCTTTTCTGCTATCACGGCAAGTTTTCTTATTCGTTCAATTAATGACTGGTTATCCGCCATCGTTCTCCTACCTTCCACAAAACATAAGCATCATATCTATCGGCCCCCTTCAAACGGAGTACACATATACTCGACAGATATATTAAGCGTCATTTCGCCGCCACAATTTGGGCAGATAACGAAGGCACAGTCCATATCTCCATTTGTGGCTTCCCTTCCATCCTGATTCAGCAAGTTGCTGTACTTGTTCAGTAACGGACCTTGCTTCCCCCATCGTATCAAACCCATACCCGCATTCATCACATTCTATACTAAAAACAGCCGGTGCCCTGTATACTCCCATAATCTTATTCTCCTTCGTTTAATATCTGGAATGTGCTGAATTAATAACTGTTCCCACATTCCTCCCAGTAATCACAATCTGCACAATTTTCATCACAATAGTTCTCGGGATTATTTTCCTCTAAATCCGCTTGATAATCGTCAAAGCAATAATCACACAAGCATAATCCATCAACTAAATTACATGGCCCAAGCGTTCCGCATATATCACAATCAGCCCAAATACTCATCATAGTTCCGCCTTTCGTGTTTTCTTCATGAATTTAATAATACTGGTCAACCCACTTCTTCAATGCGTTATATAGATATCTGCTTAAATCTTCTTTATTTACCTCTTTAAACACACATTCCTTCTTCTTTTTCAGGTATCCGTGTCCGTGATAAAGAATAACTCCAATATCGTCAGGTACTAATTCTTGAATCTCAGAATATAATTCTTTTGGGATAACATAATAATTAAAATTTCCTACAAAGTTATGTCCATTGGTTGATTTAAAATCGTTTTTTGATATCTTAATTTCAAAACAGGTAGTCGCTATTCCAATAGTGTTTATGGTTCTAGTACCCCAAAATGGGCATTTCTCGCAATCAGGAATTGTAGCACAAAATGATTTTACCGGCCTTACTCCGGTACACCCAATTTCGGTTTTAGTAGATTCAATAAAGTCCTCAAAGCGGATCGCATCCACAAAGCCTGTGCCAACATCCACTTCCTCTGCCCATCGGATAGTTCTTAATTTACTTGGCATTAAAGGTGCATAACCTCTTAACGATTTTTTAATTTTTTTGGTTAATACACTTTCCGCCAGAATAATCACCTTCCCATTCTGTCGTTTCATCTGGACTTTGTATTATTTCTCACCTAAAAAACAGTATCCATCACTGTTTGGCCCGGCTTCGCAATAGCCATCAGAAGTAAAACTACACATAGGGCAATCCGGGGTCATTATTTTCCTGCAATCCCTGCAGAATACAATTTCAATAAGCCGCCCCTGTTCTTCTGCTTGTAAAAGGTCGGTGATATTGTCTTCGCTTCCATTAGCTTCCACTATGCAATTCATTCCTTTAGCCAATACCTTCTTTTCCTTTGCTCCAATGTAATTTGTTTCAAATTCGTGTATTTGCTGGCCAGTTTTTTACTATCTTTTTTTATGCAATGAAAAAGGTTGCATACATCCCACTCCAAGTCGTTTATGGTTTCAATAGCACCGGGCGTCTTATTGAATAAAACCGCACCTGACCCAAAATATGGTTCTACATATGAATGGTGCGCGGGGATATAAGATATAAGCCAATCAGCTATTCTCCATTTACTTCCGGGATATTTCAAAACGGTGTTCAATTTATCACCACCTTGATGCGTGTTCCCATTTCCATATACCTTGCTTTCCTTTAGCAGGAATAGGTTTGATAAAGACTTTTCCGCCTTTAGATATCCACATGAACCTGCCGGGCTGATAATCACCGAAAGCCAATTCCTTTTGAGTAAGTAATGAAATATTCTGATTATCCATTTTAATTACGTTGATGAGTTCGGTGTACCCGAGAACCATTCCCAGGGGTAAATCCTTAAAGCTATCAATGCCATGTTTTTGCAGTGCAGACTTAAACGGTTCTTCATCGCATAATTCCTTTGCCCATTTAGGAAAACTAATGCTGGAATGTATGGCTATTGGCCCCCGGTATCCGGTGTACCATGATCTTGTTTCAATCTTCTTTTCCCGCAGAACCCATAATGTAGCCCACGGCTGATATAAAGTAATAGCATTCATGTTATATATCCCCCTAGGATTATTCCAGTTTCCCAGATATGGTTTTTACATAAATTCCATAGATATTATCTCTTGTTATCCAACCGTTGATATGTCCTCTGTTGTTTTGGATAAGGTATCTATTATCCTGTATAGCACCTACCAAGTGTAAATACTCTCTGCCTTTTACTCTGCAGAGTACAATGTCGTGTTTTGCAATTACAGAGTTTTTACCTAATGGCTTTATCTCCACAAGAGATCCACTTTTAATAAGTCCTGCCATGGAGTTTCCACGGGGTCTAATTATAACCGGGTGTCCATTTTTGAGTTTTTCTATCGCAAATGTAGCCCAACCCATATTAGATACTCCTTTATTTATTCGCAGGTATGCGCGTACTTTGTTCGTATTTATCCCGTTCCTGCAGCAGCGACCGTAAGTGAACAGTTTCCCAGATTAATATATAGTCTCTAACTTTCAAAATAAGTTTTTTGAAATCCATGTCACTCATATAAACCTGAACTTGTTTTTCTCTCTTGTAAGAACCCTTTTCCAGAGCTATTCCTCCAGTGGATTGCTTTTGGGGTTTGCCCAGACCATTCTCAACTATTATTTGCCATGAGTAAGTGCGGCTGCTGTCATAAAGAATCGAAAAGATCGTTACTTTAGCCAAACCGCTGTCATTAAGCGCATGACTAAGAATTTTTTGTTCAGAATAAACTTTTATTTTGTCATTCGGGGACAATCTTAATGCTATTTCAGCTATGTATTTTGCCGTTGTCGCATCAATATTTGCATCTGCTGTGATGGTCTTTTCTCCCGTGCCTTGAGAGTAATCAAGTGCATTAATTTTAAGCCGGGAGTATTTATGATGTATGTTGGAAGCATTTTCTGGCTCGGCTAAATGTAAGTTGTCAATTATCTCTAACAAATATTTGTTTGTCTGGTATTTCACTATTTGGCGGGTGTTACTCATTTAACCAACCCCATTCTCGGGAATTTATATTTATAATCATTCTGATTATTTCTTCTTGGTGTGTGAAGTCGTGATTTTGATTTCTAGCGTGCTATAATCTGGAATGTATTCTAGGACAAAATAATCTTTTTGATTATACTTTATTCTAGGTCGAAAACATAATAATGTCAATACTTTTTTGTCGTAGAAGATATATTCTAAGTCATTATTTTGAAGGCAAATTGACAAAAAAAGAACCCACATCCAATATGGATGTGGGCTATAGTAAGGTTAGATAAATTCTAACCTGTCTATAGACAGGATCTTTTGTCCTGTCTTCCCCCGAAGTTCTTCAGGGATTTTTCTCCCTCGGAATGTTTCTCCCAAAGGAAATTCAACCAAGACACGGCCCTGGTTTATAATTGTTATTATCTGTCCTTCGCTTTTTGTTCCACCCGTGCGTGGTACAGCTACTTTTTGACCAGGTTTAACAATCATTTTATCCCTCCTTCGGATTTTTCACGGTTTTACGGAATTACCGTGTACCCTGCCTTTCTCTCGAAAGTCTGTGGCATTTTTTCTTAACTAAATAAGATTTTCTGATTTTTTAATATAAAAAAGCCCCATGCTCGTTTAAGCATGAGGCGCCAAATTGCCCTGTACAGGACACATATTTTTTAGTTTATAATCCTTCTCCAAATCCTTTGGCTATAGCCGTCAAAAAGGGACCGGCATATACTATCGCAACTGCTGCAAGCACTACTACCATTCCTAGTATCGAACCTTTAAGTATGCGTTCTAAATTAAAAGCAGCTGCCAGCATCGCAATTATCGCCCCGAATAATAAAGCCACCAAAGCCAAGTTTGGTATAAATGTTATCCCGTTTTTATATAGTTTAAGAAATCCTGTACTAATACGATTTGCGGCTTCTTCCGGCGATATGGATTGTACGCCATCTTCGGATAAGACAGTAGTTTCTGTCGTCACTTGCTGTTGGTCTGTTTCATCAGCAAGGGCAACTGGTAAAAACGTCATCATTCCAATTAACAATAAGGTGATTAGAATTATTGTCTTTTTCATACGATTCCTCCTTTACGTTCTCCACTGCATAGGATCTGCTCCTCCATCTCTTGGATCGTTTTCCGCTGTTCTTGATAATGATGTTCCTGAAAGTGATCTGTATAAGTTTTGGCCTTGTTCGTAACCCTGGGCAGTATTTGGATTGATCGCCGCTCCTAATAAGCCCATGGCTGCCTCGCCGGAAGTCTCCGGTGCTTTTTCTTCATGCGTTCCTCCTGCATACCCTTCTACTCGACTGAAGTCAATTGGCGTTTGTACAGTTGCGGTTTTAATTAAACCTTCCGACAATGAACCTGTTTGAAATATATTCTTTGCTGTCATTGCACCCAAAGCTGTGCTTCGTGCAGATATTCCGGTCAATCCGCTTGCTACCGACCTTCCGGCACCACCTACTGTTGCTGCCATCCCAGGGTTCACTCCTAACAGCGGGGCTGCCATAGACAAGCCAACTCCTGCGCCTATAACTCCTGCTACTTTAGTTATCGCCGGAGATATTTTGGATAAAGTAGCCAGACTGCCATGTGCCTGCGGCTGTCCGGATGTATTAATAATTCCAAAGGCACCACCTGTATTGGAATTGCTACTGGCTGTTCCACCGGCTATTCCAACCGAAGCAGAACTTCCCACTTTTCCACGTCCTACTGTGGCTTTACCCATAAGTGCCAGCCCACCGAGCATCCCCAGTTGCCCTGCAGCAAGACCTTCTTCATCAATACCCAGAAATCTGAGAAATCCTTGGAATATGTTACGAAGAATCTTAGTAAAGGGAATTATCATAAAGAGGGCTACGATAATCGCCCACCAGATGTCGAGAGAACCGACAAATGACAGAAAAAACAATAAAGAAAAAGCGTGTAACATCTGCATAAATGTGACCGATATAATCTCACCGAACCATATTTTAAACGCCAACTCATTGCTCGTTATTGCCCAGAGCCAAATAAGCAAGGGTGTTAGAGCCATCAATCCTGCCAACACTAAGGCTCGGACTAAATACAAAACATTAAAATAAACCATCAGACCAACCATAGCCAGCTTAACAATAGCGGTAGTGAGAACATGGCCTGTGTAGAGATTAGTAATAAAATCTCCCCCCGCACCATCACTGTTTGTCTGGAAATCTTTTAATACACCCAAATCACCTGCTATGTCTGCCATCATTTCTACACCGGCATTGTTGATCTGCAAAAAGAACTGTATCATAAGGGGTGCTGCCGCGATAATCAAAAACGCATATAGAAACCGGCTTAACCCTTTCATAGCTTCTTCTCTTTTTTTAGGAGTATAGGCAATGAAAGCTATTTTTGCTCCTGTGTAGAACAGACCTATAAATACCAGCCCGAAGGCTGCGTAGTAAAAGGTCCTGTACCATTTAGTGATATTATCCCAAGATGACTGATCGCAAAATGGCGGGATAACATAGTCCTTTACTCCTTTATTAAAGAGCAAGGTATCTAAGTCTTTTAATCCCAATGCCCTTAATGCCTTTACAGCTCCGTTTATGGGGGCAGCCAGCATCTTGTCAACCCAGCCGCCTTCATCTTCATCTCGTACTACTTGTTTTTCTTCATCGACTGTTTCATGTATAGATATATCTTTATCAGGTATGTCTTTATCAGGTATGTCTTGTTCAGCCAGTACCGGGGATACTAATAACACCAGGAAAAGCAGTAATAATGTAAATACCTTTTTAAACATTTTTTATCCCCCTAATCCCAGTATTTCAAGTTCCATCGGTATCAACTGATTATAAATAGGAACAACATTCTTCTCAGTAATAAGCAACCCCGAACCAGTGGGGGCATTTTCGACAAACTCTCTTGCTCCATCGGATAAGTGGTAAATTTCCTGCACATCATTTATTTGTGAAGGATGGGGCTTTAGAATTATACTAGTTGCACAGCTGCCAAGCACTGCTTGTCCCTGTTCGCTACGGGTAAACTCGGTAAATGATTGCGAGGCGATATTAAGCCCGGTTTTGTATTTTCTTGCCCGGCGGCCTAATTGTTCCAAATGTTCAGCGGTATCTTTATGCCTTGCAAACATCCAACCTTCATCAACGTAAACATCTTTTCTGATATGCGGTTGTTTCTGAGTGAAGGTTGCCCACACCCAGCCTAAAATTACGGACATAGCGTAAAGCCTGGTAAATTCATCCTTGATCCGGTGAATATCAAAGCAAACCAATAATTCATCCTGTAATCGTACCGTTGACTGTCCATCAAACATCCCCAATGAGCCGCCATTTAACATAGGCTTAACGAGTGTTGCAATGCGCTCCGCTTTATACTTCCCCTGCAGTGCTTTCTGTAAATCAGATATGGTTGGCAGCCTTTTCTTTCTTCCTGATACCGATAACTGGTCGGGATCATTTTCATAAAGACTTTTTGGGTCGGAATTGATTCCGAAGTTGGTGTAAGTTTCACGAACTGCTTCTTCGATAGCAACGATTTCTTCTGCGGTTAAACCTTGACCGGCCTGCCGTTCTACAACCAAACCAAATATTGCCCTGATTTCAGCTATCTTATCTAATATATTTACCCTGGGACCCGTTTCCGGATCTTCTTCTACATCAATCTCCATCAGGTTTATCATCGGAGGCTTAGAAGGATCAATTTCAATTACTGTTCCCCCGGCCTTTTTAACCCACGCAGCAATATGCCCTTCTTCCGGATCGATTAAAACACTTTTTATCATATGAAGGGCAGACCGCAAGGCTTTGGTCGAGATAAATACTGTTTTACCGGAGCCAGACCACCCAATGTAAATACAATGGGGGTTTGCTAACTCGGGCGCACCAATGAATGAATTATAAAAGATCGGAGTACGCGAAAAATAGTTTAACCCTAAAAGTATGCCGTTGGAATGCGAATACTCGAATCCTGTGAAAGGCATCATGGAAACAACGCCCCCCAGGGTAGCATTCCGGTAGATATTTAACTCATTATTCCCAAACGGCATTGTCGTCTTTAACGCCTTATCTTGAATAAATTGCATAGTTCGGGCCTTGGAAGCCCGTCTTGCCAGTAATGATTTCAGGTTATTTGTTAAATAATCAAGTTCAGGCAGACTCCTGGCATAGAGGGTGAATGTAGCAGTCAGAAAAAACATTCTGTCCTGATTTGAATAGATGGCATCCCGTATTCCTTCAAGGTCCTGTATAGCTTGACGCAACTGTGGTATTTGATAAATATTGCCCTTTTCTTGGTCAATCATATACTGTGCTTCGATTGTGGCGATCTTTTTAGTTAACTGGTCAATAACCATCCTGTCAGGAACAGGGTCGATATGGACCGAGTAATCAATGTCACCAAGATGCAATATTTCATCCAGCCAGCCCAAATGTGTCTTTCGGCAGTATGTAGATAACAGTAATGTTCTGCCATATTTACTGCCCTGCCTAAATTCGGTTTGATATAATTCGATGCCATCAGGTGCGATTATATCTTTAATACGGGTTGTCCCCTGCATTATTTGTTTAACTGACATATAAATCCAGCCCTCCTTCCTCAATTACTTCCGAAGGTTTCAGGGTATCTTCCCTGTTCATTACTCCATGGAGTAAATCCACGATTTCATTCATGGATAGAATGCTCGCCTTTATGCCAGCCTGTCCCAATCCATCAATCAATACTAAAGCCCGGCGCGCTAATTCGGAATATGCTGATTCATAGCCGTCCCGCGTGTAGTACGGAACAATAATATATGAATGCTTTACCATCACGCTTTGGTCATATCTGAGAGATGTCAGCGCTTCACTAAAATAGGCACTATAAGGTTTAAGTGCGTCCGGCAAATCCGAATAGTGGTTTTTAATCTCTTTTACCGCATCCATTGTGTCAATCAATTCTGTGGTGGAGAATATTTGTATTGGAAAACTGATGGAATTTGCCAGAGCCAATAATCCATTAATAACTACTGATCTTTCTATAGGAGACATCAAGTAGTAATTAACAGACCCCACCCTTATAATCATTGTGTACTGGTTATCAGAATTGATTATCACGTTTCTTTTAATGTTTTTTATACCGACGAAATCCTGGACAGGTATTTTTCTCCTGCGAGATTTGTCCTTGGATTCACCTTGCGGTTCTGCCCCACCTTGCTCGGCACGGTCTATAAGGATTTTGAAAAATATGATCGTGCCTATAATTAATACTAAAAATATAATAGTCATCCCGATGTTATTCATATATCTCCTCCAGGGAATATGTTTTTTGGAGTTTACGAAAGCGCAACCAAAGCATTATATATTTGTCCAAACTGATTCCGGTTGATGTGTTGGGAAATCTATCGATTTTGAGAAACGCAAGGGCTGCAGCGACAGCCATCATTAGCAAATCACCAACAACCTTTATTGTTACCGGAATCGATAATGAACTAAAAAAGAATAATAAAACAAAGGCTGCTCCTAAATATGCAATTTGACGGAGAGAGAACACTCCGCCAATCATTTTTTCTTCCCCTGTGATATCCAGAGGCATAATAAATTCTGTCATAGCTTCTCCTTAACTATCAAAGGATTTTCCGAGGCCCAGGAATGCACCCGCGAAGAACATTGCTCCACCAATAAATATTGCTCCAAGCAAAACATAACCTAATCCGCCCATAGTTTCTTTGCGTCTTTCCGGCGAATAGGCACTTACTAACAGTTTTACTCCTCCAATTATTACAGCGATCAGAATGATTGAACCTCCAAGGGGCTGGAGGTATTTTTCAATGATACCTAATAATTTGGTATTAAAACTTTCAGCATTTACCTCTGTAACATCAGCTAAAGCGGGTCTGGCAAGGATAAAGGTCATCAACATAATCATTAAAAACGTAACCTTGTCCTTAAATTTTCTGATACTATCGATTATTTTCATGTATCATTCCTCCTTAAATTAATCCTGCAAAATATACAATAGCGAAAACTATAATAGCCGCTCCGGCTATCTTAAGGGAGAAGCGTATCAGTCTAAAACCTAATGCCAATACGACAAATCCCACAACAATGAGTAAAGGATTATTACTTAAGTAATTGACAATATCAATAGTGAACCACTTCCTTTCCTTGGAATACTATTTCAAAACCTTTGGTTTTATAAAAAACAATTCTTTTTTTGGCCTGGGCAAGAAGCACATCATTGTCTTGCAGCGGCTGGATCTCATCGTAAAAATCCACGATTATACCAACTGTTTTATCTTGTGAAGGTCTTCTGACCCGGCCTATCTTCTGCATTAATTCGACTAAACTTGCTCCTCCGTGAGCCAAAATCAGGACTTCTGCTTCCGGTATATCCACCCCCTGTTTTAGAATTGAGCTGGCAATAAGTAAGTTGATTTTCTTCTCCTTGAATTTCTGCAATGCTTGTGTCCGTTCTTCAGTAGATGTACTTCCGTGAATGAACGGCGCCCGCAATAATTCAGAAAGCTTATTCCCATGAAAGATATCCTTTACCAATACAATTACTTGTTTGTCAGCGTACTTTTTGGCCGCTTTAACGATACTGCGGGTACGTTCCCAATGGTCCACTATTTCCCTCTCATATAAAGTTTGGTATTTTTTAACTTTGGTTGGATAATGTTTGATGGGGTATATCTCGACTCGAACAGGTAGTATATATCCTCCTCTTACCAATTCTTCTTCCGATATCAATTCAATTATTGGCCCGGTTGCTGCTTCAATAAAAATCTCTTTGCCATCTTCTCTGAAAGGTGTTGCAGTCAAAGCATAGGAATAATATGGATCAGCAAAAGCAGACACGGCATAAATCGTATCTGCTCCCAGCATATGCCCTTCATCAACGAATTGGGCTTCTACTGTATTAAGGTAGTCCAATAATTTAACTGCCCGTTTATCTGTTTTGTTCAGGCAATTATAAACAGTCTGCACTGTTGCGACAGTAATATCTTCTATCGAAAAGTACCGTCCTCCCACTTTCCCGATCTTCACACCTAACGCTTTTTCATAGACTTGGGCAGTTTGCTCCAAAAGGTCCAGCGAATATGTATAAAAGATGGTTGGTACTTGTAACCGGGAAATAATTGCAGCACTTAAAATAGTTTTTCCAGCGCCAGTAGCCATGACCAGAGTGGCTCGATTTGGGATTTTCCCTTCAACTATTTTAGAACAGGCTTTCTGCTGATATGGTCGCGGGGTAAACCCATTAAGAGATAGTTTTAATGTGGGTTCTATCTGGCGGGTATTACTGTATTCCTTATAAGCACTGAATTGAAAATATCGTAAAAACGAAGTAATCCTGCTATGAAGCCCCTTGGGGAATGAAACGATATAAGCGTTGTTATTCTTAAATACTCTTACAAGGCTCCCAATACATGATTCCTTTTCAATTTCATACTCATATGAGCAAAGATCATAAAGGGATCTTAATAGTATCCGTATGTTATTACTACCTCTTACTCGCAGCCTGTCAGCCTTAATTTCTACTGCAAGTCCTTTAAATAAATCATTTGGAACGATGCTTAATAAATTAGGCCATAAGTAACCGGGGGTCAAAATTCCGCTTAAGACAGCACTCCTTAAATTATTTACAGGGGCAGTCCAGTAATTACCCAGGGGATGTTCATTAAAACGTCTTCCTGGAATCTTTTTTACCCGGTCAACCAGCAAAGCATTGTATTGAAAATCCAACCTTGCCAATCCAGCCTCGGTGCGTGTTATTAACATATTTTTCTCCTATGGTGAAATATGAATCACTTTATTCTGAACAACAACCTGCGTAATGCCTTGGGACTCAATTTCTTTCAAAATCTGTTTCGATGCCTTTTTATTGGTTGGTTCTAATGTTACGGATATGTTTTCTTGAAGAAACCTCCTCGCAACTCTCAAAATATCATCAGGCGCCTGTTTATGCGATACGTACAATGTCACCATGTTGTTTTTCCTCCAAAAGCTGGCTTAGTTGCTCTCGCAACCAATTTGCCGGCTCATCTCCATACTCAAGAATTTCTTTTGCCATGCGCACAACTCTTGCAGCTTTTGCTTCGTTTGCGTCTTTGGCTACACCGTTTTTACTGCCTTTTTCAGCAGTAATGGCCTCGGTGAGTTGCCTGGTAGAATAGTCATTCGCACAGGCAGCATCAAGCCATTTTTCAGGATCATCGGTTGCAGCTGCTATGCGATGAATCGTAAAGGATTTATCCTGTGCTCTCATTTCTGGCTCAGGAAAAGCCTGGAAGGTTTTGACTCTGACTTTTATGGTTTCAGGAGCACACCCTACACAAGGAGATATTTTCCGGTAAATATCATTTAGCTTGTCCCCGTTTCTTTTCATATGGTTGACTATGTGATAAAGTATTTCAGCCTTAGCCCAAAGTGCCGCTGATTCTATTTCATCATAATTTGCATACTCCTGAGCTACATCTTCCAAGGTACGTCCAAATAACGGATTAGTTTCATCCTTGAAGATATATTCGTGCGGCATCACCTTATCCACCATTAATCCGATAGTTTCACATATTTCCTGCGGAGTGACCCCTTCCCGGTGTGCAACTATCTCTATCAGCTGCCAACGCTTAATACTGCCGTTATGGACTTCAGTATGGCATTTCCAGCATAAGCAAATAAGGTTTTCCTTAATATCAAGATCGATCTCTTTGTGATTTCCCACTCTATGCCTGATATGATGGCGATGATGCCCTTTTTCTGCGTATTCTCCACACCATTCGCAGGTATGATTATCAATTAAATTTTGGTATGACATTTATATACCCCCTTAATTCCCCCTGCAGAATTACCCCACAGATAAATAGAAATCGATTAAATTCAAATCATCCGTCCATGGCATTTGCGGCAGGGTATTTTTTATAATCTTTCCCCAGGGTTTATGTATCCGTGGATCACAGATAACGATGATTCCTTTTTGATGCGAGTTTCGTATAAGCCTCCCTGTACCTTGTTGCAATTTTATTGCACATCTTGGGACACTTAACTCCATAAATGAATTACCACCCCGGGATTTTACTAACTCATATTGCGCTTCCTTAATCGGTGTCGTCGGGACTTCAAAAGGCAGCTTCGTAATAATTACACAATTTAGCTTTTCATCAACTCCTTCCCAAAAAGTATCAGTACCGAATAACACGCTGTTATCGTTTTCACGGAATTTACTTAGTAGCATTTCCTTAGAACCAGTACCCTGCAGTAACCAGTTCAGATGGGGAAACTCTGAATGTACCTGGTCATATACTTCTTCCATCATTTTGTATGAAGTAAATAGCACAAACGTTTTACCAGATTTCCTATTTAAGATACTCTCTATCGTCTTGCATACATAAGGAGAGTAATCACATGAATTTGGCGAAGGAGCATTTGGTGGTTGATAAATAATTGAGTTCTCTTTGTAGTTAAAAGGAGAACCGTATCTTAATGAGTAGCAATTTTCCCCCAGCCCAAGACTGCGCTTCATGGAATTGAAAGACCGGTTCACAGTTAAAGTAGCAGAGGTAATAACAGTATTCTTTGTTTGCCAGAATGTCGGCAAAATACTTGCTATATCTAATGGAGCGCAATTAATACTGTGATTTTCCACCCAATATACGCTGTTAGGAGAGGTCTGGTGTAACCAAGCGGATGTTTTTTGACACATATCCTCTATTCTTTCCGCTAATTTGGCTGTTTCTGCTTTTACAAGAGGTATATTGCTGTTTTTCTCGGCCTTTTCGAGCAGCACCAAGGCTTGCTTTAAGACTGATATAATTCTTTCTCCATGATCATTTTCTTCGGGTTTAGTGTACCTTCTATTTTCAAGTGATTCGAAAAAAGCATTGGCATTATTTTTTAAATCATTTTGAATGCCTTCGACTTTTTTTAATACCCGGGCTGATCTTAAAGCTGATTGTAAAGTACGGGTGTTAAGTGTTGCATTAATACCAAGAAAATCATTTCTGGTAATTGTGTCTGTTAAAGCCGATAATGCGTTAGTCTCGAAATTATGCCCTTCGTCTAATACCAGGATGTCATAATCCGGAAGGACCTTCTGTTTTATATCAGCAAGAATTATTGCATGGTTAGCGATTATGATATTACTATCCTTTAATTTGTTTCGGGCCTTAAAAAAATAGCACTCTTTTTTGTATCTGCATTGTATATCTATACAAGCGGTTCCATCTGATTCGATTAACCGCCAAAACTTATTCTCATATTCAAAAGGTATATTGCTCTTTTCTCCGTTATGGTCAGTATCCAACCATTCATGGATTCGACTTGCAAAGTCCTGGATTTCTTCACTTGCAAAAAGATCCGTATCCAACTCGCTCAGTTTATGCAGACATAAATAATTATTGCGGCCTTTGACTTTCTCCGCGGTAATGCCCGGGTAATTTTTAAGCACATAAGGAATATCTTTTTGGTGCAGCTGTTCTTGCAGACTTATGGTATTGGTTCCAATGACTGCTTTGGCATCTATATGTGTTTTTATGTATTCGCATAATGCAGTAAGGTAGGCAAAGCTTTTTCCTACCCCAGTTCCAGCTTCAATCATAAGGGTGTTCCCCGTAGAATTTTGCGAAAACTGTAAAAATCTACGTATCATTTGAGCCATTTCAATTTGCTGCGGCCTAATTTCGGGTTGGTTGTTTATCCCGTTTATTACGCTACGCAGGGCTTTTTCCATTTGTTTGTTTAAAGTTTCCTTCATATGCTCTCCTATTTAGCAGATACGCGCGTACTACTTGGTACGAGCCAAACTGAGTATTCAGGCTTTTCATCATCACCTATTACAGATTCTAAAAACTTCGACCCCGGTGGAAGCAATTTCCCTTCGCCCGGCTTTACAATTGTTGGTCTAAAACCTTCTTCTTTAGCTCTTAAAGCCTTTGAAGTTCTTGCATTTAGTTTGTTTATCGCTGGAGTGTAAAAAATTATCCCATAAGACCGTAACATAACTTCCATTGCAGCCAGATCTTCTGTTGCAGCGAAAGGATCGTTAATTAATCCTCTATAAAGTCTTTCCAAATATTTAATCTCATTAGGGATTCCATCATCTCTTGTCTGCCGGTTTTTGCATGCTTCGCGTTCTTC
>Ga0116191_1001990_pt1 | contig 15893 bp, 9 predicted proteins | sample AD_UKC111_MetaG_FD_89897 | JGI IMG/M metagenome (GOLD analysis project Ga0116191, IMG submission 89897) | Active sludge microbial communities of municipal wastewater-treating anaerobic digesters from Hong Kong - AD_UKC111_MetaG | ecosystem: Engineered > Bioreactor > Anaerobic > Digestate | place...
GCGCTTGCCGGTTGGCATGGTACTTTTCTACCAGCAGCCAGCGAAGCTCATCCAGGGATAGGTCTTGAGCGGAACGAGCGCGTGTCATAAGTTGTAATTATACCCCGATTCGGGCCAGGACGCAGAGGAATTTTCGCGGTCGGGGGAGGGGGGAGAGCCTCCACAGGCTTTGTTAAGAGTTTGTTAGTAGCGTTTGGTATTTAATGTGATAAAATCATTAAACTACTTGTTTTTTGGGGCCGATTAAAGTTTACATTATGGAAAAACAACATAGACCTGAAACGGTACAGCGCAGAGAATTTCAACTTGATACTTTGTTCAAACTCATTTTGGTGAACTACCCTACCTGTCGAAATGAGATGATGTTTGCCACCAGCCCAATGAAGACAGCGGTTCAAAAAATTTTGGTGGATAAATTACTCCAAACGCAGGTGATTGAAAAAAACTATACGGTGCGCGGCAGTGTGGGCGAACAAAACTGGTTGACCGTGCCATGGGTTGCTATTTGGGATGAGCGTTTGGCAGCTACCTCGAACAATGATGCCTGTCTGGCTTATCTATTTTCACAAGATGGTAAAAATTTATATCTGGTGTTTCATCAGTCAGTTTGTTGTTTCAGCGAATGTGCGCAGGAACAATGTGTGGATTTGAAGCAACTCGATGAGAAAACAGCTCGGATTCGGCAGCTTGTCAGTTGCCCACCGGGTTTTATCAAAGGCAACGATATTGTTTTGGGCAATCCGTTGCTTGAAAAAGGCTGCGTTTTCTACCGGAACTATTCTGTGCATTACATCCCTTCGCAAGAAATTTTGCTTGAGGATCTGCGGACATTGCTTGCAACCTATTCATCCTATGTGAATGCTTGCGGCGTAGCAGCAGATGAAGACCAGCTGCTGACAGAGATAGTGGCATTGGATGAAGAGCGGGTGCCCACCAACAGCCTGTCAGAGGGGAAGGAAACGGATGAGTTGGAAAATTTGCTGGGAGAGCCGAGCCTTGTGCCTTTATTACAGGCATTGAAACAAGATGGTATTGATACGGCGGCCAAATTCAGATCGCACTTTGAACAAACTAGCTTATTGCGCTATTTGAACGAACGGGCTTTGTATTCGTGGTATGAGCGTATTGGCATTGTGCGGGCGGTTCGGAAGGTTTTGTCGTGCGAGATGCTGGCAGATGCCATTGAATATGAGCAAGCAAGCGATGATGGCCGCACTGCCCCAACTCAGCAAGACGAAGAAGACCAGACAGCGGTTTTGGCTGCGCTCAACCAACAGCAGCAGTCTGGGTATTCCGTCTCAAAGCCAGCGGTGGCGGGTGAATTGCTGCTGGATTGGCGGCTTGATGAAAAGATTACGTATGCGTTTCCTACGCGGCTTGTGCTGACGGGGCAAGAAAACCAGATTCGCAATTGGGCAAATTTGTTGGTGCAGGTTTGTGAGTGGATGGTGAAACACTATCCGCAAAAAATGCAGCAATTGTTAACCAAGCCTTTATATCCTCATTCATCTGGCATTTACTTCAGTATGACAAGGCCTGCCAACCCAAAAATGAGACCGGTTCAGTTATCCAATGGGACTTGGTTGCGTACGAATTATAGTGCCGACACGATTTTGAAAATCATCCGGGCGCTATGCCAGCATTGTGGTTGTTCGTTGCAGGATGTGCGTGTGTATTACCGCCGCACGACGGAGCCTCAAAAAGGTTCTGCTCTGCCTGTGGCCACTCGGCCAACCGAGCGCATTGCTGAAGCTCGCAAATCGTATGCGGTGTCAGACGATGCGCTTGATGAGTGGTTGGAAGCGTATTTGAAGAAATGGGAGGTCATGAATCCTGCCTCCCAAGAGCAAATTTTGCGGGATAGCGCCAACGGATATCATCCGGTGCTGTTTCCAGATGTGCAGGCACCGAGCCACCCGCGTTGGACACAGGCGCAAATTAAAAAAGCATTGGATGAAAATCTTAGAGTTATCGAAATTAAAAAGAAGCGCTATGTTCATCGTGATAAAATTGCGGATTTAGACCAGGCAGCACCAGTTTTATGGCGGATCTTGCAGTCTCAGTTCCGAAAGTTTGAGGGCTATTCGAATCGCTATGTGCTATTTGAGGCGGCCCAGGCAGATGTAGATTTGCTGCTGTTCTTGAATGACAATGCATTGGATGAAGAGGGTTTATACTTTTTGGCAAGACATCTTTTTCAAAAAGAAAAGTTTGCCAACCAGGAGATTTGCTTCTCCAATAATCTACATATTTGGGAAGGCGTTCCCGATCATCCGATGACCAACAAAGGCTTGTTGATTCGTCTTGCGCAGCGTTCAAGCGGCTATTTATCGCGCAGCGAAACGGAAGAGTTTTTGACAAAAACGAAATTGCCTTCTTATTATTTCAGCTATTTTCGGCTAGAGAGCGAATTTTATCTATATGATGTGGATAAAGTCGTGCTGGCTGATGCCGTGCCGACACAGGACGCAGACTGGCTCAAAACGCTGAAACAAGCGCTGGAATTGCTATGGCGCGGGGGGATGGAGTGGGTCATTCCTCGAAACATTGAGCTAGTGTGGTATGATAAACTTCCGGAGTTGCCGCTTGCCATGCCCTGGACGCCTATTTTCTTACAGGAGATGATCAATGCCTTGCCGCTGGGCTATCGCACCATTCGCTCCCCGCTGAATCAGGCTCGTGATACGATTGTGGCGGGGATTGTTACGACCGATTCGCCCCTGGAAAGTTTTGCTGATTTGGTCTATGCCTATTTGGAGCAACAGGGGAAATTGCCGCTGGAAGCAGAGGCTGAGCAGCTGCGCGAGCTATTGGGCAAGGCTGGAATGTTGGCCGGGAACGAATTGATCTACAATTTGCACCGGGCGCTGGATGACCCTCGGTTTATCTGGAGCAATCAGAACCAAACCGTGCGGGTTCGGGGAGGGTGAAGCCATGCGCGCCAGCTGGACACGCGATGAGGTGATTTTGGGGTTGGATGTTTTAATTTTGATGCGGTTTAGGGGATTAACTCAAAATCATCCCAAAATAATTGAATTGAGTAATTTGCTCAACCAACTACCTATTATTCCCATGAGAATTAGGCGTGACAGCTTCAGGAATACGGTAGGGGTAAGTGCAATGCTTAGAAACTTTTGGGAAGGCTTTGAAAAATCAGGTCAAAAATTTAAGGTTGGGGAATTGTTTTATTGCGTATATCAGGAGTATAGCAATAATTTTGACGAGTTACACAAAATAGCACAAGCAATTCGGCGCTGCGCGGCGTGGGTCGGCGAGCAGCCGTTTGGCGACCCGGCCGAGGCGCAGGGCTTTCCTGAGGGGGCGATTTTGGGGCATGTGCACCGCTTGATTGAAGCGCGTTTTGCCGAAAAACAACCCGTGCCGGCGGATGCGGCCTGTGCTGTGTGCGGATTGCATCCGGTCGGGCTGTATGCCGGGCTGGATGGACAGCACATTTTGAGCTGGCACTGGCTGGTGGCACCGGTGGATGTGGACCCGGCCCTGCCGCTTAAACCGGATGACTTCACTCTGCTGTGTGCCAATTGTCACCAGGCGCTGCATCAAATCCGCCCCTGGCGCGGGCGCAATACTTATGGCAATATTTTGTTGATATAAGCAAGGCACTTAAAGGATTGGTATGTACGGATATGAGTGGACGGACGAAAACGGCATTTATCAGTTAACCATCCGTGACCAGGTGAAGAAGGAAATCCGCCCGGTTTTTCAGGAGGAATTGGATTATTTTGGGATGGGGGCTTATTGGCAGTACCCCGAGACCAGGGCGCCGCTATTGTGGGCGGAGGGCATTCGTCGTTATGTGCACAATGGGGTGTGCGTGGCCGAGGCCAAGGGCGGTGGGTTTTACACCCGTCCGACGATTGAGCTGCGGCAACGCGAGCTGCAATTGCAGCCGGTGGATGTTGAGCGGTTGTGGACGGTCAACCAGGCGTTGATGCTGGGGGTGGAGCAAAAGGCGATCGCCTTCATCCGCGAGACGCATCGGCGCTTTAAGCGGCGCGGATATGCCTTCGTGGTGGCCTTTAGCGGTGGCAAGGATTCGCTGGTGCTGTTGGACCTGGTCAGCAAGGCCCTGCCGCCGGATGAATTCATGGTCATTTTCAGCGATACCGGGATGGAATTGCAGGTGACGCTGGATGCTGTGCAGGCTGCTCGGCAGCATTGGGGGGCATTGAAGTTTTATGAGGCAAGCAGCCACCTGACACCGCAAGATTCCTGGGATGCGTTTGGCCCGCCCGGGCGGCGCATGCGTTGGTGTTGCGCGGTGCATAAATCGGTGCCAACGGTTTTGCGTTTGCGTGAGATTATCGGTGACCCGGCTGCCAAGGTGGTGGTGTTTGATGGGGTGCGGGCCGAGGAAAGCAGTCAGCGTGCGGATTACGATGAAATCAGCATCGGCGCCAAAAACATCAATCAGGTGAATTGTAGCCCAATTCTTGAATGGGGCACTGCTGAGGTATATTTATATTTGCTCAAAAATGATATTTTTCTTAATAAAGCATATAGACAAGGCCTATTTAGGGTCGGGTGTATGGTTTGCCCGATGTCTTCAACATGGTGGGAAAGTCTCTCAAGTGATATTTATGCCAAAGAAGTATTGCCATTTTATTCTCGTATACAACAATATGCAGTTCAAACAAAACCCAAACAAGAACGCAAAAAATTTATTCAAAGTGGTGGGTGGAAAGCAAGAATGGGCGGAAGGGGATTGCCGAATGGCGGCAACCGGGTTTCGGAACGGATTGAGGACAATTCGATTCGCTTTGACTTTTTGACCCAAACGCAAGATTGGCTATCCGTGGCGCCTTTGCTGGGGCCGATTCTGGATCATTCCGAAAAAGGCTACACCCAACGGATTGAAGGCCGCGAATTTGTCTTTTCCGTTGATGTTGATGCCGAGCATGGCCTGTCGGTTCGCTACGCCCCCTATGACCAAATGTCGCGCTTCACCATCAGCCACTTGCGCGGTGTGGCCAATAAGGTGGCCTATTGCATTGGGTGCAAGGCTTGTGTGGTGCAATGCCCGACCAATGCGTTTGTCATCACGGACGAAGGCAAGATTTACATTCGCACAGACCGCTGCATCCATTGCGCCAATTGCATTGAGCACACCAATGGCAAGGGGTGTTTGGTTGCAAAATCACTTTCAACCACAGGAGGAAATGGCATGGATCTTAAGGGGATGAACCGTTATCAACATTTTGGCCTGAGAAAACAATGGCTGGAGCATTTCTTTCACTACAAGAGCGATTGTTTTACGATGAATCAGCTGGGCAACCGGCAATACGATGCCTTGCGGGTTTGGCTGCGTGAGGCCGGGCTGCTTTCGGCGGCCAACAAGGGCGAGCGGGCCGGTTTGCCGACGCCGCTTTTCGAGAAGTTGGAAAAATTTGGGCCCTTGCACCCGCTCACCTGGGCGGTGATTTGGGCCAATTTGGCTTACCGCTCGACGATTGTGCGTTGGTACATGCTGTTTGTGCCGAATGGCGAAGTGTATGAGAAAAATGATCTGGTGACGATGTTGGGGGATGGACATTCGCAAGCGACGCGCGATAATGCCGTCACGGCGTTGTTGGAGACGCTACGCCATAGCCCAATTGGCAGCGTTCTCAAACAGGGCATTCCGTTGGGCAGTGGCAACAATTTGCGCTATGCAAAGGATGGGTGGGAGACGCCGGATGCGCTGGCGATTTTATATGCCTTGTATTTGTGGGCCGAGGCTACTGGACGTTACACCTTCACCCTCAGCCAGATGCAGGAGGCGCGCGGCAATCCAGATGCGTTGGGGATGGACCCGGTTTCGATTTATGGTTTGAACCCAACCGCTTTTCGCGATATTTTGCAAGACCTGGCACTTAACCTGCCGCAACAAATTCGGGTGACTTTTGTCAAAGACCTGGATACGGTACATTTGGACCCGAACTTGAAGTCTTTGGATATCCTTGACCTGGCCCATTAGAAGGGGGATGGAATGACTACCTATAGCGACTATATTGAACTTAGCCCACATTATGAATCGGTCGTGGATCGGGATAGTGAAACGCGCCACCCCGATTTGTGGCAGGAGTATATTGTTCACGAAGATATGGTTGAGGCGGTGGAAAAAATTTGCCTTTCCATTCGCAACCAACAAAAAGATGATCGGCGCTCATTTTGGATCCACGGCGCCTATGGGACGGGCAAGAGTTATGCCGGGATTGTGCTCAAACACTTGTTTGAGGATCGGGTGGAGGATATTGAAACCTTCTTTGAGCGCAAGCAAAAATTAAAGCCCTTGAGCAAGGATTTCCTTGCCATCCGTAAGCGGGGAAAGTTTTTGGTGGTTTGGGAGACCGGGTGTACTGGTATTCGCAGTGGCGTGTCGTTGATGATGACAATGGAAGTGAAGATTCGCCAGCAATTGCAAGCTGTGTTTGGGGATCAGGCTTATTACGGAAAGACATCTTTGATTCAGGTGGTTCAGCAAAAGTTGAACGACCCACTGTTCAACTGGGAGCATATTTTCCGCGACCCAAGCTATGGCCTGGCGGAAGACTACGCTTCGTTTACGGAATTTCGCGAGCTGGTGCAGCAAGGGGCGCTGGAGGAATGTGCTCGCCTGGCAAAGATTTTGTTGGATAAAGGGGTTGCTTTATTCAATTCGGTGGACGCGTTTGAGGCCTGGCTGAAAGATGTCATTGAGGGCAATGGGTTGAGCCAGACCGGAATTGTCTTCATCTGGGATGAGTTCACCGAATTTGTGCGCGAGGCTGGCGATGATAATTTGTTGCAACGTTTGGCGGAATATTGCAAGCAGCAACCGTTTTTTATGTTCTTGATTGTGCATGTGGGGCCGGATTTGAAGGCCAAAGTGGGGGAACAGAACTACACCCGTATTTTGCATCGCTATCACACGTTGGAATTTCATGTCAGCGAGGCTGCTGCATATGAGTTGATCGCCAATTCGATCCTGGTGCGCCCTGGCATGGAAAGACAGTGGGAGGATGAGAAGAATAAGTTGCTCAAGACGCTGGATGGGTATTGGGCTGATTTGGATGATTTGACGCTGAACAACCCGCGTAGCCGGCAGAGCGAGTTGTGCCCCATTCACCCAATGACCCTGTCCTTGTTGACGATCGTGGCGCAGAATTTTGGTGCCTCGCAGCGCACCTTGTTCCGGTTCATGAAGGATCGGCATGAGGCTGAGCAAAAAGTGGGGTTTGTGCATTACATTTCCACTCATGGTCCGCAGGATTGGCGCTGGTTGACGCCAGATTTTCTGTGGGATTATTTCTTTACCCGCAGCAGCGATGTGAGCGATGAGATCAGCAAAGAAGCCCGGCAAGTGTATCATTATTACTTGACCAAGCGAGAGTTTGTCGAGAAGGACCCAACCGCTGAACATGTTTTCAAAGCCATCATGTTGTTGTTGGCCGTATTTTCTATGGAGAAGGTGAGCTATGTGAGTCAGGGGCCCACCAAAAAACCGGGAGCAGATCGGCGCACATTGGTGCGATGTTTTGTTGGACAATTAACTGAAGCGGAGATTGATCATTACCTGGAACTGTTTGAAAAAGATGGCTTGATTCACCTTTATCGCCGATCGGTTGAGAATGTGGGATTGGAACTGCCGCACCAGGCCAGTCAGGACGCGTTCCTGGCACGGGTTGAGAAATTGCGCAAGGAAAATACGCGGCAAGTTTTGTTTGGCAATACCAAGGCGGGCGTTTTTGCAACATCTTTGGCGGAGAAAATTTGGCCAAAGGATCGAGCAACGGCCAACCGGATGAAGGTGTTGGTTTGTGCTGCTGAGACCCATTCATTGAAAACGCGCTATGAGGAATTGAGCAAGGAATTGGAACGGACGCCTTACAAAATTGGCCTTTTGGTGGTGGTAATCTCCAGTCCGACGCAGATGGCGGACATGCGCGACAAGCTCAAACAAATGGCCAGAGAAGAAGAAAGCCGGCGGATGGTGTTTTGCCTGTTGAAAGATCCTTTCACGGATGACAAGCTGGAAAACTGGTTGCAGAACATGGCGCATTATCAGCTGGCTGAGGAGGAGGGCAAGAAAGCGGGCTCAGCAAAGTATTTGCAAGAGGCGGAGAAGATCTTTGAAAGCTGGGCTGTTTCTGCCAAGGATGGAGAAATCTTTGCTGCTTATGGGGAGCGCGAATATACTTTCTATGGTCAAGACGACCTGGTGCGCAAGGTAGAAGGGCAGATCGTGTTCGATGTCTTCCCGGCTGCGCCTGAACGTTTGGTCAATCAATACACGGTCTTCAAGCCATCGCAAGAAAAAGCGGCTTTGGCGGCCATTACGCGACAGGCCAAGGACCAACAGATTCGCAACATTGAACATGCCCTTCAAGGGGTAAGGGTCTGGGATGTGCAATCATTGGATGAGTTGGTGCAATGCGATCAGACAGATGCAGCGCTGGTGGTTGTTCGTTTGGCGCAGTTCATCCGCGAGCGTTTGTCGAGTGGGACGAAGATACGTCTGGATAGTTTGTGGGAGGACTTGCAAAAGCCGCCCTTTGGATATTACAATTCGCTGGCGTGTGCGTATTTGTTGGGGTATGTACTGCGTTTTTACAAAGACAAAGAATTTAATTGGGTGGATAATGCTAATGGGGTGTTTCCATTAAACGAGAAACACTTAGCAACGATGATTGATGTCATGTGCAAGGGCAATGCGCAGAATCATACTTTGTCGGCTGGTTCGCAGGTGTGGCAATCATTCCGAATCTATGCGAAGTCGCTCTTCTCCCTTAAAGATGAGGAGGTGGTTAGTGAGGAACAGGCGCGTAAATTCATGCGCCTGTTTGTAACGGAGCGCATGGGTGTACCGTTGTGGGCGCTGCAGTATCTTCCGTCGGAGCGGTTTGCGGGGGAAGACGAGCGCAAGCGGTTGGTAAATATTCTGTCAGGGATTGGGGTGTTTCTTGCCGGGCCGGGGGATACCTATACCCAAAACCAAATAGACCAACAAATGGAAAATGTAGTTGCCTTTTTTAAGGGGCAATCCAGCCTTCGCAAACAGTTGACCGATTGGCTGTGTGACAGGCCGACTTGCGCCGATTCATTTTGGCGTTTTGTCATATCCAAACAGCCAGAGCTGGAGGGCTTGGCTACTGAAATTGGGCTGAATGCGGTAGATTGTTTGGATGCGGTTCGACGATTGATGCCTTTGACGATTTACAATTGGACGGAAGAGGATGTCGCTGGCCGATTGCAGAGGCTGACCTTGGACTATCGCCTAATTGCTGGCCTGAACCGCATCATGAACGGCAAGAGGAAGTCAGTTTCTGAGATTGAACGAGAATTAAAAAATTGTTTTGAGCATATGAAGGTGCCGGGCCAAGTAATTGAGACGTTGCAGAAAGAATGGCTACCAGGGTTGCGCTGGCTGTACCATATTTCAACTGGCGGGTGGAGGCATGATAATGATGAGGAAAAACAAACTTCGCTCAATTGCCTGGGTGATGCGCAAACGGCTTATCGCTATGTAAGCGATTCTGTGGTTTTGCTGGCCGAATACCTGTGCAAGCTGGGGAAGGAGGTCAGTGATACAGAATTGCAACAAATCTTTGATGCTTTGCCGCTTGCCAACTATGAAACATCTGAAATCATGTTTGAAAGAGCTGTGCAGGCCGAGTTGGAAAAAATTGCCTATGGGCGCGACCAGAAGGAACTGTTGCAGTTGTGGGAGCAAGGCAGTGGCTACAAAACCGTGCGGGAGTGGTGCAATGCACATGAAATTCCGGTTCAGTGGCTGATGGAGCAAGATGTGGCTCGTACCTGCATGCAAACTCTGAAAACTGTGCAGAACGGACAACGAGTGGGCCAGGAACAGTTGAAAACTGCGTTGGCGTTTTTCAGACAATTTGACTTTTCTTTTTTGCAGCAGCCGGAGAAAATAAGGCAGTGTTGGCAACAGAAGCTGGGGGTAGATTGTGTTGAGGAATTCTTTGCTGATCAGCAAGAGATTCTTAAGGCTGTGCGTGCTCGATATGGAGATGATGTTTGCGGTTGGGAATATCGAGCGACAGACATTCGTGGTCTGGTGCAGGAATTTTCGCGCCGCAAGGCGCGCGAGCAGTATGGCGAGCGAGTCAGAGCATCTGTCAGCAAGATGAACGATGGTGAACTGCGCGCGCGCGTCTTGAGACTTTTGCAAGAACGTCCTGAATTGAGTGAGTGGTTCATCCAAGAGGAGAAGCCGGGATGAAATTTGAGCAGGTATTTGAACAGATTGCAATTGAAAAACAGGTCGCATCTCGCTATCGGACGCGCTTGATCTTTGTTGAAAGTTTGGCACAGTATGATGAATTGGTGGGACGGTTAAGGAGCGTGTGTGATTTAACCATTCATCTGGCCGATTTTTGCCCTTCAGAAGATACCTATCCGAGTTTTGAGCGGCTTGAACAGGAATTGCAAAAACACCCTGGAAAACTGATTGTTTTGCTTGGGATGGGAGAATACCTGCGCTTTCGAATTAAGAAAGAAGTGCAGCCAGAGCTGGCAAAATTCCCTTCGTTTTGGAAAAAACAACAAGCAGCTGATGCGAAGACGCGCATTTTTGTGCCGATGTTTGCTGCCTATGATTTGTTTGAGCAAGTAGATAGGCATTTGGATGATCGTCAGGTTGATCATTTATGGCGAATTGATGCTCCGGACCGAACAGAGAGACCGTTCTCGATCACTGTCTACTCAGCGACTCTTAAGGATGCCTTAAAAGATACCGTGTTTGGTTTGAAGACATGGCTGCAAGAATGGGACCGTTTATGCCGGGATGAAGGTTCTTGTGCGGTTGTGACCGGGTTGTATGTCAACGTTGAGAATGTAAACAGTCGAATTCAGATTCGGGTTGTGAATACCGCATTTGATTATGTTTGTAGTATGGTTCAGGATTCAAAATTTTTGCGGCGGGAATGGTTGGATGACAATGACTGGGCAAAGACGATTCCTTACCTGGTGCAAAATGCTCCGTTTAGCAGGACAATTGAGAAATTTCTGAATGTACAAAGGTTTGAGCCGGTTGCAATTTTCAGCAACTGGAGGAATCGCCCAGCATTGGAGCGGAAACTGATTTGGATTTGGCATCAATTGAATGCAACCAATGATTATTGTGGATATGTGGTTCGCTCAGCTGTGGGGATTGAAGAAATTGAGATCAAGCTGAGAGATTGTATCTTGGAGAATTTGGATCAGCCTGGTTGGGTGGAGGAACGCAATCAGGTTTTGCGGGCGATGGGGAGCGTTTCGTTTGATAAAGATTATTTTGAGCGGCTAGATCAAAAAGAAGCTCCGATTGGCTCGCGATTGGCTTTGTTGACTTTCCAAACGCATGAAGAACGTGCTTATGCGCTTCGTTTGATCAGCGAATGGTTGCAGCAAGGCATACCGATGCATACAATTCAGGAAGCGATTCGGGATAAATTTCGGCTTCTTGAGCTTTATCTCTCAGCTACTTTGACAGATCAGCCACAGGTTGACCGGTATTTTTCCTGGTATCGGCGGCAGAAATTGTTAAACCAAATGCCAGATGAAATTCCCAACGTGGATTATCACCAATTTGAGAGCCGCTATCAGTTGCTTTCCAGGGAGTTGAAACCGGGTAGCATGGCGTTGTGGGTAGATGGCATGGGGGTGGAGTGGCTGCCTTTATTGTTGGAGCTTTTGAAAAACCGCGAACCAAAGGGACGTGTGCGTTATTGTATTGGAACTGCTGTGCTGCCAACGGAAACGCAATACAATGCACAATGGGAAGATTTTGACTGTTGTCATAGCAGACAATGGAAGCGGCTAGACGAACTGGCTCATAAGGGCGTACCGGATGAGCGGGATTATTTTTCTTGTATTGATAGGCAATTGGATGTTATTGAAGATCTGGCAGATGAGGCCGTAAAAGAATTGCAAACATACGAACGGGTTGTGATTACGGCAGATCATGGGACGAGCCGGATTGCAGCACTTGCTTTTCATCATTCTCCGGCAGTGTCGGTGCCTAAGAACGGAGTGGTTAAGGGATTGGGGCGGTACTGTCAATTGAAAGGACCTTTGTTGGCAACAGAAGCTCTTCCTTTTGTAAACCATGTCAAGCATACAAATGGCGAAGAATATGCGGTTATGATGACGCATGATCATTATTCGGCTTCGGGTATGGCCGGCTGGGAAATTCACGGTGGTATGACGCCTGAGGAATATTTGGTACCGGTGGTTGTTTTGGAACGCGCAAAATCTCAGCAGCCGATCCAATACTCCTTGAAAGAAAAGCAGGTTTATCGCCAGGCGACGCAAGTGGTTGTTGAATTGATGTTTGATCAAGCAGTTTCTCAATTAGTGGTGCGGATAGGCAAGCGCGTTGGCCAGTGTGAGAAAGTGAATGAAAAAACCTGGAAAGTGGTGTTTTCTCATTTGGAAGTTGGTCAATATACGTTGGAGGTTGTGGCCAATGGACAGCTGTTGAGACAACAGGAGAGCTTCCAGGTCAAGTCCAAAGGGATTACGACAAAACCTGATTTGCTGGGAGATCTTTGAAGATGGCAGGCAAGAAGAAGGTTTGTTGTGAATGCAGCGATCCATTGACCAGGGATGAAGTGGCTCTATCCAAGAAGCTTTTGGGCCTGGAGATTAAAGACTTCTATTGTGTGGAATGTTTGGCAGAATTTTTAGAATGTTCAGTCGAGGACTTGCGCATTAAAATCGAAGAGTTCAAGGAACAAGGTTGTTCTTTATTCCGCTAGTGACGGAAATGGAGGTTGTGATGCTGGATGATAAAGTTCGGTCTGTTTTCTCTGACATGGTGGTGCTGAAAAGCCCCAAGCGAACAGAGTTTTTTTCCAATTTGAGTTTGCCTTCGTATATGCGCGATTGGTTGGTTATGAAATTCTCGGATGAGCAGGGGCAAATTGATTCGGAAAGTGTGTTGAAGTATATCAAGAAGTATATTCCAAACCGCGAAGACTTTGAGATGCTAAAGTATCAATTGACAAATGGGGAAACGGTACGTTTTTTGGCGCGGATTCGTGTCTCGGTCAATATTAAAAATGGCAAGACGGAGTTTGAATTACCCGACTTTGGCGGTGGTCGGGCAGGCGCTAGCGGGGTGGTGAGAAGTGATGTGGCTGAGAAATGGCAAGAAGTGTTGTTGCGCGAAAATGAGAATTGGGGAATTCTCGACCTTTCTTGGGATATGGATTTTTCATCTAGGCCGCCGAAAGGTCGCATTACGCTAGTCGGGTACAGTCCTTTTTGCCCATATACGGTTGATTTGGATTACTATCGTTCTGCTCGCAGAGAGTTTTCCACTCATGAATGGGTGGATGTGTTGATTTCGGCTGTGGATTATAATCCTCGTGGATATGGAAGCGAGTCGCAAAAGCTATACTTTTTGCGCCGGCTATTGCCTTTTGTCGAACGAAGAGTTAATTTGATCGAGCTGGCGCCTAAGGGAACTGGCAAAAGCTATATTTATCAGAAGATTAGCAAACGTGGCTGGTTATTGGCTGGTGGCACAGTGTCACGTGCGTCTTTGATTTATGATAATGCGCGCAAGATGGGCGGTCTAATAACTCGGTTTGATTTTGTGGCATTTGATGAAATCCAAACGATGACTTTTGAACAACCAAGCCAGATTCAGACTGCATTGAAACACTATATGGAGTATGGGGAAATTAAGGGCTTTGATGCTCAGATGGCAGCTGAAGCGGGAATTGTCATTCTGGGTAATATTGAAGCCACGCGGTTTGATACGGGGATGAATATGGTTGAGGCGATCAATCCGATTTTTAGAGAATCGGCAACGCTGGATCGTTTTCATGGTTTTATTCCAGGCTGGGAGATTCCACGTTTGAACCAGGATTTAATTGCTGATGGATGGGCGCTCAATACTGAGTATTTTGCTGAGGTGTTGCATGGCCTGCGTGATGAGCTTGTTTTTTCGGCATTGGTTGATGAATGTTTGGAAGTCCCTGCTAAAGCTGATAAACGTGATCTGGTGGCGATTAAGCGGCTTTGCTCGGCTTTCTTGAAATTGATTTTTCCTCATGCAACTTGTGGCGGTGATATTCCGCAGGACGAATTTCTTAAGTATTGCCTTTGGCCTGCAATGGAAATGCGCGGCGTTATCAAAAAGCAACTTTGTGTCGTAGATCCAATGGAGTTTGATGTGCCTGGGAAACGGGACATCCCAAACATTCAGTATCGGTTACGATAGTTTTCTGTCTTTTCTGGGCAACGGTATGAATAAAATTTATGCTGATCATGCTGCTACTACACCGCTGGATGAAGATGCTTATCAGGCAATGGAGCCTTATCTGCGATATGAATATGGTAATCCATCCAGTGCACATTCTTTAGGGCGTTTACCTCAAAAAGCGATCACGGAGTCTCGGGAGATGATAGCCGCCTGTATTGGTGCAGAGGCTGATGAAATTGTATTTACCTCTGGTGGTACAGAAAGCGATAATTGGGCGATTAAAGGTGTGGCGTTGAAGTATCAAAACCGAGGCCGGCATTTGATCACCAGTGCAATAGAACATCATGCAGTTTTGCATTCCTGTGATTTTTTGGGAAATCTTGGCTTTGAAACAACGATCCTACCCGTAGATACTGAGGGTGTGGTGCATCAAAGTGTATTAGAAAATTCATTGCGCCGAGATACTATTCTGGTTTCAGTTATGTTGGCGAACAATGAGATTGGGACTGTTCAGGATGTTGCGGGGCTTTCCCAGGTTGCCCGTGCAAGTCGGTGCCTTTTTCATACGGATGCGGTTCAGGTAGTGGGACATTTGCCGGTGGACGTGAAAACGCTTGGCTGTGATTTGTTGTCCGCTTCTGCACACAAGTTTAATGGACCGAAGGGCGTTGGCTTCCTGTATATTCGGCGCGGTGTGGAATTGTGGAATTGGTTGTCAGGAGGGGGGCAAGAGGGTAGGCGTCGGGCAGGCACAGAAAATGTAGCTGGAATTGTTGGTATGGCGGTTGCTCTGAGAAAAAATATTGCAATGATGAACGAAACTTTGATTCACTTGAATCGTCTTTCGGCATTGTTGTTAGAGCGGTTGACAAATTCTGGCGTAGATTATCGAATGAACGGTGCAAAAGAGCGAGTTCCTGGCAATGTAAGCCTCTCTATTCGTGGCATGGATGGAGAACAGATTTTACATCGCTTGGATTTAAGAGGAATTGCCATCTCAACTGGGTCGGCATGTAATTCTAGACATACAGAGCTTTCCCATGTTGTCCGTGCAATTGGAGTTCCAGCAGAATATGCTCATGGAACAATCCGGATTTCTCTTGGGAGATCGAATACGGAAGAAGAGGTTATCCGGATTGCTGACGAGATAAGAAAGATTGTCAGACCGATACGAGATTAACCCTCCCTTCCCAAGCGGTGGCCATGAAGAGCATGGCCACCGCTCAGGTGATTGGGGGCTTATGGGCAAACGTAGAGTGCGGTATCGTCGGTATACATGCCGGTGACGCCACCGTAGCCGTTGTTGAAGGTGCCAAAGTAGACCTGGATGGTTTGACCTTTGTAGGCGGTTAGGTCGTAGGTATAGGGTTGCCAGGTTTGGGCGTTGCTGCGCATGTAGAGCAGGGTTTCGAGCGTGTTGCCGTAGGCATCCAGGATGAGGACATGTTGCTGATCATCGGTCAGCTGGGCCTGATGCGGTGGACGGCCGACGGGCAGGCGCTGCGGTGTGCCGGTGAGGGTGCCGCTGCTAACCGGGTAGAGCCAAAAGCTGAGCTGGATGGTTTGCGCTCCGCTGGGCAGGTTGTAGACGATTTGGTAGCCGGAGGAGTAGCTGTAGCGGTTGTCGGCGGCGTTGAGGATGCCGGTGCGCAAGCTGCGCAATCCGCTGTGGGCCTGGGCGCTGGAATAGACA
>Ga0116191_1001992_pt1 | contig 15885 bp, 17 predicted proteins | sample AD_UKC111_MetaG_FD_89897 | JGI IMG/M metagenome (GOLD analysis project Ga0116191, IMG submission 89897) | Active sludge microbial communities of municipal wastewater-treating anaerobic digesters from Hong Kong - AD_UKC111_MetaG | ecosystem: Engineered > Bioreactor > Anaerobic > Digestate...
CCGCAGTGTGGCTGTGCCGCTGGCTTTGCCCAGTTCCGCCCGGATGGTGAAGGTGCCGCCTTCAGACGGTGTGAAAACACTGCCCCGGAAGCTCCCGTCCTCAGGTTTGGCAGACCACTCCACTTCACCGGGATCAATGTTTACCGGGTTGTAATACTCGTCATATCCCTTGACCCCAAACTCGCCGCTCCTGCCTATCAGCACCACAGACGGGCCGCTGACCTGCAAGCCGCTCAGCTTACCCTGCGGCGCGGTGGAAAAAATCCCTATGGCGTCGGGCACCCGCCGCTGGGACATGCCCTGCGGCCGGTTGATCAGGGACACGCTGAATTCGCCCAAATGGCGGGCGGCCATAGTCGTCGAGCCGCCGCCGTCAAGGTTAACCGCCCGCCAGACCCCGGCCGAAATCAGAAAGTCGGCCAGTTCCTCCTGGGTCATGCCGATACTCATCACAGTACCGTCCGCTGTCTGTTTTTCAACAGCAACGAGGTAAAGCGTTTTCCCGTCCCGGGAGATACCCACAGCCGTACGGGCGTGCCTGCCGGTGATATTCTGGGTAAAGTAGGCCGGCAGGTGGCCGTCCTCAACCAGCAGCGCCTGCCCGCCCACTGCCGCAAACAGCTTATCGCCCTGGGGCTGGACCGAGTAGGTAAAGGTAACTTTTGCGCCTTTCGGTAGGTTCTCCTTAATAAACTTGGCCGCCAGGCCGTGCCCTTTCAGGATATAGCCGTCCGCGGGGATCGGCACGCCGGGCTGGTCGGTCAAAACCTGCTGGACCACACCGTTTTTGACCACAACTTCGACCACTCCGGTCAGATTGGGCAGCTTGCCCCGGCTGGTGGTGCCCCACAGTGAATTATACAGGGTAAGGGCGTCAGTATCTGAAGTAGCTTCACTCATCACCAGGTAGCTGGGCTTGTTAATACCTGACAGGGGAAAGCTTTTGCCGTTGCCGGCCGTTACCTGCCCGCTGAAGCCAAAAATCTCGAGCAGAGGTGTTTTATCCGTGGTAAGGCCGAAACCATACATATCGGTGCGCTGGGCGGGGCTTTCCACCAGGTGCCCGCCCTGGTAGGCAAGCCCGATAGTCCGGCCGCTTTCGTTAATTTGAAAGAAATCACCGTTGATGGCAGCCACCGCCCCGGTACGCTTGGCCATTTCAGTTACGGCCTGGTTGCTGTTGAGGGTGCCGTCACTGCCGATGATTGTGTCTATTTTCAGGTAAGGATCACTGAGATCGGCTTTTAGCATGTAAACATTAAGCGGCCCTTCTACGGTACTCATCCTGACCGTTTGCAGGACCGCCCCCTGCGTAATGATCTCCTCGCTGCCGGTTTTACTGACCAGTTGATAAGCCTCCGCCCTCGCGGGCCCGGCCAGGCTGAACAGCAGAACCGCCAATACAAAATTTGCCCACAGGAGACAGACAGACCATTTCTTACGCAATACTTTCCCTCCAATAACGGTAAACATTTTTTTCTTTAACGGTCAAAGTAAATGCTTTTGCCGGTTGCAGAAATTGGTATACCCACAACCAGTTCTCCTTTGATCATGCCGATCTTTCTGGCCGCCACTCCGACCCTGTACATGATGCGGTTATCCGCGTTCAGAATACCGGCTGTTTTAGCCGCGGAGCCCAAAGCAATGCCCAGGTCCAGCACGCGCCAGGCGCACAGGGGGCCGACAAACTCCGGCCCTTCTTCCGGTTTCAAATCGGCGCAGCGGCTGTACCCGCAGGCCCCGCAGTTAAGCCCCAAAGTATTGGGCTGGTCCAGGCTGAGCAGCAGCACCGCGTCGGAGCGGCGGACATTGGCCGCGTCCCGGTCAAAATTAACCACGCCTTTTTCCTGGCCATAACGTTCCATAGCGTCAGCAAGGGTCTTAAGATCTTCGCCTGACACTACTTTTGACCCTACAAAATCACGCCCACCCGCTTTGGGAGCAGTGCGGGCGGCAAGCTCCATCAAACCTGCGACTGCCAGCATTGTGTCTTTCATGAAATTAACACCTCCTGTTTTACTTACAAGTCTATACTGCACAAAGAAGCAGCCTAAAAATTATCTTTTCTCCCTCATATTATAAACCATTGAAAATAAAGTCTCAAGAAAGCGAAAAATGCTGTAAAGCCGCAAAAATCTGCCTAATCAGCGATAAACCCTGCTCAAGTCATACCGCTCAGCAATTTTTACCGCCTCCCGGTATTCTCCGCCGGTGATCCTCCTGTTCAGTTCCGGGTACTCAAACGCCTCGTGGGCCGGGTAATACTGGGCCATAATATTAAGAAAAGTATTTTTAGAAATATCTTCGGCCAAAAACCGCACAACTTTTTCCGTGCCGGACAGGTCCCCGGGCAGCACCAAATGCCTCACCAGCAGGCCTCTGACGGCTATGCCTTTCCCGTCCACAACCAGGTCCCCGACCTGACCGTGCATCAGTTTCACCGCTTTTTTAGCGACAGTAAAGTAACCGGCCGCCCCGGCGTACTTCCTGCCGGCATCGTCATCGCCGAATTTTATGTCCGGCATGTAAATATCCACCACACCGTCCAGTATCTCCAACGTCTCCGGGGCATCATAGCCGCCGGTGTTATACACAAGCGGCACCCTTAAGCCCAGCGCGGACGCCACGAGCAGCGCTTCCAGGATTTGCGGGACAAAGTGGCTGGGAGATACCAGGTTGATATTGTGGCAGCCGCCCTGCTGCAGCTCCAGCATCATTTCCGCCAGGTCGGATGTGGAAACCACCTCTCCCTCGCCGTGCTGGCTTATTTCGCAGTTCTGACAGAAACGGCATTTTAAGTTGCAGAAGGCAAAGAAGATGGTGCCCGAACCCCTGGCGCCAACCAGCGGGGCCTCCTCCCCGAAATGAGGGCCGTAGCTGCTTACCACCGCGCGCCTGCCACCCCGGCAGATTCCCAATTCACCTTTCAGGCGGTTGACCCGGCAGGCCTGGGCGCACACTGTGCAGTCCTCCAGCATGGCCACCGCCCGCTTGACTTTTTCTCCCAGCTCGCGCGTCGTCATTTTCAAATAAGCTGCCTTACTCATAAGCACTCCTCACCATATAAGTTAGACGATCCCAGATCTTGAAACGGTTCACCCATAATTTATGTCGTAGGCCGTAAGTCGCAAGCCGGGTGAGACAAGGTGAGACAAGGTGAGACAAGGGGACGGTTCTCCTGTCTCATCGAATGAGACAGGAGAACCGTCCCCTTGTCTCACCTCAGAGGAATGTCCCCGTTAATATATCTTCCCTAATATGATGTCCTTTTTTTTACACGTTAAACCTGAAATGAATGATGTCGCCGTCTTCTACCCGGTAGTCTTTGCCCTCCAGGCGGAACAGGCCCTTTTCCTTCACCTTGGCCATGCTGCCCAGGGTCTCCAGGTCGCGGTACTTGACCACTTCCGCCTTGATGAAACCTCTCTCGATGTCTGAGTGGATTTTGCCCGCCGCCTGCTTGGCCTCGGTGCCGCTCTGGATCGTCCAGGCCTTGACCTCGTCCTCGCCCACGGTGAAGAAGGAGATCAGCCCCAGGTAATCGTACGCCGCCCTGGCCAGCCTGTCTATGCCGGACTGGCTGATGCCCAGGTCAGCCAGGAACATTTCCTTGTCTTCGTCGGGCAGCTGGCTGATTTCAGCTTCGATCTTGCCGCAGATTTCCAGCTCCGGCAGGCTGCGCCCGGCGGCGAAGGCCTGCAGTTCGCTCTTGCCTTCGTACACCTTGCTCTTGAACTGCTCCTCGTCGGTGTTGACCACCAGCAGCATCGGCTTTTCAGTGAGAAAGCTGTAGTTCCTTAGAACAAATTTTTCCGCTTCCGACCACTCGAGGCTCCCGATGGGGGTCTCATTTTCCAGCGCGCTCAGGCACTTTTCCATGATTTCTATCTCGGCGGCGTTTTCCTTCTTAATTTTTTTGCCGCTTTTAATGCGCTCGATTTTCTTTTCCACTACCTCCATGTCGGCAAAGAGGAGCTCCAAGTTTATGGTTTCAATATCCCGCATGGGGTTAACGGAGCCGTCCACATGCGGCACTTCCCCGTTGGCGAAAGCCCGCACCACGTGCACCAGCAAGTCCACATTCCTGATGTTGTTGAGAAACTGGTTGCCCACACCCTGCCCCTGGCTGGACCCCCGCACCAGGCCCGGCACGTCACTGAACTGGATCTGCGCGTAGGTGGTTTTGCGCGGCTTGTAAAGGCCGCTCAGGAAGTCCACCCGGTGGTCCGGCACCACGGCGGACCGGATGTTGGTCTCAGTTTTGCCGGTTAAAAAATTCGAAGTCTCAGCCCCGGCCCCGGTAAGCAGGTTGAAGATAGTTGTTTTGCCGACCATCGGCAGCCCGATCAGGCCACAATTAAGATTCACAGTAATCACCCATTAAGTAGTCTACCACCAAAATGATGGCTTTACAAATCAAGTTTTCCAATCAATTAAAATGATATATAATAGCAGCGGGGGGGTAGAAAAGATGAATTACGCCATAATGGTCGCCATAGGCATAGTGATCGGCATAGCAGCCAGTTTCACCGGTTTGGGCGGCGGCTTTATCATGGTCCCGCTGCTGATTTTCCTGGGCTTTACCGCTCAGAGGGCAGTGGGCACTTCATTTATGGCCATTCTGATTATCAGCACTTCGGCATTGTTTTCCCACGGCAAGCTCAATCACGTGGACTACCGCCTGGGTATTCTAATCGGCCTGGGGGGCGTCGTGGGAGCCCAGATCGGTTCGCGGCTGGTACAATACGTCTCAAACGGTGTTTTCAACAAGGTGTTCGCGATTATACTGGTGGCTCTGGCCGCCCGGATGTTTTTCCAAAAGTGACTTTAAAGTCCTACAAATGGTTGATCTCCAGCTTCATTTTTTGGTCGTTGGAAGCTACGGTGATGTAAAGCCAGCCGTCCTCTTCGACCGTCTTGGCATCGCCGCCGGTGACTATGTTGCTGGATCCCTCGCCTACGAAGACAGCTACAGTGATATCCGCCAGCCCATCAGGATTCTCAAGTTCGACAGAGTAGTCCTGGCCTTCCCTTTTTATTTCCCACCTGGTCTTGGAGTAGCGGCTCAGGAAGTCGGCAAACTGGCTCATGGGCGCCACCCTGACCCTACCCGCGCTTTGTTCGGCCAGCGCTTTATCCTCAAAAGCCCTGATTGCTTCCAGACAAAAACGCCTATCGGACGGGTGGGTGTAAATCATCCTGATTACTCTTTCCTTGCCGGCAAAATCAATCAAATCATTCATCCACTGACTGACCTCTTCTTCAGGCACATGCCCCCTGTCCATCTCCTCCAATGAAGCATGCTGGCGGTATGGCGTGATCGGGAACGCCCACATACTGTCGTTGGCATATTTATTGTCCAGGCGGGGGTGAGTGGGGCTGGACCCTGTGTCGCCGGTCCAGTAGTACGCCTTCACACCTAATTCCTCCAGCTTGCTGTTAAACCAGAAAGGATGGTTGCCGCCGGGCGCGCTGTACTCGATAACCTTTCTGCCGGTCACAGACTCCAGCGCGTTAAAATTCCAGTCCACCAGTTCATTCAATTTCTCCTGCGGCAAATACTGCATATTATAGGCGAAAAAGTTGTGCGCCCAGCCGCCGTGCGCGCCGATCTCCCCATAGTCCTTGAGCGCCTCTAAAACCGGCTGCCCCCTGTACAAACTTTCAGCGTAAAAGCCCATGCTGTCGCCAAGCTTGTAGGTGTCCGGCCCGGCCGTAATGTGTATGGAAAACGGCAGTTCACTGTTGAAAAGGCCCTGCATCATCATTACCGTCAAAGCCCTGAAGTAAGCGCCGCTGCAGATATGCAGGTTGAAAACCATACCGCCTTCACCGGCAGGGCTGTTGACCAAACGGGGCATTTTAGCGTACTTAATCAGGAAAGTGCGCAGTACTGATCGGGGCACCAGGTCATCAGACCTGATCTTGTATTTGGCCAGGGGCATATTGGCATAAACGGCCGTACCGCCGCTGTCGTAGCGTCTCTCAGTAATAACGGGCACTTCGCCGCTTTCAGACCTGTCAAAAGCTAAAACTGACGCACCGGTATTCACGGCCCTGAAGTGCTCATATTTTAGTTTGCCGTAAGTATATGTGCAGACGGCATGATCCTTATCCAGGCGGCCCGGCGTTATACCCCACTCCCGCCCTTTGTCGGCGTTCGGGAAGTACCAGTACCCGGGATAAGTCGCCAGCTTGCCATTGGCCAGGGGCAGGCAGTACCTGACACCGATCAGGTCCGCCAGCAGGGGGGCGGGCTGCGGCTCTCCACCGGTCGTAATCGTGGCCGGGTCAAGTACGAAAAGAGCGGATCCTCCCTGATCTTTCACGTATGATTTTATGATTTCAGCAATCTCAGGCCTCATGGCCGCGTTGATATTTTCAGGGATAACCAGCGTTTCATAGCGGCTTTTGATACCTTCAGCACCGAATATTTCAAGCTCAGCGGGCGATATTACCTTATAGAGGAACCCTTCCTCATTCAGCAGTTGTTCATAAACAGCGAGGATTAGTTTCTGTTTTTCAGACTGCGCTTCGCCGGCTAAAATGCCGATGCGTACAACTTTTGTCGGCTCCGCCCAGGAAAAGTGAAGAAACAAAGTGCCGGCCAGCAGAATTGATGAAATTGCTACAGCCACCAGGGAATAAGTTAATTTTTTCTGTCTCATTTTTTATGTCCTTAGCTGCGATATTATAATCCAGTATACAGTGCCTCAGGATTATTTTACCTTATAGACTTTAACTTGTAAAATATTATTAAAAACTCACATAATTCATGTATATCTACCTGCACGAATGCCCGCCGGTCTCTTCTCCCCACTCGGAAAAACGCCCCTGCGGGATAAACTTGTCGCAGGCTTTCGCCAGGGGGTCCACCGGCTGCGACGTCGCCCGGCAGATCGCCCCGTCAAATGACGCAAAGGTTTTAAAAAACACACAGTCCTTGCAGTTCACTCTTCACACCGCCTGTTACAGTCGAATTTCTCCTGCCGCACCACCAGCTCCGGGTCCCCCCATAATAACCTCATCACCGGCTCAACATAGCCCGGGTCACCGCTGGTGAAAAAAGACTCTCCGCCGGGAGCGGTGCCGCAGGACAGCAGGCTGTTTCGCTCCAGCACCCTGGCCACCTGCCGGGCTATCGCCTCCCCGCTGTCTATAACACTGACCCCGCTGCCCGCAATCCTTTCCACAACCGGGCGGAGAAACGGGTAATGGGTACAGCCTAAGATGATCGTATCCACTCCCCTGGCCAGCAGCGGGTCAAGGTAGCTCCTCAATAGAGCCTCCGCTTCCGGACCCTCCCAGCAGCCCGACTCCACCATATCCACCAGGCCGTGGCACGCCTGCGCACATACCTCCACACCTTCCCCGAACCGCTCCACCAAAGAATTAAACCTGTCCCCGGCCAGGGTGACCTGGGTGGCCAGGACACCAACCCGGCCGTTTTTCGTGGCCGCGGCAGCAGGTTTTACCGCCGGCTCGGTCCCTACAACCTGTATGCTAAAGCGCTTCCTCACATCGTCAAGCACTGCCACTGAAGCGGTATTGCAGGCCAAAACCAGTATTTTGGCTCCCTTGTCCACAAGGAAATCACAAATGGAAAAAACCCTGTCCCGGATTACCTCCAGTGGTTTTTCCCCGTAGGGGCAATAGGCTGAGTCCGCAAAATAAAGCAGGTTTTCCGCCGGCAGCAGGCGGCGCACCTCTTTCATCACAGAAAGGCCGCCCACCCCGGAATCGAAAAACCCGATTGGCTTTAGACTGGACATCTGAAAAAACACCTCGATTATATGAAGTCAGGACCAGAGCGTCTGACAGGACAATAGTTCCTTTAGTATATGTTTATACGGAGAGGTGCGCTTTCCTGCCTTAATATTGATAAAAATAAAAAACCCCCTCTGGGGGGGGCTACATCAGGTAAGGGTCGGGATGTCTTTCAGTTCCCCTGCCGGCCCGGTAGACGGGGATGTAATCGTAGCCGCGGTCCACTTCCACAATTTTTTCCTCATCAACAGACTTTAAAATATCAAAAACCATTTTAGCGTCGCCATACTCCATTTCAGGCGTTACGGAAATCGGCTCTTTACCCATGGCGGCGTTGTAGAAATTAAGAAGTTCATTGTAATAGCCGCGCTGCGGCTTGTAGCGCAGGAGTTCGTGCTTGCCGTCGTTGTGCGCGATATTGATATAACCGCAGTCTCTCTCCTCCAGGTAGATCATCCCCCCGCTGCCGAAGATGCGCAGGCCGATCAGCGGGCGCTGCATTTCTTTGCCGGCGGAGTAAAATGAAAACGTGCCGATCACACCGCTCTTGAACAAAATATTAACGGCAACCACTGAATAGGGGGCGAAGTCCTGGCTCTGCTCCCGGCCGAAAGCCTGGATCCGGTCCACCGCCCCGAAAATATGCCGCAAGGCGGCCAGGTCGTGCACACCCGTGTCCAGCAGCGCGCCGCCCTCAAACTCAGGGTACTGCCGCCACTCCCTGGCCGGGAATTTATTTTTAAGCATGTCCTCCGGGAAATTCACAACCCGGTTCTGAATAAAATATAAGATATCGCCAACTTTTTTAGTTCTGACCAGATCCCTGATCATGTCCACTTCTTCGTTATAGCGGTAATTTTCCGCGATCATTACAGGGATGCCGTATTTCCGGGGCAGCTCGGCATGCGCCCTGGCCTGCCGCAGGTTGGGAGCGAGCGGCTTTTCACAGATAATCGGCTTCCTGGCAATAGCGGCAACCGTATCGGTAACTTCGTAATTTTTCTCAATGGGCACCATGATGTCAAAAAGGTCCAGGTCCTGCCGACGTGCTATCTCCCGGAAATCGGTGTACACATCCTGGGGGCCGAGGCCCAGCCTGCCCGCCCAGGCGTCCGCCTTGAACCTGTCGGCGTCACACAGGGCGGCAATCTGGTATTTATCGGAAAGTTCCTGGTAAGCCGGGTAATGGAGTTTTTCAAAGGCCATGCCGGCGCCGATTATGCCCACACGCAGCTTTTTCAAGTTTTGTCCCCTCCAGCATTTTAATTTCGTGTGTAGTATGCGACCGGCCGGAAAAAATATACTCATAAAGGCCCCCCATGAAAAAGGGGATGTAATTGCTGATAAAGAATTCCCCATACTGTAGGTTAGCTTTTTAGATGTAGGTTCGACTTCAGTCGAACTGGGCGCGCAGCCCCGAAATGTTTTAGGCCAAAGCAACATTGTGCGACTAAAGTCGCACCTACAGTAAAAATGAGTAAAAACAAGCGCGAGGATATATCACCGCCAATACAACAGGAGGGAGTGAATAAAAGCAGATGAGTTTACTGGACAACATTAAGAGCCTGCTGGGCGGCAACATCAACGTCCACCAGGAGTTTATCAACAAGTTTATCGGAGAAACACTGGCGGAAAACAAAGTCGTCAAAGAAATAGTCCTCACCGTGGGTGAAGGCTGTCTTGACGCCAGGGTCGGGCTGGTCGTGGGCGAGAGCACGCCCATCGACGTGAAACTGGAGCTGTCCCTGGGCAAATACGAGTTTAACAGGACCAACCGCTATGTCGAGCTGATCCCCCTCAGCCCGGTTATCATTTCGGTGTACGGCGTCAATATCAGGACCAGGCTGGCGGCGGATCTGGATGATGCCGAGGCCAGGCGCCTGGGTGCGCCGGAAGGCCTGATCAGCATGTTCAGCTACCTGACCATCAATGAAGATAAGCTGGTGCTGGACTTCAATAAAATCCCCGGCTTCAGCCAGGCGCTGCAAAACAAGCTCGGCTTCGTATTAAACAACCTGGAAATAACCAAGCTGGAACTGCAACCCGAAACAATCGTAATCCACCCCTCCGTCAAGTTCTTCTAAAGCAAAACCCGCCTCGAGGCGGGTTTTGTTTTTAGTAGTTTTCGCACCTGAGTTCAAAAAAAGCCTGGGGATGGGCGCAGACCGGGCAGATCTCCGGCGCTTCCTGGCCAAAATGGATGTGGCCGCAGTTCCTGCATTTCCACTCCAGCTGCTCTCCCTTCTTGAAAACAGTCCCGTTATTAAGGTTTTCCAGGAGGGCCAGGTAGCGCTTTTCGTGCTCCTTCTCCACCAGCCCCACCGATTTAAAGAAATCGGCGATTTCGTCGAAGCCCTCTTCCCGGGCTACAGCTTCAAACTCGCTGTACATGGAGGTCCACTCGTAGTTTTCCCCCTCCGCCGCTGCTTTGAGGTTTTCAGCGGTATTGCCGATGCCGTTTAAGAATTTAAAAATTTTCTTGGCGTGTTCTTTCTCGTTATCCGCAGTCTCGAGGAATATGGCGGAAATCTGCTCGTAACCTTCCTTTTTAGCCGTGCTGGCAAAATAGGAGTACTTATTGCGGGCCTGTGATTCTCCGGCAAACGCCGCCTTTAAATTCGCTTCGGTTTTGCTCCCTCTAAGCTCCAAGATTATCGCCTCCTGTAATTTTTTTATATATTTATTGCTTAACTAAATAAATACCTCTGGCAGCTCACTTGTTTTTCAAGCAAAAACACAAATTAACAGACATGAAAAAAGACATTTTTCCAAAAACTAAGCCAAACTCTAAGAAAGGGGGCTTTAATGTTGCCACGGGAGGGATTAATCCCCACGATCCTGGGTACCGCGGTTACCGCCGCCGGACTGGCACTGAGCAACAGAAACCCCGTCGCCGGCTGGGGTATAGCAGGATTTGGCCTGGCTCATATCGTGCTTGGAGCCATTGACCTGCTGGAACACCCCGCTGATCGCCTGGAGTTTTAGAGGGGAGCTTTGAGCTCCTCTCTTTATGTTCAGTCGTTCTTTAAACGGCTCTGGGATAAACGTTTTTCTCCTCTTCCCTGAAGTGGGGAATCAGCACATCCTTGATAATCTCAGCGAATTCCCTGAGTTCCCAGATTACGTTTTCGCCGGCCTCACCGTGCTCGATGTCCTTTAAATTCCCCTCAAATTTGGGCAGGATAAAGTATAAAGCAGTGTGTTCATCATGAAATAGCTGGAGCCAGGACACATTTTAACACTCCTCGCAGGCATGATCGTCCCGTAGCCGGGAATGAGCAAATGGGCAGTTTAACGTCTTGCCCGGGACAAACTACTACAGCCGCCTTTACAGTGAGAAACCTGCCTGAGCATCCATTGTTTGCGAAGCATATGAGCACCTCCCAACCTAAATATAGTTTATGCTTATAGCCAAGATTGTTGCATCAAAATGTCTTCCTTGCTATAATCTTCCGGCTTAAAAATTACCCCGGTCTAACTATTGCTGATTATAAAAGTTATTATTTAAGGTTTTATTTCTGAAACATTAAAAAATTATTAATCCAGGTTTTTATTGGCCAGCACATCCTCCACGACCTTTTTATGGTACGGGCCGATAAAAGCTATACCCTCCGTTTTCCCCCGGGACACCCACATAAATTCGGTGTGCTCGCCGCTCAGCACTATCCCGGGCCGGACCGGGCTGTCATCCTGGTACAGGTAAAAAACACCGAACCTTTCCACCCCGTCCGGGAACAACACCACGTAGGTCTTCAGCAGGCGCGGCCTGCCCGGCAGGGTCAGGCCGGTTTCTTCTTTTACCTCCCGCAACAGATCCTCAACCGGCAGACCTGAGATATAATGCCCGCCCGGCAGGCCCCACAGGCCTTCCACACCCTTGCCCTGGTATTTGGAATAACGCAGGAGCAGTACTTCCCCCTGGTTTACAATTACCGCGTGCTGCATCACCGCCAGCAGCTTGTGCTTGAATCCTCTCATGGTCCACCTTTAAAACTCGTTTCTTACTAACCTTAATTCTCTGCAAAGAGTTTTTTCCCTCTCTTATTTGGCAAAAGCACAAAATCGGAAAGAAAGGCCAGCAGCAGCAGGCCGCCCACATCTAAAAAATAGCTGTACCACAACTGCCAGCGCGGGTATACAACCATGCCATAGCTGTGCATAACCGCTTCCAAGGCCAGGACTATAACGGCAAAATATACGGTGTAAAGCAGCCTTCGCCCCCAGCGGGCAGGCAGCCAGTTCAGGTACAAAATCGCACCGCCGTAGATTATTATTATTAAAAAGAGAGGCAGGTTTGACAGGTAGACTATCGCTCCGGGATAGACATATAAATTATAACTGGTGCTGAAATAATCCACGGTCACCATAATGGCCACGCCGATCAGCCCGGCCTTCCAGAGCCGGCTAAAACCGCGGCCAACCAGCAATCCCAGCAAGGTCCAGGTAAACAGCGCGCCGTAAAACATGGGCATGCGCAACAGCTCCGTTTTTTACTTATAATTCACATTAACAGAATGTATATGTAACCGGCACATAAAAAAAAACCGCCCTTTCAGGCGGCGCCATGTTTAAAATTTTCCATAGTCCACATTTTCCAGGGATATGATTTCCTGCGGGCTGAGCCTGGCGCTTAACACCGCCCGGTCCTCTGCAGAGGTCAGCCTGGCAGCCTTTTGCGCCGGCGCCCCGGGCTTTTTCCGGGCCAGGTGCAGCTGTCCCACGCGCTTCGGCGCGGCCCCGCCGGTCTTACCAACAGAAGATTCAGCCGGAAGCAAAACGGCATGTTTTTTCAGCTTGAACCTGCCAAGCATCTGCGTAACCATTTCAACCTGGGTCAGCATCTCTTCACTGGCCGCGGCCAGTTCTTCCGAACTGGCCGAGTTCTGCTGGATAACCTGGTCAACCTGGCTCAAACCCTGGTTGATCTGCTCGATGCCCAGGGACTGCTCCTTACATGCTGAGGCTATCTCACCGATCAGATCGGTCACCTTGGCGGCCCCAACCACAATCTCTGCCAAAGCCCTGGAAGTTTCTTCAGCAATTTTTGTCCCCGCCTCAGCCTTTTTGATTGAGCCTTCGATTAATTCAGCAGTCTCTTTGGCAGCCCTGGCGCTCCTCTGAGCCAGGTTTCTCACTTCCCCGGCCACTACGGTAAATCCCTTGCCGTGCTTGCCGGCACGGGCAGCCTCTACCGCGGCGTTCAGAGCCAGCAGGTTGGTCTGGAAGGCAATCTCGTCTATGGCCTTGATAATTTTAGATATACTGGCGGCGGACTCGTTAATGTTTTCCATAGCCCTGACCATCTGGGCCACCTGCTCGTTGCCCCTGACCGCGTTGGCTTTGGCCTGAACCGCCAGACTACTGGCCTGCATGGCGTTTTCCGCGTTTTTCTTGGTTTGCGAGTTCATCTCCTGCATCGAAGAAGCAATCTCCGACATGGCGCTGGCAGACTCAGCCGCTCCCTGCGACAGGTCCTGACTGGAACCGGAAACCTGCTGCGTGCCTATGGCAACCTGGTCAATGGCCATAAAAACCTGCCTGAGTATTTCATCCATCGAGACGAGGGTTGTATTCAAGGCGTCTTTAATGATCGCGTGCTCTCCCTGATAGTCGCCTGTGACGGCAACATCAAGGTTCCCCTCAGCCATTTCTTTCAGGCACTCAGTCGCCTCACAAATCGGCCTGACCACCGCGTCCAAAGTGTTGTTAACACCTTCGATAACCTTGCGAAATTCACCATGGTGCGCAGCGGCTTCAGCCCGCGTGCAAAGTTTGCCCTCCACCGCCGCCCTGGTCAGCAGGTCAGCGTCTGCCACCAGGTTTTGGATGGCCTCCGTCATTTTAATTAATGCGGGGAGTAATGTGTCATGCTCACTTCTGCGCCCTATTTTCTTTAATTCGGCCAGGTCGCTGAAGTTGCCGCCGCTCACGTGATTAACAATCTGCACAACCCGCAATAAGCGCGCCTGCACTTCATTGGCGGCTTCCTTAAGATCACGCCAGGCGCCGGAATACTCTCCGGTCATGCTTTGAGTATAATCGTTTACCGCCGTCCTGCTTAATACAGCTAAAAGTTCACTCACTGGAGCGGCCACAGCTGCTCTACCAATTAAGCTAATGGCCCTAAAACCTCCTGATCTATATTATTTGCAGTTGTTTTGAAGCTTTTCAGTTATAATCTGAAAAAGCCGCTCATCTGAAAGCACTGAAAAAACCGGATTATTAACGATCACATCAGCCATGCTTTTTCTGATAGTTTTTTCATCCCGGGGAAGATCCGTTCCCAGATCGAGCTTATCCAGCCATCTTTCAAAAAGGTCAAAAAAGGCATCGCCGTGCAGGCTCAGGGGATATATGCCACTTGTTACGATCTCAGTATACTGCTGCAGCATATCAAGCGTTTTATCACGATTGCCCTGCATAATATATCCCTGAGCGGCAGAAATATAAAGGCCGACCAAAACGCCGGGGTGCAAATGCCTCATGTCAAACACTTCCGCGATGTTAAGCGCGCGCCGCAGCACTTCTTCGAATTTTGAAGGGTCATCCGTACACAGCATAAGGTAAGCGGGGAAAAAATTAAACAGGACGACGATATTCTGATAAATCCCGACCTGCAAAACGGATTTTGCCTCGTCAGCGCGTCCCGTCATTTGGTAAGCGGATGCCAAAATTGATTCGGGCGGCAACGCAGGCGCGACTGTTCCATCCAATAGCTCCAGCGCGGTATTTGGATCGCAGGCGGCAAGGCTGCACAGAGCTTCCATATACAAAGCCTGCCTTGTAAGCGATACATCGTCGCTTTCCTCCTTGACCCGGATAAAAAGAGCCCTGGCTTCCTCAATCAAAGATGCCGATTTTTGCGGGTCCTTCAGCAGTTCGGCATGGTTGATCATCAGAATCCCCATTTGCAGCAGCAACGGAAAGCATGAATAGTATTTTTTAATGATCTGACGGCAGTCATCCATTACCGTATCAAAGGGTTTTGACGCAAAATCAGATGATAGTTTCCGGTACAGCTTTCGAATATCTTCTTTTGCCATTTGTGGCTTATAATCCATCAATTCGTCAATGCTGATGTTAAAGTATGCAGCCAGCTGCGGAAGAAAGGTTACGTCAGGATAACTATGCTCTGTTTCCCATTTTGAAACGGACGCCTTGGAAACCCCAATGTAATTTGCCAGTTCATCCTGGGTAATACCCTTTTCCTTGCGTTTTTTCACAAGCACTTTTGCAATATTGATTTCCTTCATATGAACCACCTCCTGTTTATATTTTAGAAAACTGGCCGAAGCAAATCAATGGATTAGAAGTTAACTTAGGTTGAATAAATCAACCTGTGCGATACTTTTTAAATCCGTACTGCCATCAAGAAGGGTTAATAGTATGGTTAATTGGTGCGTTAAAAAATAAAAACAACATGTAGGTTTGCATCCTTACATGTTGTTTTACAATTGGCTGGGGCGGCTGGATTCGAACCAACGAAATGCCGGAGTCAGAGTCCGGTGCCTTACCGCTTGGCGACGCCCCAGTGAAAGTCAGTTTATGCTTAATTTTTTTGAAATAAGCTCTTTTTCTTTTAGTATTGACAGGTAATCATCAGGATTAAACAAACCTTCGATGATAAAGGGGACAGGTAAAAAACCTACTTCGTCCAGCAAATAATCCTGGCCGCTCAATAAAACGGGATCCTGAACTTATGGTTGGTAAAACCGCTGATATGGACTATTTTAATCCTACGTTCAAAACGTTTCAATATTTTTTTCAAATAATTTTCATGCCTGAGCAATGGATGGTCATCCACCTTTTACTGTAGATATTTTGCTGTGATTTGATATTGTTCCACTCAAAAACAGAACCGATAATATCGCCGCAAATTGCTCCAATCAAATATGAAACCTCCTGAGATAAGTGTCACTAACCGCCATGTCTATAATCTCCCTGAGACGCCCATATCGACGCTGACAGTCGAGCAATTCGTCTCCGATGCGCAGGAGCTAACCCAGTTAATGCGCGTACGTTTTCACCAGGATAAAATTTATGTGATGGGGCTGTCATGGGGCACCATCCTGGGCACCAAGCTGGTGCAGCAGTATCCTGACCTGTACCACGCCTATA
>Ga0116191_1002004_pt1 | contig 15824 bp, 10 predicted proteins | sample AD_UKC111_MetaG_FD_89897 | JGI IMG/M metagenome (GOLD analysis project Ga0116191, IMG submission 89897) | Active sludge microbial communities of municipal wastewater-treating anaerobic digesters from Hong Kong - AD_UKC111_MetaG | ecosystem: Engineered > Bioreactor > Anaerobic > Digestate...
AATCAAATCCTTTGGAGCAATGGCGGAACTACCGCTACAATCTCTGGATTAAGTGCTGGAACTTATACTGTGACTGTAACTAATACTACGACCGGTTGTACGAATACTTGTTCCGCAACAGTTACTAATTTAGCTTCAACACTTAATGTAAACTGTACTTCGATAAACCCTACTTGTTTCGCACCAAATGGAGGTAGTGTAACTGCAACTGCAAGTGGAGGCACAGGCATTTATACTTATATTTGGAGCAATGGAAGCAGCGGACAATCAATAAGTGGATTGAATGCAGGAACTTATTCCGTAACAGTAAACGATGGAAATAATTGCAAATCAACCTGTAGTGCGAACTTAATTTTACCTCAAGGCTGTTGCAATATTTCAACAGATGGTTTAGTATTAGGTAATTGTAATAATAAAAATACTTTTGCAAATTCATCAGATGATTTATATACCTTTACATTAAATCCTACAGGAACTGGTTTAGGAACATCTTATACTGTAAGTGGATTGCCCAATAGCCCGCTGACTGGTACTTATGGTAGCCCAACTACATTTGGTCCATTCTTGATTAGTTCTGGAGTTTTGAATATTATAATTACAGATAATATTACTTCTGGTTGTTCTAAGTCATTGAATATTACACCTCCGCAACCTTGTTCAGTTTGTAATCTTGCACCTCCAGTAATTACAGTTTCAGATAATATTTGTCCTAGTAGAATAGGATCAATAAATATTTCAAATAGTTGTGGGAATAATTCACAAATTCAGTTTAGTATAAATAATGGAATTATTTGGTCTAATAGCAAACCCTTATACTCTACTACACCAATTACAATATACGCAAGATGTGTGAGTATATCAGATACAGCTTGCAAAAGTTCTATTACAACTGTAACTACATCGCCTAAAAAATGTAATTTGAATACAAATGAATGTTCCTTAAGTGTGAATACGACAATAAATTCTTGTTATAATAATAAAACAGATAATAATACTCAAGATGATTATTTTACGATTCAAGTGAGTGCTACTTCAACAAATGGAGGATCTTCTAATCGTTTTGAAATTGTCTCAGGAGCAAACCTAACAGACGGAACTGGTGGAAATGTATTAAATAGTGGAGGAACATTATATAATTCAAGTGTTATTGTTGGTCAAAACAAAATATTTTCAGCTAATGGAATTACTAATTATCAATTATTAGTAAGAGATTCTGACAATAATAATTGTTTCAAAATATTTGATATATCGCCAGTTGTACCATGTTCTACGAATAATAATTTTAGTAGTCCATGTTATCCAACTCCATGTGTTCCTATAAGCATTCAAAAGAATTAATATTAAGAATTTTAGTTTAATATTGAGTTATAAATAGTTTGCAACCTCTTCCGAAAAGTCGGAGGAGGTTTTTTTTGATATTTAAAGTATTATTTGTATTTTATAAATAATAAATTTCAATATACTATTTATCAATTGATTATACAATAAAACATTATAATAATTTAAAAGAAATAGGTAAAACATAATAGGATTTTACTCTTTTACCAGCCTTTTTGGCAGAATACCATCTAGGCATTATCTTTGTCAATCGAATAGCTTCTTCATCACATCCATATCCAATACCACTCAACACCTTACTTTCTTTGATATACCCACATTCATCAATTAATAGTTGAAGAATAACTTTACCTTTAATATTATTATTTCTTGCATTTGCAGGATATTTTATATTTTGTGCTAAAAATCTAAATAAGCTATTATTATCAAATTGATTATCATCAATAATTATATTATCCTCCGAACTATAAATATGATTATCAAAATATTGTGATTCATTGCAAGGATAATTATTTAAATCAGAATCTTTTAATTCTTTATTAGCTGGATGTAATTCCATTTTAACTGGCACATCTTCTATTGATGTATCTCTTTGAATTCCAATTAAATAAACTTGATTCATTTCATGTGTATTAGAAGAAAATAATCCATTAATAATTGCAAGACTTGCAATAACTGAGAATAAAAATGTATTTTTCATTATACAAGTATTTTAAAATTTTAGTATATATAAAAATTTAACTAGGCATTCCAGCTTTAAAAATGACAACTTTTTCATTAGCTATTATTGTATATTGCTCAGAATCATCTACAAAAAAAGTTGTACCTTTTCCAAAATTAATACTTTTTGTTGAATTTATTATAATTTCTCCATGACCATTCAAGATAAACAAAATTGATGGTCCCTTGCTTTTCAATTGACTATATATTTCTTTGCTATTCAATGAAATACAAGAAATTTCAAAATCAGAACATTCTGTTTTATAGATTCTTTCATGATTGTAAATGTTACCATTTAATATTTTTGGCTCGATTGATTCAAATTTGGTATGTTTCAACAACATCGGTACATCTATATATTTTGGTGTTAACCCACCTCTAAACACGTTATCTGAATTTGCCATCAATTCCATATTTTGACCTTCCAGATAGGCATGTGGAATACCTGCACCTTGAAATATTGCACTTCCAGGCTCTATTTTCACTAAATTCATCAAATAAATTGAAAAAATTCCTCTGTCGAAATCCCCATTTTGAGTGTATTGTTCAAATGCTTTCATAGCCCAATAATCGGGGCTTGACTTCTCTAAATCAGTTTGATTTTTTAGAGTCTGGTGAAGTGGCAACAAAATTCTATTCACCTCTTCTTGCTCCATTTCCATAATATATTGATACAACTTCTTGATATTATTATCTTTAAAGTATTCAATTAATGAATGAAAAGATGGTATTGTATGTAATATTTCATTAATTTGAACCACAGCTCTAAAGCCATGCAAAAGCCAAAATTCTGATAACGCTACCATTATTTCGGGCTTATGATTTGCATCTTTAAAGTTTCGATTGGGTGCATTCAATGCTATACCAGCCTCATTTTCAGCTGCGAACCCCAACTCTGCCTCTTTTTTTGTGGGATGTACTTGAATGGATAACATTGATGCAACATCCAGCACTTTAAATAAAAATGGTAATTTATTTTTGAAATTAGTAGCTGTTATAGTTCCTAGAATTTTCGAAGGATTTTCATGAATATATTCTTCTAGCGTACTGTTTTTATTGCTCAATACAGACATTCCATTTGGATGGGTACCCATCCAATATTCAGCACACGGAGTAGAACTTTCCTTTATTCCAAATATTGAAGGTATAAAAGCTCTCCCTCCCCAATCGTAGTGTTGAATTTTGCCGTCAATTCTTACTACTCCCATATCACTTGTTGGTTAAATAAAAATTTATCAATCCATTAGTAGAGCTATCGTGATTACTCACTTTTTTGTTTTCATCAAGTTCTTTAACTATTTTATTTGCAAGCTGTTTTCCGAGTTCAACTCCCCATTGGTCGAAACTATAAATATTCCAAATTATTCCTTGTGTAAATATTTTATGCTCGTACAATGCAGTTAAATATCCCAAACTATATGGTGTAAGTTGGTCTAATAAAATAGAGTTGGTTGGTCTGTTCCCTTCAAACACTTTGAAAGGAGCTAATCTTTTGATCTGTTTTTCAGTCATATTTGATTTTTTCAACTCTTCAAGGACTTCATCTATTGTTTTTCCATTCATCAATGCTTCTGTTTGTGCAAAAAAGTTTGATAATAATAATTCATGATGATTACCAATTGGATTGTGAGTATGAACTGAAGCTATAAAATCACAAGGAATGAACCTAGTGCCTTGATGAATCAATTGATAAAAAGCATGTTGACCATTCGTACCTGGCTCACCCCACACCACAGGACCAGTTGGGTAATTTACTTTATTCCCTCTCCTATCCACCGATTTGCCGTTACTTTCCATATTTCCTTGCTGAAAATAGGCTGCAAACCGATGTAAATATTGGTCATAGGGCAAAATAGCTTCTGACTGTGCATCCCAAAAATTACCGTACCAGATTCCAATCAAGGCAAAAATAACAGGCAGATTTTTTTCTAATGGCGTAGTTCTGAAATGTTCATCCATCGCATAAAAGCCTTCAAGTAATAATTTGAAATGATCAAATCCAATAGTTGCTGCGATAGAAAATCCAATAGCAGAAGTCAAAGAATATCTTCCACCGACCCAATCCCAGAATTCGAACATATTTTTGGAAGAAATACCAAATTGTTTTACAGCTTCGGTATTTGTTGATAAAGCCACAAAATGTTTTGCAATGTGTTTTTCTTCTTTAGCAAATTCCAAAAACCAGTTTCTTGCTGTGTGTGCATTTGCCATTGTTTCTTGAGTAGTAAAAGTCTTGGAGGCAATGACAAATAATGTAGAAGCTGGATCCACTTTTTTAAGCGTTTCGGCAATGTGCGTTCCATCTACATTCGACACAAAATAACTTTGAATGCCCTCCTTCCAATAGGGTTTTAATGCTTCAGTTACCATCACTGGTCCCAAATCGCTCCCACCAATACCAATATTGACGATATATTTTATTTTTTCACCAGTATATCCTCTCCAAGAACCCTGATGCAAAGCATTACAAAACGATTCCATTTGAGTAAGTACGTTTCTTATTTTGGGCATTACATCTCTTCCTGAATAAAATATTGGTCTATCCGATTGGTTTCTTAAAGCAACATGTAATACAGCTCTATTTTCAGTTTCATTTATTTTTTCACCAGCAAACATTTTCTCAATTGCTATTTCCAATTGAGTTTCTCTAGCAAGCTCAGTAAATAATTGAAGCGTTTCTTGTGTGATTATATTTTTTGAATAATCAAACAACGCTCCTTCAAATACTTGTGAAAACTGATTAAATCTATTAGCATTTTCCTTGAAAAGCGATTTCAAATTTGTTTTTTGTAATTCCAATTTATGAGCTTTTAATTTTTTCCAAGCTGCAGTTCGGGTAGGATTAATTTTAGATAACATAATTCTTCAATAATTTAGGGTAAAGATAATATAAATAATTATTTACCTTCCTAAACTCTTTGCAATAGAATTTCTGATTTTTCAGTAGTCGAGTTGGACAAAAGCTAGAATAGAGTTACTTTTGCAAAAAAAATAATATGTTTGAAAATCTATTAGGAAATCTTAAAGATCAGCAACAACTAATCAAACAAGAATTAGCTAAAACTATTGTAAATGGTGATTCTGGAAATGGCGAAGTGATTGTTGAATGCAATGGAAATAGAGAAATTGTAAATATAAAAATTGATAAAAGCAAATTAGATTGGGATGATACTGAACAAGTTGAAGAACTTACTATGATAGCAGTGAATAAAGCTTTGTCGATGGCAATTGAAAAAGAATTGGAAGCCAACCAAGGACTTATGCAAAAAATGATGCCTCCTGATCTGGGAAACCTAAAAGGATTGTTTTCGTAGATACTTGACTTTTATTTTTTTCGTTAATACAACAAATTATTACAATTCAGTATCCATTACGAATACAAAATTTTTTTATGAGAATCATATTTTTATTCATATTTTCAATATCCACTCAATTATTTGCCCAAAACGTTGAAGGTTTGGAAGCATATTTTAACTTTGACAATGTATCAACTTCCAACGAATTTATTGAAGATGCTTCTGTAGTGAGAGGAAATACAGGAAAAATAGGTGGAACACCTAATCTTGTATGCGGAGTGAAAGGAAATGCTTTCAATATGGATGGAGCAACCAATTTTGTAGTCTTACTAGGCACAATATCAAATTTGTTTTCAAATCGTGATTTTAGTGTATCGATGTATATTCGACCAAGAGCTGGGGCTTTAGGACTTAGAGATATTTTTAGCAAAATGGATAGTTGTAATAATAATCAAACTGGATTTAGCATAAAATATAATGGTAATGCAAAACAAATTATTGTTGATATTAAAGATAGAGTTAGAAAACTGCAATTAATTGCAGGTATCGATCAAACACAATGCTGGCAACATATCGTTTTCACAAGAGCTGGGAATAAGTCTTCATTATACATCAATGGTACTCTCAGAACTTCAGGTTATACAAATAATAGAGTTCAGTTGACAAATAATTCATTTGTAGGAATTTCAAATGGTCCTTGCATCAATCAAGGCAAAAGTGAATCACGATTTAATGGTTACATCGATGAATTAAAATTGTTTAAAGTAGCAATTACAGAAGATGATGTCAGAGACTTGTATATTGAACCTGATCATATAAAAAACAGAGACACAATAATTTACAAAGGAAGTAATGTGCAAATTAATCTTAAAAATACTTGTGATACAGCTTTCAATTGGTCACCCAATTATAATATTTCAAATACAAAAATTGGTAATCCAATCTTATCACCTGAGGTTACCACCACGTATAAAGTACAATTTCTAAATGCACAATGTTCTGCTTCTGATACAATTCATGTCATTGTAGTTGACCCTAACTCTATTGATTGTAATGAGGTTTTCTTCCCTACGGCATTCACACCAAATGATGATGGGTTAAATGACTCTTATGGTATTAGTAATCCTTATGCAATTAAAGATTTGATTTCATTCGAAATTTATGATAAATGGGGCGGGAAAGTATTCAACACAACTGATCCTTTTGCTTTATGGGATGGGAAGAGCAACGGTAGTCCTCTCAATCCTGGAGTATTTCTATATAGAGTCGCATATCGATGCAATAACGAAGAAAAAATATTAAGAGGCTCATTTACCTTATTGAAATGACAAGAATTCCTGAGTCAGAATTGATTTTAAATCCAGATGGTAGTATTTATCATTTGCATTTAAAACCGGAAGAAATTGCCGATACCATTATTACTGTAGGTGATCAAGATAGAGTGCAGGAAGTGAGCAAATATTTTGATTCAATTGAATTCAAACTTAACAAAAGAGAGTTCATTACACATACTGGATATTTGAACAAAAAGCGAATTTCAGTTATATCTACTGGTATTGGTACCGACAATATTGATATTGTATTTAATGAATTAGATGCTTTGGCGAACATCAATTTTGAAACTAGATTAGTGAATAAAGTACATAAAACGCTTTCTATTTTCAGAATTGGGACTAGTGGAAGTTTGCAAGAAGATATTCCAATTGATAGTTTGTTAGTTTCTGATGCTGGAATTGGTTTAGATAACTTGCTTACTTATTACTCTGGTTTACCAAATCATGAAATTGAAAATGTATTAAAGTCAGAACTAGAAAAAGAAGGCTATTCTCAAATATATCCATATTTTGCCGAAGTAGATAAAAGTTTGAGAGCAAAATTCGATAACTCATCTTTCTTAAACGGTATCACAGCAACATGTCCTGGTTTTTATGCTCCACAAGGAAGAGTTGTGAATTACAAATTGAAAGGTCAACCAATTCCACAAATTTTAAACCAATTTAGGTGGAATAATCAAAGGATTACTAATTTTGAAATGGAAACTGCTGGTATGTATGGATTAGCTTATATTTTAGGACATAAAGCCATATCTTTAAATGCAATTTTGGCAAATAGAATAACAAATCAGTTTTCATCAAATCCAGCAAAAATTGTCGATCTATTAATTCAGAAAACATTAGATATTATTATAAAAAGTTAATATACATTTTATATTAATTTCATAATCATTAGATTACATTTTAATTTTATAATTTCTTTATGGGTAATAAAGTTAATAACCAGTTAATTACATCTTTTGTCTCAAATCATTAATAACAATATTCATTTAGAATCGTTTTTAGATTATTATACAGTTAAATAAAAGAAAATGAAAAGTAAACTAATTTTCCTAAGTCTATTCTTATTTGTGGCTACGTTGTCAAATGCACAACTTAGATTAGGGATAAAAGCAGGATTAAGCACAAGTTCAATTAATACAAATGAAATTGATTTTACAACTGCTCAAGGCATCAATGCCTTTGGTGTCAATGTAAAAAACTCAACGTATGGTCCACATTTTGGTGTAATGATCAGATATAATATGGATAAGTGGCATTTACAACCTGAAATATTATTGAATACAAATAAAGTAGATTATACCTTAAAAGATTTAACCAAACCTAGTGCAATTGATAGCATAAAAACAGATAATTTCCAATACCTAGATATACCATTTTTGGTAGGATATGATTTTGGGTTTGTACGATTACATGCTGGACCAGTGACACATATCCTATTAGCACATACTACCACTTTGACAGATATTAATGGCTATAAAGAGGATATATCAAAAGCAACTTTTGGTTATCAAGCTGGGATTGGCTTTGATTTGTGGAAGATTAATTTAGATTTAAGATATGAAGGAAATTTTACAAAATATGGTGATCATTTCACTTTTTTTGGTAATAAATTCAGCTTTAGTAAATCACCAGCACGATTAATGGCTTCACTTGGATTTATGTTCTAATATCATTTAGCAGTTCATAAAAAAAAAGTTCCTTCGACCATATCGGAGGAACTTTTTTTTATTTTATTAATTTAATTCGTTTATTATAACATTAAATATCATCTATTTTTATAAAATGTTGAACAAGTATTTCCATACCAAATTTATCAACAATTCGAATGAAATAAATATTGTTAGGGAGTTCTGATACATCAATAAAATCTGAAGAAATTTTTTGAGTCAATACCCGTTCTCCATTAGTATTATAGATTACAAAAATTGCATTGTCAAGATATTTATTAAATTTTAATATACTATTTGTTGGATTAGGATATAGTTTAATTTCTTCAATATAATTTTCCGCTGATAACGTTTTAATATCTGAATATAGATAATTACCGTCCAAATCAACTTGTTTTATCCTGTAATAGACAGTTTTAAAGTTATTTAAAATATTTTTATCAATAAATTCATAGTTTTGTTCAGAATTTGTAAATTCTTTTTTTGTTATAATTTCTATTGTTTTAAAGTTATTTGAATTAGTACTTCTCTCAATTTCAAAATAGTTGATTAAGCTTACATCTTTAGAGTACCATTTCAAAATTGCATCTTTATTATTTCTATTTATGTGAAAATCTATTAAAGACAATGGCAATGGATTAGAAACAGATAATATCGCAGCTGAAGATACCAATGGGCAAGCATTTGCAATGTGAGAAATTACTACTCTATATTGATAAGAATTCATTGATAATGTTGTTATTGGGGTAGTATAACTACTACTATTTGCACCAGATATATTAGTCCAACTATTGCCACCATCTATACTCAATTGCCATTGATAAATTATTTTTGAATTCACACTAACAACAGTATGAGGAGGTGGATTGTTGAATACAATAACAGAATCAGCAGTAGCAGATACTGTAAATATAGCAGAATTACCTGCTACAACATTTTGATCTACAGGAGATGCAGTAATATTAGTCAATACACTTATTCTTGAGTATCCTCTGCCTTGTGCTATATCTCCACCAATATCACCACTAAAACCAGGATTTACTATATTTGGTATTCCATTACTATTCACTCCTCCTGTAGATGAAGTGTTAATACTATTATCGGAATTAAGATTATCACTTATAACATTTTCATCACCTTCAATGGCATCTGGACATCCATCATTATCACTATCTCTATCAATATAATCTGCTATTCCATCTTTATCTGTATCTAAATTACAAACATCAAAAGCAACATAAACATCATCAAAATCTATAATTTCTGATCCATTAGGAAATCCATAAAAATATATTCTAACTTGGTAAGTTACATTTGGTAATATTTGATAAGGATACGTAATACCATTTTCAACACCTTGTGGGAATGTTCCACCACCATCATTAATGGCTTCATTAAATGTCGCAAGTTCTGTTAAAGTGTTTCCGCCGTCAGATGAAATAGAATAAGTCACTGAAAATGCAGCTTGATCAATTCTATTTAAAAATCCAACATAATCAATATTTGAAGTACTATATATATTATCTGTTGTAAATGAGAATGTAATATATTCATTGTTAGATATTGACTCTGCATAACTTGTAGCTGTTACTTCTGATATTGATAAACTAGTACTTGCTCCATTTACCATTATTAGGCCACTACCAGCAGACATTGCAGTAATGTTCAAACTAGGAGTAGTCATCAATCTTATCATATTTTGGTTATTGTTTGGATATAAAGTAGGAAAACCTGGCGTACCAAATGTAAAACTAATTCTTGTTGGATTAGGAGTTCCTGAAATAACGACACTATCACCAGTTGCCCATGAATCAAAACAGCCCTCTTCTGTATCCAATATTCCATCATTATCACAATCAAAATCTACTCCATTTTCTATTCCATCTCCATCACAATCATCAATAGCCCAATAATTAGTACATTGTAAGTTGCCGTAGAAATGATTTAAGTATAATGTAGAGAACCTATTGCCCACTTCCAAATCCCAGTCTCCATCTATACCAGTTATATCATCTGAAGCAGATATATTTACCTTGAGATTTTTAGTCAAACTATTTAATGCAGTTTTTCCAACAATTCCTTTTCCAAAATCACAACTATATATTCTAATTGAGTTTCCTTTTGAATGAAGTTTTAACCATTTTTCAAGCTTTTCATCAGACAACCATTGACCATTAATCAAGAGTTTTCCAGGTTTTCCATGGGTGAAAACAAAAAAATCATTTTTTAATTCATGAGTCTTTTGCAAAAATTCGTTTAAAGGAAAATTACTAACATTTTTGTCTATAAAATAATTTGCTCCAAAAATTTTGTTAGACTGAATTAAAAAAAGAAACGAAATTATATAGAGTATTATTAGAGGATTGATGTGCATTTTGAAAAAACTAGTGAGAGAAATTTTTTCCATTAAATAAATATTTTTTCTGCAAAATTATAATTTATATTTCAATTTAAAAAATAATTTTTTTTATCAATCGTGACTTATCATATTATCTCCATTGCTAAAACTATTTTTGACTCTACTATTAAGTATTAATCTATCTATTTAATTTTCATATATTTATAATTATTTTTTAACTTAATAGAATAATGAAATATAAATAATAATTCAATTATAAACTATTTAAAATATTGTCGATTTTAATAACTAGATAAAATATATACGTTGCAACATATAATTTATATGCGTTATAACATATATATTACATGATTAATAACATTGAAATACTAAATCTAATTACAAGCTGCCAATTATTATTGCAAAATAATTTATATTGCAAATTTAATTAGTCAAAAACATCAATTGAAATAATAATATTTTATATCTTTAGCAAAATTGAATTATTATGTTTGTCCGAAATTTTATCCCACTTTTTGCCCTTATTTTTTTCTGTGTAAATCTAAAATCACAGAATTGCGAATCTGTTATGGAAGAAAACAAAGTGGTTTCTGGAGTTCAAATAGCGAGGACAACACCTTACACTTTAGTTGTTAAAGGAGATTTCAGCTATAATATCAACTTTTTTACTGATGAAAATGGTATTGCTGCAAAAGTAACCACTAACTCAGGTGACAATATCAATATGGGCGATCAAATCATTTTTCTGGATTTGGTAAGTAATGTTCAGAGAATTTTCAAATTTGTCGAATTAGGTGAAATCATAAAAATAGGTTCTATTCCATACTTTCAAAATGTATTCAGATTAGATATTGAAAATATGAATTGGCTTGCCCAAAGCCAAATTGGATATGTATATATGATCAACACAGCATTGAGAGAAAGGAGGAGGATGACTGTGAATGAAAACAGAAAAAATGAATTCAAGAAAATAGCAACTTGTTTTAATAATGCAATTAATAAAAATAATATAAAAAATAATACTCTTGGCAATAATATAGTCCCCACAGCTGGCTCTCCAGGTGCAATAGTACCAAAAAGCTCTTCTGACCCCGTTGCTACCAAATCAAATGCTACGTCATCCGCATCTAACAATTCGAGTAAAGCAAATTCAGCTCAAGAAAAAGAAGTGAATGATCTTAGAAATGAACTAAGTATGATAAAAGAAAAACTCAAAAAAGAAATAATTGAAGAAAAAGAAAAAGCAGAACTTACAAAAAAACAACTTTTAGAAGAAGTAATTGCCGCAAAACAAATTGCAGAAAACAAAAAATCGGATTATTCAAAAGAAGTAATGGAGGCAAGGAAAAAAACACAATCTGAAATAGATAGTGCAAAGCAAGATCAGATGAAAATAGTAGCTGAAATGAAATCGAAAGCAGGAACTGAAATTGAAAAAATAAATTTATCCATCGCAGATGCCAAACAAAAAGCTGTGGAAGAAATCCAAAAAGCAAAAAATGATGCTACAAATGAGGTTGCTTCTGTTAGAGAAAAGGTTTCAAAAGAACTAAACGATGTGAAAACGAAGCTAGATCAAGCAAAAGTGGAATATGCTGATGACATTAGTTCTGCAAGAGAAAGTTCTCAAAATGAAATCAAGAGGATTAGAGAAGAAACCAACAAACTGATAGAAGACGCAAGATTGAAAGCTAAAAATGAAAAGGAAAAAACAGCTGAAGATGTTCAAACTTCTAAAAAAACTGCATCTGAACAAATCTTGCAAGTACAAGAAGAAACTGCGGAACAAGTAGCTCAAATAAGAGAAAATTTTGTGATTGAAAGAGAAAAAATAGCTTTAGAATTAGCTGAAGCTAAAAGAAAAGCAGCTGAAGAAAAAGCACTAATTTCTCAATCAAGTGCTAGCGAAGTAGCAGAAATAAAAGAAAATGTAGCAAAGCAAAAAGAAGCTAGTGCTATGGATGTTGCCAATGCCAAACAAAAGGCAGCTGAGACCATTCAACTAACACAAAAACAAGTAGCTGAAGAAAAAGCAAAAGCAAATGATGCCATTGTAGAAACTAAAGAAGCATCCAACAAAGAAATTGCAGAAACTAAAATGAATGCAGCAAAAGAAGTAACTGAGGTGAAGCAAAAAGCATCCGCTTCAGTACAAGAGATTAATAATGAGGCAACTGCAAAAATAAAAGAAGCTCAATTAAAATCTGATTCTATTAAAATAAAAATTGGAGAAGAAGTAGCAGTTGCAAAAACAAAATCCGCTGAAGCTTTATTGCAACTGGAAAATGAATTAAAACAAAAAATACAATCCTTCAAACTAATAGAAGATTCTTTAAAACAAGCTTCTCTACAATTAGTTTTAAATTCAAAAAAGAAAGCATCTGAAGAAGTAGAAAAGGCACAAAATGAAGCAACAGAAAGAGTGAAAGATGCGGTAATGAAATCGGAAGAAGCTAAATCAAATTATAACAAGGAAGTTATAATGAACAAAGAAATAGCTGATAATAAAATAAAAGCAATACAAGATGAATCTGCTAAAGCAATAACAGATGCAAAAAACAAAGAAAAAGAAATAAAAAATGCTTCCTCAAAATCGGTGCAACTAACAAATGAAGCGGCAGCAGCTGAAATTACAAAAATCAAAGAAAACTTAGCACTAGAGATAGCAAAACTTAAAGAAATACAGGCAAAATCTTACCAAGAAATTGCTCAAGACCTATCAGAGTCCAAAAGAAATGCTGCCGATAGTTTGTTTCAATTGAGAAGTAAAAATATTGAAGAAATAAAAGCAGCAAGAGAATTTGCTGCTAACGAAAAACAAAAAATTGCAGATGAAGTAATTAAAAGCCAAGAATCTGCCAAATTAGAAATCAATCAACTCAAACAACAGGCTGCTGAAGAATTGAAAAAAATTGCAGAAGAAACTATATCTAAAAGAAATGAAAATACTACTTTGATATTTAAAGAAAAAGAAGAAACTCAAAAAGTGATTTTAGCTGAAAGAGAAATTGCTGCAAAAGAAGTGGCATCTGCCAAACAGCAATCTTTAGATGCTATAAATAAGAACAAAGATGAAGCAAATTCGAAAATTGCTCAAATCAAAAAGGAAGTGGACACCGAACAAGAAAAGGCAGCAAATGACATAAAAACAGCTAGAGAAAAAGCATTCGAAGAAGTGACTGCATCCAAATTGGAAAGCGAAAACAAGAAAAAAGAATATTTAAAAGATGCAGAACAAAACAGGCTACAATTGCAAGAAGAACTCACTAAAATAAGAAAAGAAAATGTTGCTTTAATAGCTGAAACGAAACAGGATGCTGCTCAAGAAATAGCGAAAATCAAAGCAGAAACTGACAAAAAAATTGCTGAAAATCAAGCAAGAATTGATCAAGAAATATTGAAACTAAAGGAATTAGAAGCAAAAAATGATAAATTACAAACTATCAATCAACAATTGCACGAACAAGAGGAAAAATTGCTAAAAACAAATAATGATATAAATGCTGCTAAACAGAAATTAGAACAACAAAACAAATCTCTACAAGATTTGTATGATAAAATCAAGGCAGCCGAAGCAGAACTAAACAAAATGAATTCAGACTTAAAAAAGAACAAGAAAAACTAACTAATAAGTTAATTTCTTTGAAATAATAGGGTTTTTCTCATTTCCACGGATACAACATTTTACATCCAATCGGAGATGAGAATGTACACCTTTTATCATTTTTGCTACCTTTACAGGTCCACTTAATATTAAATTGTTGCCTAATTTATCCATATTGGATAGCACAGGTTCAAAGTTCAAATTAAATGGTACAATAATAAATTCGTTAGAAGGTAAATATATATCTAGCTCTTTGCTATCTAATGCCCATACAAACTCAGATTCTTCCTTATTTTCCCCTCTCCCTTTTTTGAATTGCTCAATCAATTGCATCTCTAAGCGATATAAAATATGTTCTTTAATTGATTTAATTTTTATTGCACCTTGAATGGACTTTGAATGAATATCTACCTTATCCGAACAGAGCAATTCAACATGAAATTCGTCTAATCCAAATAATTTTTTAATACTACTTATCATTATTTTGTCTAATTATTTAATACAAAAATATTGCTTAAAACTATATTTACACCTTCAAAATTCAATAATATGCGTTTTTTTCGATGTTTATTCTTTTTTATTCTATTAATCACTGCTAATAAAGTTTTTTCTCAAATTTATGGAATTATTACAGATGAAAAGGATGAACCTCTACCCTATGCAACGATCATATTAAAAGGATCAAGTATTGGGGTAAATGCAAATGCTGATGGAAAATATGAACTTTCAATTCCAAACGGATCACATACTATTCACTATCAATATGTTGGATACAAAACTATAGAAAAATTTATTCAGTATGACGGTAAAAGAATAGAGCTAAACATTCAGCTTTTTCCACAAGATATCGAAATTAAAGAAGTTGAAATTAAAGCAAATGCAGAAGACCCAGCATATAATGTAATTAGAAAAGCAATACAAAAAAGAGATTTTTATCTCAATGAATTTAAGGAATATACTTGTGATGCTTATGTGAAGGGAATCCAAAAAGTATTTAATGTACCCAAAAAAATGATGGGTAAGGACATTGGAACTCTTGGAGGGATTCTGGACACCACAGGAACTGGAATAATATATCTATCCGAATCTATTTCAAAATACTATTTCAAAGCTCCTTCTAGTAGAAAAGAAGAAATGATTTCGTCCAAAGTGAGTGGTACAAATAATGGATTTAGCTATAATAGAGCCACTCCACTGCAAGAATTGAGCTTTTATAATAATTATGTAACTATTGGCAGGAAATTATTATCCCCTATTGGAGATGGTGCATTAAGCTATTATAAATACAAATTATTAGGATATTATTATGATGAGAATGGATTGGCAATATATAAAATTGCCGTTAACCCTAAAAGAGAAGAAGATGCTGCTTTTCGAGGTAATATTTATATAGTTGATAATGAATGGAATATACATAGCACTGAACTATATGCAACTGCATCTTCCACCAAATTGACCTTTGTAGATACATTTTGGGTGAAACAGATACATAGAAATATTGGT
>Ga0116191_1002007_pt1 | contig 15816 bp, 11 predicted proteins | sample AD_UKC111_MetaG_FD_89897 | JGI IMG/M metagenome (GOLD analysis project Ga0116191, IMG submission 89897) | Active sludge microbial communities of municipal wastewater-treating anaerobic digesters from Hong Kong - AD_UKC111_MetaG | ecosystem: Engineered > Bioreactor > Anaerobic > Digestate...
GAAAGAACGGGGATGCACAACGAATCATGTACGAACATTTCAGGTGTGGAGGTGTGGGCTCTTCAGGCGGTAAAAGCAAGAATGCCCCCTACGGCTGTTTCCAGATGCTGGGAAACCTCCGTATCAACTACCAATACCCTCATCAGGAAGCGGCAGACAACTACCAGCGGAAATTGTCGCTCAACGATGCGGTAGCATCGACCAGCTTCACCAGGGGTGGAATCACCTACAACCGCGAATATCTTGCATCGCACAGCGATGATGTGCTGGCTATCCGTGTGGCAGCCGACAGGAGAGGTGCTGTCTCATTCGAATTAGAACTGAGCCGCCCAGAGAGGGCTACCATCTCGGTGAAAGGGGAGAGTCTCATCATGGAGGGACAACTCAATGATGGCCACAATGGCGACAAGGGTGTCAGATACCTGACCAAAGTAGAGATCGTGAATAAGGGTGGAACAGTGTCGGCAGGCAACAAAAGCCTCTCGCTATCCAATGCCGATGAAGCGATTATCCTCATCTCCACCTCGACCGACATGCTCGACAAGGAGTATCTGGCGACTGTTGACCGGTTACTCGAGCGGGCCAAAAGGTTTTCGTTCGTAAAGATGAAGCGGGCCCATACCGCACTCTACAAGGAGAAGTTCGACCGTGTGGAGCTCTGGCTTGGAGAACAGGACAACAGCAGAACTACCGACAAACGGCTAGCCGCTTTCCAAAAGGAGGAGGATCCTTCATTTGCCGCGCTCTACTTCCAGTATGGCCGCTATCTGATCATCTGCGGCACGAATGAACGGACGCTGCCGCTCAACCTTCAAGGGTTGTGGGCCAATCAGGTGCAGACTCCCTGGAATGGCGACTACCACCTCAACATCAATGTACAGATGAATTACTGGCCGGTGGAGGTGTGTAACCTTTCTGAACTGCATCAACCGCTGATCACATTCACCCAGTCGCTTGTACCCTCGGGAGAGGCCACGGCAAAAGCTTTTTACGGAGCCGAAGGGTGGCTGGCCCATATGATGAGCAATCCGTGGAAATTCACTGCCCCGGGCGAACACGCATCGTGGGGGGCGACCAACACGGGGGGCGCATGGCTCTGTGCTCACCTTTGGGAGCACTTCGCCTTCTCGCAGGACAAGGAGTACCTGCGCACCATCTATCCGACACTTGCCGGAGCAGCCAAGTTCTTCCTCAGCGGCATGATTGCAGAACCCAAGAACGGATGGCTCGTTACCGCTCCCTCCTCTTCACCCGAAAACGGCTTCTACATTCCCGGGGATAAAGACCGGATCTTTGTATGCATGGGGCCTACCATGGATGTCCAACTGATAAAGGAACTCTTTACCAATGTTCTGTCGGCCGCATCAATTCTGGGCATCGAGGACGGGACAACTGCCCGGATCCGGGAGACGCTGCCCAAGCTTCCCCCGATGCAGATCAGTTCCAGCGGTTATCTGCAGGAGTGGCTCGAAGACTACAGGGAGGCGGATCCCCAACATCGTCACGTTTCACATCTCTACGGTCTCTATCCGTCGAACCAGATATCACCCAACACCACACCTGAACTGGCAGCAGCCGCCCGCGAAACGCTGGAGCGTCGTGGTGACGGCGGCACCGGCTGGTCGCGCGCATGGAAGATCAACTTCTGGGCCCGCCTGCAAGATGGCAACCGGGCCTACAAACTGCTGAAGAATCTGCTGGAACCTACTGCCGGTGACGAAATCAGCATGAGTAGCGGTGCAGGAACCTACGCCAACCTCTTTTGCGCCCATCCTCCATTTCAGATTGACGGCAACCTGGGAGGAACTGCAGGAATTGCCGAGATGCTGATCCAGAGCCAGGATGGGTATATCCAGCTGCTACCTGCCCTGCCCGACAGATGGGCCTCCGGAAGCTTCAAGGGGTTGAGGGTACGCGGCGGTGCCGAGGTGGATGCCAGCTGGAAAAACAGCCGCCTGTTATCTGCAACTCTTCGCGCTGAAACCGGCGGAACCTTCAGGGTGAAAGTCCCCGATCACGTTACCGCTGTAAAACGGAACGGGAAAAGGATAACTGTTGAAAACGGATATATCGCGCTCGAGTTGAAAAAGGGTCAGGAGGCAAGAGTGGAGTTTATCTCCTGACCAAACTATCACTGCATCCGCTTGATGATACTGTAAGATTGTACCACTCCCAGCTCTCCGGCTTTCCGGAGATCGTCGAGACCGGCTGCAGTATCTCCGATCGACAGACGCGACAATCCCCGGTTGAAATAGGCTTCGGCAAACTGCGGCTCGATCTTCAGCGCCTTGGTATAACTGTCGATCGCCGCCCGGTAATCCTTTTCGAGGCTGTAGATCTCCGCCATGTTGTAGTAGGCAAAAATGAAGTTGGAATCGAGTCGCAACACCGTCTCATAATCCTTGAGAATAGCATCGTACCGGAACGACTTGGTGGAGATTTCGGGCACTTTTGCACGGGGAACCTGTGGCAGCTCGTTCAGCCTGTCTGCCGGGTTCACTCCGACCGAGGGCTCCGGTTTAGTCGTTTCGGACGGCAACATTGGCTCGATTTCGAGCTGTTTGGTCATGATCACCGCACGCACAAAATAGGATTGCATGAAGTCGGGCTGCAGTTCGATGGCCCGGTTGATATCTTTCAGGGCATTCTCGTAATCCTGGACCAGCATGAAGTCCATCCCCCTGCCGAAATAGAGTCGGGCATCGTTGGGCCGTTCCACCATCAACCTCGAATAGCTGTCGATGGAACGGAAATGCGACTGCACCTGCAACTCGTTCAGCGCGGCCTCGTTGTTCACCGCCTTAAGCCTCCAGTTGAGGTTCAGCATCTCGTTGGCCCTCTCCAGCGATTCGGAGAAGTAGACCGGCCGGCTCACCTCGAATCCCTTGTCGTAATAGGTCAGCACAAACTTTGGCTCGAGCGCGATCTTGGCATTGAGATCCTGTACCCGGCCCCGCGACTCGCGCTGGTATCTGCTCCGGCTCTTCTCCGTTGCCTCCTTGTCGGCGACCACCAGCAGGTTGAACTTTTCAATATCCTTGTCGGTCTCCTCCCTGGTATCCTTCGCTTCTGCCGCCAGCTTCCTTCCATCCACCGCATCTACCGTTGCCCGTTGTTTGGCCTTGGCCTCCTCGTTGCGTGCAGTGAGGAAGTCCCGCTCAGCGCCGCGAAGATCATTCAGCTGCCGTTTCATCTCGGCACGCATGTAATAGCCCGAGAAGAAATCGGGATGCTCCTCGAGCACCACATCCATATCACGGATGGCGCTCAGATTATCACCTATCTCGGCATAGAGCATCGCCCGGTTGATATAGGCCATCGTATTGTCGGGTTGAAGTTCGATAACCTTGTCGAAATCCTTGATCGCCCGGTTGTTGTCGGCCACCTGTGCACGCAGCAATCCGCGGTTGAAGCGGGCAATCAGGTTGTTTTCGTCCATCTCGATCACCCGGTCGTAATCGGCCATCGCTCCCCGCAGATCGTTCAGGTAATACTTCACCAGCCCCCGATTGATATAGTTCCCGGCAAAATAGGGATCGAGCCTGATCGCCTCATCCAGGTCGGCCAGCGCCTTGTTGTACTCCTTCAGCTGGAACTGCAACACACCGCGTGCTGCAAACGACTGAGCAGTATAGGGATCTATCTCGATCGCCTTATCGTAATCGGCCAGCGCCTTCAGCGTATCTTTCTGCTCGAGATACATCTGTCCGCGGGTCAGGTAGCCTGGAATATAGTCGGGAAAACGGCGCAGCAGCACCTCGAAAAATTTCTCCGCCACCTCATACTGCTTCAGCTCGACGTTCACGATGGCCATGTTCACCAACGTGAGCCGGTCTTCAGGAAAGAACTCCAAGCTTCGCTGATAGTCGGCAGCAGCCAGTTCGAATTTCTCCTGATTCTGCCTGGCTGCTCCGCGAAGCTGGTAGGCAGCCGTATAGTAGGGATTCCGTTCGATGCAGAGGTTGGCATCCTCTTCTGCCCCCTTGAAGTCGTCGAGCATGAATTTCGACAAGGCACGGAAGTAGTAGGGATCGGCCAGGTAAGGCTTAGCGCCGATCACCTGGTTGAAATATTGTATGGCCAACACATAGTCCTCGAAGTAAAGGGCATTCTTGCCGATCATCATCACCCGGTCGGTATTCACCTGTGATGTGGCCAGCAGTGTGGAGAGAAACAAGCAAACGGATATGGCTATCTTTTTCATCTATTCGGGTATTCTTTTTACTGAACTTGTTGGATTGCTTTCTGCCCGACGCGTTTAATTATCCCGCCGAGTTTCGATCGTCCGCACACCGTCGTCGGAACCGTCAATATAGACCTTCACGGTACCGGCAGGGAGCAGGGGCTCGATGCGCTCGGGCCATTCGATGAAACAGAGGTTTCCACTGTAGAAATAGTCCTCATAACCGAAGTCGAAAGCCTCCTCCAGTTTATTGATACGATAGAAATCGAAATGGAAGATGGAGTTGCCCCCTCCATCCCGATACTCGTTGATGATGGCAAAAGTGGGACTGGTGATGGTCTCCTCCACTCCCAGCTCCTCGCACAGGGCCTTGATGAAAGTGGTCTTGCCCGCACCCATTGCGCCGTAAAAGGCAAACACCTTCTCATCACCCATGCCGGAAATAAATTGGCGGGCAGCTTCGCCGATTCCTGAAATATCCTCAATTTTCAACTGCATACTCATTTGCTTTTTGCTCTATCTGGCCTGTAATGTCACCAATGGCACAATCATCTCCTCCATCGAGACACCTCCGTGCTGAAACGTATTTTCGTAGTAAGAGACGTAGTGGTTGAACCGGTTGGGGTAGACGAAGAAATCGTCGCCGAGGGCGAAGATGTATCTCGTACTGATATTGGGTGATGGCAATCCCGCTTTTTCCGGGTGGGTGATGCTGAACACCCTCTTCGGATCGTAGGTGAGGTTTCGCCCCACCTTGTAGCGCAGATTGGCATTGACACTCTTCTCGCTCTCCACCTTTTGCGGATGGCGAACGCGGATGGTTCCGTGATCGGTTGTCAGGAGCACCCGCCCCCGCCTCTCCGCGATCTTTTTCAACAACCCGATGAGAGGTGAGTGACGGAACCAGGAACGGGTAATTGACCGGTAAGCCGGCTCATCCGGAGCCAGTTCGCGGATCATTGGCGACTCGGTACGTGCATGCGACAACATATCTATAAAATTGAAGACCACCACGTTCAGTTCGTTTCGTTCAAGCGAGGCAAAATTCTGGACAAGCTTCTCCCCTTCGGCATTCGTGCTGATCTTGTGGTAGGAATAGCGCTCTTTCCGGTTGAAACGCTCCAGCAGCGATCGCAGAAGCAGCTCTTCCGACAAGTTTTTTCCTTCAGCCTCTCCCTCGCCGACCCACAATCCGGGAAACCTTTTCGACAACTGCAGCGGAGTCAATCCGGAAAAGATGGCATTACGCGCATATTGGGTGGCCGTTGGCAAAATGCTGAAGCAGGTATCCTCGGTATAGGTGAAAAGGTCCGATACCAGGCTTTTGATGGCCAACCACTGGTCGTACCGGAAGTTATCGATCAGGATGAAGAAGATCTTTTCGCCCTTGTCGAGCTCCGGCAATAACCTTTGCTGAAGGAGCCCGTGACTCAGTAGCGGTGCCGACTCCGGATCCAGCAACCAGTTCTCGTAGTTTTGCGTCACGAATTTTCCGAATCTGACGTTCGCTTCCGATTTTTGTGCCGCCAGCAGTTCCTGCAGCGGGTGTTGCGACCGGGAGAACTCGATTTCCCAGAATGTCAATTTCTTATATATTGAGACCCATTCGTCTGCCCTCCGGCATTCATTCATCTCGCGGCTCAACCGGCCAAACTCCTCCCGATAGTGAATCGTATTGGACTCGCTGATGATCTCCTCCTTCTCCAACCTTTTCTTGATGGTCATCAGTATCTGGTTGGGATTGACAGGCTTGATCAGGTAATCGGCAATCTTCTTGCCGATAGCCTTTTCCATGATCCCCTCATCTTCGCTCTTGGTGATCATCACCACCGGCAGGTCGGGATGAGAGGAGGCAATCTCGGTGAGCGTCTCCAGCCCCGACAGTCCGGGCATGTGTTCATCCAGAAAGAGGATGTCGTAGACCGAAGTCCGGCACTTCTCAATGGCATCGCGTCCGCTATTCACGGTATCCACCCCATACCCCTTCTCCTCCAGAAAAAGGATATAAGGCTTGAGCAGGTCAATCTCGTCGTCCGCCCATAAGATGTGCGCTTTGTTCATTCCTCTCGTACGGTTTTGCTGAACTAGATTGAGCAAAAATATGCATTTATTGGCTATCTCACAATCATTTTTTGCTTTTTTAGGACTATATCGGTTGTCGTAGCGCTTTTATGGTTTCAAGCTGACTTGTTTCTCATCATTTTTACTTAACTTTGTTAACGAGATCTATTCACCAACAACATATTAATCAGATGAAAAAGACAAACGTAACGCTCTTCGCCGCACTGCTTCTGCTTGCTCCGGCGTGCATGCAACAGGAAAAGGAGACAATTTTCAACGGAAAGGATTTATCGAACTGGAACTTCGTTGTAGAGAACGATGCCGTACCCGCAGATCAGGTTTTCACTGTGGATGAAGGCCAGATATCCATCAAGGGGGAACCGATTGGCTACATGTATACGAAGGAGAAGTATGCCAACTACACCCTGGAACTGGAGTATCGCTGGGCAGACGAGGCGAGCAACAGCGGAATCTTCGTGCTGATTGAAGATCCAAAAAATCCCTTCCCCACATGCGTGGAGGTACAGCTTGCAGCGGGCAAGGCGGGCGACTTCGTATTGCTTGGCGGATCGGACGTGAAAGAGTACCAACTTCCTGAAGGGGTGACGGAACGTCCGAAATTCCCGGTTGTAGAGAAGGAGCAACCTTCAAGTGAAAATCCGGCCGGTGAGTGGAACCGGGTAAAGATCACCGTTCAGGACGGGGTTATCGACGTATATGTGAACGATGTGCACCAGAACCGGGGAACCGGCAGGGTCAAGGAGGGACACATCGGACTGCAGAGCGAGGGGAAAAGGATTCTCTTCCGGAACCTGGTGCTGACACCGATGTAAAAAACAATACCCCTGGCCATGTTGATCTCGGAAAAATCACAACACTATATCGATCTGGAAGAGCGGTACGGCGCACACAACTACCATCCGCTTCCCGTTGTCCTCGCAAGGGGAAGAGGTCTCTATCTCTGGGATGTTGACGGTAAGAGGTATTTCGACTTCCTCTCCGCCTATTCAGCAGTGAACCAGGGACATTGCCACCCGAAGATCGTCGAGGCGCTCACCAGGCAGGCGGAGACCCTCTGTCTCACCTCGCGTGCATTTTACAACGACTGCCTCGGTCCGTACGAAGCGTTCATGCACAGCTATTTCGGGTACGACAAGATGCTGCCGATGAACTCCGGAGCGGAAGCGGTAGAGACGGGACTGAAACTTGCCCGGAAATGGGGATACCTGAACAAGGGGATTCCCGAAAATGAAGCGATTATCGTTGCCTGTGAAGGGAATTTCCACGGCCGCACCATCACGATCGTGTCGATGTCGACCGATGGTGAGGCGCGGGCCGAATATGGCCCCTACACTCCCGGCATCGAGGTGATCCCCTACAACGACCTGGAGGCACTCCAGCAGGTATTTGAAGAGAAGGGGGAGCGAATTGCCGGATTTCTGGTTGAACCGATACAGGGCGAAGCGGGTGTTGTTGTGCCCGATGAGGGATACCTGAAAGCGTGCAAACAACTCTGCGAAGCACATGATATCCTCTTTATCGCCGATGAGGTACAGACCGGTATCGCCCGTACGGGGAGGCTGCTGTGCTGTGATCACGAGGGGGTCAGGCCCGACATCCTTATCCTGGGGAAGGCCCTCTCCGGAGGTGTTTTGCCTGTCTCTGCCGTGCTTGCCGACGACCAGGTGATGCTGACTGTTAAGCCGGGACAGCACGGGTCGACCTTCGGTGGTTTCCCTATCGCCTGTAAAGTGGCGGTTGCCGCATTGGAGGTGGTCAAGGAGGAGAGACTGGCAGAAAGGGCAGCTACCCTGGGAGAACTCTTCCGCCAAGAACTGAACGGCTTCAGCAGCCCGTTTGTGAAGCAGGTCAGGGGAAAAGGGCTGCTCAACGCAATCGTCGTCGAGCCCCACAACGGCAAGGAGGCTTGGGATATCTGTCTTGCGATGGCAGAGAAGGGGCTGCTGGCAAAACCGACACACCGCCATATCATCCGCTTCGCACCTCCGTTGATGATTACCGAAGAGGAGATCAGGGAGGCGATCGGAATTATCAAGGATTCGATAAGATCACTGGAGTAGATGCAAACCTCATCAAGGATATTGATGGTCAGGCCTGCCCGGTTCGCATTCAACGAAGCGACGGCAACCAACAACTTCTTTCAGCGGAAGAGGGGGCAGGAGAGGGTGGAGGAAGGAGCCCTGGAGGAGTTTGACGCATATGTCAGCCTCCTCAGGAGCAACGACGTGGAGGTGTTTGTAATGCAGGACACTCCGGAACCCTCCACTCCCGATGCAATTTTTCCCAATAACTGGTTCTCCTCCCATCTTACGGGGGAGTTGGTCCTTTATCCCATGTTTGCCGAAAACCGCCGTCTGGAGAGGAAGCCCCATCTGCTCGATTTTTTACGCCGGAGGCTGAATCACACCAAACTGATCGATCTTACACCCTGGGAAGAGAAGGGCGAGTTCCTGGAGGGCACGGGAAGCATGGTTTTCGACCGTGTCAAGCGGGTTGCCTACTGTTGCCGCTCATCCCGCACATCGGAAAAGGTACTGGCAGAGTTCTCCGCCCGGATGAACTTCGATCCGGTGGTTTTCGACGCGGTCGACCGGAACGGAAATCCGGTCTACCACACCAACGTGATGATGGGGATCGGGACACAGGTGGCCGTTGTCTGCCTCGAGGCAATCGGGTCGGAGGGCGACCGCAATAAGGTAACGACACGGTTGCATGCTGCCGGAAAAGTGATCGTGGAGATCTCAGTCGACCAGATGGAGCAGTTTGCCGGGAATATGTTGGAGCTGAAAAGCCGTAACGGCACTCCCCTGATGGTGATGTCGGCCACTGCCCGAAAGTCGCTCTCATCGGAGCAGGAGAAGATTATCTCCACCTACAACAAGATCCTGTCGCCCGAGCTGACCACCATTGAAACCAACGGGGGAGGTTCTGCCCGCTGCATGATCGCAGAGCTGTTTCATTGATTCACTGCAAATTTTACCGTAAAAAACAGTATGTTGACATTTTTTTTCTTTTCTTTGTGATGTAATGCTCTTTTAACCCCTTAATAAATTAATCGTCATGTCATTCAGAACAGAACTTAAGGAATTTTTAATGCGCGGTAACGTGGTCGATATGGCCGTGGGTATTGTTATCGGCGCTGCCTTTGGCAAGATCGTCACCTCATTTGTTAATGACATTCTGATGCCGCCCATCGCCATTCTGGTTGGCGACAGCAGGTTTGCAGAGCTTAAGCTGGTATTGAAAAAGGCGGTAATGGAAGGATCGGATGTTGCGGTACCGGCCATCACATGGAACTACGGTGCATTCATCCAGTCGGTTGTCGACTTCGTAATCATCGGTACGGCCATTTTCATTGTGATCAAGGCGATGAACACCATGAAACGCAAGAAGGAAGAGGCACCGGCACCGCCCCCGGAACCTAGCAAGGAAGAGGTTCTGCTGACCGAGATCCGCGACCTGTTGAAAAACAAGTAACCCCCTTACTGCATCTCGGTAAGGTATTTCCAGTATCGGCGCGGCATCTGCTGGCGCTGTAGCTTGAGGTTGATCCGCTCTTTGATGGTGATGCTTTTGAAATAGGCTTTCCATAACTGCTGAAAAAAGGCTTCATCGTCCGAGAGGCGGTCCTCGTCTACGATTCCCGACTTCAGGCGGGAGAACTCTTCCTGCGGAAAGGTGACCTCGGCAACGGTACGGGTATCGTAATAGAGACCGCAATTCCGGTTTGTATCGTAAATGATCCAGGGTTGACCGGCATAACGCGACCTGAAATGCGGTACGATCAATGAAAGTACATTGTAACGTGGAGAAACAGGAGCGAACCAGATACCGTCGGCCGTCTCCTGAAAACGGATGAACTGGATCAGTTTCCGGGCATCGGCACCCACCTTCTGTGCGATATCCTTGATACGAAGTACATCATCATCTCCGAAATTCATTTCAATCCCCTGAGGATGATCGATATTTTTACGGATATACCGGAACAGCAACATCGCTGTCTCCGGCAATTCCGACAACCAGACGCTCAGCAACATATTTTGTGCGAATTTCGATATTTTTTTCTCCAATCCTTTCCATACACGTTTCGATTTCTCTTTTTCAGTATCCACATAGTACTGCTCATCTATAAACAGAGGTTTTTGATCGAATTCAGAAAGGATCAGATCGGGAAATTTTCTCTGCTCATACGCAAAGAAAACACATGAAAGTAATCCGTCGAAAGTATTATCGTATGTAAAAACAATCATTATTCCACCCTTATAGAGATTTTTGACGACTGAACTCCTTTTGCCTTTGCTTCAAGGGTAAGCGTTCCGGCAATTTCTCCTGCCTGTACAATAGTTGTGAGTTGTCCGTTGAAAAGCGGCATCTGTGGAAGATGGAACATATCCAGACAGGTGGGGTCTCCATTGGCGGAAGCACGGTATTTCCCCGCTCCGGTTACCGTGAAACGGATCATACGGTCGTCCAGCGGACACAGGTTGCCCTCTTTATCCACCACCCGGACATTTACGTAAGCCAGGTCTTTCCCGTCGGCCGACAGTGCATCCCGGTCGGGAATCAGTTCGATCCTATGGGGCTTACCGGCCGTACGAACGACTTTTTCTTCGGCTTTATTACCGTTTTCATCGTAAGCAACGACCTTCACTTCTCCTGGTTCATAACGCACATCCATCCACATCAGACGATATCTTTCCGTTAAGGAATTATTATTTTTTGTACGCTTTCCCTGACTTTTCCCATTGATAAAAAGTTCGGCGGAGGGATAACTCGTATAAACAAACACCGGGGTTACTTCACCTTCGCGTCCTTTCCAGTTCCAGTGCGGGAGAATATGGAGCGTAGCTTCGTCCCTGTTCCAGATACTTTTGTACAGGTAATAACGGTCTTTAGGAATACTTGCAAGGTCTATAATTCCAAACATGGAGCTGTGATTAGGCCATGCATCGGTGTCATAGGGCGAAGGCTCGCCCAGGTAATCGAAACCGGTCCAGACGAATTGTCCCAGTGTCCAATCGTAATCATCGGCCAAAACAAAATCCTCATCGGGAATATTCGACCATGAGCAGTATTCGAGATCGTAAGAAGAGGACTGGTGATCGTCGTAAAGCGCGTCGGCTTTTTTCTCCACGGGGAACTTGTATACACCACGGGAACTTACGGTGGAAGAAGTTTCGGAACCCAACACCAGATTCTGCGGGAGTTTTTCGTATGCCTCCACATAACGGTGGGTTCGATAATTGAATCCCGGGACCTCAACCACCGCCGCAAACCCATTGTCCAGCACACAACTAATCTGATCCATTCCGGAAGTGACGGGACGCGTAGGATCTTCCCGGTGGCAAATGTCCTGCAGGAAACGGGCAACCTTATAACCTTCGTTACTGCACTGGGTAGGCACTTCGTTGCCGATACTCCACATGACTACCGAAGGATTGTTCCGGAAATGACGCAACATATTCACCATATCTTTTTCGGCCCATTCGTCGAAAAACCGGTGATACCCATTTTTGCATTTGGCGACCTCCCATTCGTCGAAGTTCTCCACGATCATCATGAAACCCATTTCATCACAAAGTTTTACTAATTCGGGAGCAGGCATATTGTGGGACGTGCGGATACCGTCGCATCCCATTTCTTTCAGGAGGGTCAACTGGCGGCGTAAAGCAGCTTCATTGATAGCCGCACCCAAAGGGCCGAGATCATGATGATTGCAAACCCCTTGAAATTTACGTCGCTGACCGTTCAGGAAGAAACCCTTGTCTGCTATAAATTGAATATCCCGGATACCGAAACGGGTCGTGTATTCATCAGTCTGTTTACCGTCGACAAATAGGGTGGATGTAGCCGTATAGAGGTAAGGCGTTTCGGGTGACCAAAGTTTGGGATCCTCAATGATAAAATTCTGTTCAAACGGGCGCCCGTGGTTGAGTTGCTGTCTGTTATCCTTGGATGCCACCACCTTATTATCCGCATCCCTGATCTCCGTGATAATGCGTATATCCTTATGATTACCCGCTATTTCCGTCCGCAGATGTACGGAAGCATATTCCGTTGAGACAAAAGGCGTTGTAATATACGTTCCCCAAACCGGAACATGGATCTTATTAGTTTGTATCACATGCACATTCCTGTAAAGTCCGGCTCCCGGATACCAGCGGGATGACTCCGGCTTGTTCTCGAGCCGCACGGCAAGCAGGTTATTCTTACCGTCAGCATTTAATACTTCGGTGATATCGCAATGGAAAGTATTGTATCCGTAAGGCCAGAAGCATACTTCTTTCCCGTTCACATATACCCTTGCTTCGCTCATAGCGCCGTCGAACTTCAGGGTAACGATTTGTTTTTCGGATTGGAAGTTTTCCACATCAAAAAAAGTACGGTACCAACCGATTCCCATATACGGAAGGCCGCCTGTGCGCCCTGTTTTTACTGTCGGCACCCTCTCCCCGTTCTGTATAATAGCTACTTCCTGAAGGTCATGTTTACGATTGAACGGGCCATATATAGCCCAATCGTGGGGAACGACAACAGACTCCCAGTTTTTATCATCGAAGTTTTTATTCACGGCTTCCGGATAGTCACCTTTTGCAAACTTCCATCCTTTCTCTAACAGGAACTCCGTACGCTGTGCCAACAAATTATAGAAAAGACCAAGAAAGAATAGCGTAAATACCAGTTTTATCCTCATATTTTTTGTTATTGAATACCGGACTACCACAAAGCACCACTAAGCAATATTTTTGCATTCCAGTATGCGATTATTTTATTGAAAAGCATCCATTATCACGGTGGGATATCCCTCTTCGGTGAATGCCCCTAGCCGATACTTGCTTGGCTTACACTGCGGTTCCCAGTAGAAGACCCCTTTACAGCGGCCGTTTGTATTCTCCTGACTCTCCTTCAGGATGCGGGACAGCAATGCCTTCCCTTCGGCCAATACCGAAGTGTCAGCCAAACGTCCATCATCATCCGCACACTCCATACCCGTTTCAACGATCATCACGTCCGAGTCGTATTTGGCACTAACTTTCTTGATGTTTTCGATACAGTCTGTGATCACCTTATCCGCGGATGTCTCTTCCCCATAGAGCATAGCCCAATAAGGGTAGAGCGACATACCTATCATATCCCATTTGGCACCGTTATTTTTCAGGATATCTAAATTCCAATTGTAAAGGTCGTTATCGTATCCACTATCCAAATGGACGATCACCTTGGTATCGGGGAAGACCGACTTAGCGGCTTCGTATCCGGCAGCAAACAATGCGGCATATTGTGCAGGATTCTTATCGGCCTGCCCCATTTCCCACAAGAAGCCATTACTGGTTTCGTTGCCCACTTGTACCCATTCGGGAGTAATACCTTTCTCTTTCAAAGCATTCAGCACCTCTTTAGTATGGTCGGCCACCGCTGTTTTCAGTTCCTCCAACGAAAGTCCTTCCCATGCGGCAGGCATATACTGTTTGCCCGGATCAGCCCACGTATCACTGTAATGAAAGTTAATCATCACTCTCATTCCCAGATTTTTTGCGCGCCATGCCTTTACCAGTACATCGCCTTTATTACACCAACCATCAACAGGATTTACCCATACACGCAAGCGAATAGAGTTCATCCCTAAATCACGCAACAATGTCATGCATTCGGTTTCGCGACCCAAAGAGTTATAGAATTTATTTCCGGCTTTCTCCATTTCTGTAAGCCAGCTTACATCGGCTCCCTTGGCGAACCCGCTCATATCGTACACGGGTGGCTCCGGATATACCGGTTTATCGTCGCTACTGCAAGCGGTAAGGGCGATCAACGCCCATACCGCATTCAGGAATATGTTTTTTATGTTCATTTTTATCTATTTTGATACGTTTATTGAATAGTATATGTACGGTTGATAAGGTCTACCGTAATGGTATAGGTACCTGCCGACCAACTGTTACTATCGGGAATATCGCTGCCACCGTACGTTAACTTCCCGTTGCTGCCGCCAAACAGAATATCCCAGTTATCCCGGACAAGGTAAATTTTAAATCCGTAGCTTGAAGCCCCGTTCACGGTGATGCTTCCGGAATAGACTCCCGGAACGGATGTGGACGCTAACGTTTGATTGAACTCCCATTTATCGTCCAATCCGTTCACATACACGTGGTCGCCTACCTCAGTCAGTGCATAAGAGAGGTTTTTCAACGACAGGTCGAAGAAATAAACACCCGGTACAGGAGCGGCAATATTGTTCTGGCCCTGGAATTCCAGCGTTCCGGAATAGGCATCGCCTCCGGCTTGCGTGTACACGTCACCCCAATTGTCTTTCTCTATTCCAACCTGGTATCCCCATAGTGAATGTACATTCAGCACGCCGGCATAAGCCAGATTGTCCTCATCATAAAGATACAACTTATTATCGAAATTCCAGCTTCCTCCTGTGATACCGTCATCGATACCGATCATATAGACCTCCTGGCTGACGTGATCTGGCTCTTCCGATCCGCTCGTCACTTCACACGTCCAGTTTTTCGGATCGCTCAGGTCGAGGATCAACGTACATTCTCCCGCGGCAGGGATTTGCACTGTGATATCACCCGGCGTACCTGCTAGGACAAGCGATCCGTTTTCCTGCGCAAAAGCGATGGTCACTTTATCGACAGCGGGAGCGCTATCACCTGTCTCATAATTATACTCATCTCCCTGTCCGCTCAACCGGATGGTCGCCGTACCGGCGGAAGCAGCATTAAACACATAGTACCATTTCGTATTCGGCCGGTCGAAAGTCATCTCTCCCCCGATATCGCCGGTAATGTTGAGAACCGGAAGATAAACGGCCGACCACCGTTTGAGCTCGGTATTGACCTCTGTATAATAACAGCCGCCCGGCTCGGGATACCAGAAGTTCCAGCTATTCTCTTCGGAAGAAGCCAGAAAAGCCGATCCGTCTGCCGCAAGATTTCCCCATATCTTTCCGTCACCCTCTTCCATAAAGAAGTTGTACCACGAAGTAGCGCCAATAAATCCGGCATATACCCCATTCGCATCTGGAGAAACCAGCGTAAGACCTGTTTGTTTTTTGTCCTTATCCAATATAAACCCGATAGTCATATCGATCAGATAGGGCGTGATATTGACTTTCTTTATTTCGCTATATACCGATTCGATGTTGGGGGCTATGCTTCCACGCAGACGGAAGTAGACAGGAGTCGCCACATCGGGTACAAGTCCAAGGTTCCTGGCGATGGCATTCAACTCTGCACCGGTATAAGCTTTCGATTCGCCGATGCCTTCGTTCTCAATTACGTTCGATGAAAAATCTTCCTGCGTGGATATCTGCAGGTACGCCGTAAAGACATCGGGTGCTCCCATATCCGGGTTGCTCACTACCAATGTACTGTTTTTCCATGCGGCGGAGAGTACGATCTTCGAAGCATTTTCCTTGCTTAACCCACATTGCAGCACGATTATAAATAGAAGTTAAACTTACCCTCTATTTACGTTAAATCCGCTTGTTTTACGTCTGTTTGATGACCATGAATTTTTGTATCAGGCTGATATTCAATGTC
>Ga0116191_1002009_pt1 | contig 15815 bp, 9 predicted proteins | sample AD_UKC111_MetaG_FD_89897 | JGI IMG/M metagenome (GOLD analysis project Ga0116191, IMG submission 89897) | Active sludge microbial communities of municipal wastewater-treating anaerobic digesters from Hong Kong - AD_UKC111_MetaG | ecosystem: Engineered > Bioreactor > Anaerobic > Digestate | place...
TGTAACATAAGAAACGCCTGCACGATAATGGATTCTGTTAAAGAAATTGCGGCTTGTTTCACCTGGACATAATTCAGCTCCCAATGTGAACTTATGGCGATCCTTAAATAAACCACTTGTAAGAGAATACTCAGGTTTATTATTAACTACCTTATATTGAGGATAGTCAATGGAAGACCATTTCTGAAAATTATAATCAAAGCCAAATTTAAAAACATTTTTGTGGTTCCACGTAAATCCAGCACTATATGTGTCTGGAATTTCTAGTCCATTATTTACTTTATAGGTAGTAGTATCGGAAACACTTGTCTGTGGTTCTGTTGATATCACTTGACATTGAGGATCTGTGCCTAACTTATGCCCCATTCCATAAGTCGCACCTATTGTAAGCCGATCCTTTTTGGAAAATCTTATTTCATATTGTAGGCCGAAGTCTAATTTATAACTTCTAACATCAGCTGTATAATATTTTGATAATGTTTTTGCATAAGAATCACTATAGCTATTGACCAATGAACGTGTATAATCTCCCCAAAGATATGATGCATTCATACCAAAAGAAAATCCTTTGAAGGGTTGCCAACCAGCTCCCAAATATACCTGATGAATACCACCACTGCCATAATAGGTATTTGTAGAGGTAGTCGTTTTTGTACCATCAACATATTGTGTGTTGGCATATTGATAGCCGATATTAGTAAAAGGTATTACACCGAAACTGACACCAACATGTTTGAAAGCACGGAAACCTGCAACAGCATATTCGAAATCTGCATTATTCGCATTAATTTTTTTATTGCCTTCCTTGAAGTTAGTAATTTGGCCCGATATACCAGCATCGAAAATGAATGTAAGTGAATCTAATGATGAATAAGATGCTGGATTAAGAAAATTCACCTGATTGTGTTCGTGAAAGCCAAGTCCAAGACCATTCATTCCGCGATTAAATCCGCTTGTTTGATCGGTTAGCGCGCCAAGTCCGTATTGGCTATAGGGAGAGTTTGTGCCACTCTGTGCTGAGACTATAACAGAGATTGAAGCCAGCAAAGCGGCGCATATTAATTTCTTCATTTTTTATGTATTTCAGTTTCGGATGCAAAAATATCGAAATTTTTCGAAATAATAGCACGATAAGTGGGAAATATAAGTTATTTTTGCATCGTGAAACGTTTTAAATATAAAATTAGGGCCATATTGCTGATAATTTTTCTGTTATTAACAGATAATATTTCAGCCCAGAATTCCGATTCATTGCTCCATCAGATGGATTCGGTACAAATCAGTCTTCTTACTTGCCAGCCAGGTAAAGAAGTGTATAGTTTATATGGACATACTGCAATAAGATATCAAGACAAGACGCATAATATTGATATTGTTGTCAACTATGGTTTGTTTTCTTTTGGGAAACCATATTTTATTTTGCGATTTATCTTCGGACTCACTGATTATGAAATGGGTATTGAGCCATTTCCAGATTTCTGTTCAGAATATGCAAGTGAGGATCGAGGTGTGATTCAACAAACGCTTAACTTGACGTCTCAGGAAAAACTTAATATCGCAAATGCGATAAATGAAAACTACAAACCAGAGAACAGAGTCTACAGATATAATTATTTCTATGATAATTGTACGACAAGAGCACGTGATATTCTTGTCAAAAACATGAATGGAAATATTAAGTACGTTTCAGATGATGATGGGGCATCGACGTATAGAGATTTGATACACCAATGGAACGAAAATCATCTTTGGGCTAGATTTGGCAATGACATGCTTCTCGGTGTTAAAGCCGATATGACTATAAATGGTGATCAGAAGCAATTTCTTCCAGATAATTTGCGAAAAGCGTTTGATGACGCTTTGATAATTAATAAAAATGGTGTAAAGGAAAAACTCGTGTCTAATACACAAATAATTGTTCAGCAAAGTGTTCAGTCTGCTTCTGAAATCACATTGCTACGCCCAATGACATGTTCGATTTTCCTTCTAATTATCACGATCTTTATTACGATATTCGAATTCTATAAAAAATATCGTCTATGGGGCTTTGATTTGTTTCTCATGTTAGTTGACGGGTTGGCAGGTGTCATTCTTACCGCAATGATATTCTCTCAACATCCGACAGTAAGTCTCAACTTACAGTTGTTGTTGTTAAATCCATTGCCTCTGTTTTTTGCAGTTCCAGTCATTAAATGTATAAAGAAAGGTGTTGCTCATAGATACTGTATATTGGCAACTATTCTAATTATCATGTTCTTCGTAGGCAATTTCTTTCAGGAATATGCTGAAGGTATGAATATTGTGGCATTATCTTTGCTTATAAGATGTTTGTCATTAAAAGTGAATTATAGAAACAAATGAATATATATTTATCCGCAATACTCATTGCTATAACAGCGACATCAGCCCACGCTCAGTTGTTACAACCTGTCCCGAAGCTTGTTGTCAATATCACCATTGAGCAATTACGGACAGATTATCTTGAATCATTTACTCCTTTATACACAAATGGGGGGATGAAAAAAATGATTCAGCAAGGTCGCGTTTACGAGGAAACTAGTTATTCTTTTTCCCCTGTAGACCATGCATCAGCCATTGCATCCATTGTCACTGGAACTACACCTTATTATAATAGTATAGTAAGCGTACAATGGTTAGACAAAAATACATTGCGGCCTATATTTTGTGTGGACGATTCCAAATATCAGACATCGCCCGCCAACATATCAACATCTACGATTACCGATGAAATGAAGGTGTCCTCGAAAGGTGCTGCTATCATATATGCTATCGCACCTTTAAGGGAATCAGCCGTTTTAGCTGCTGGTCATGCGGGCGATGGCGCGTTTTGGATTGATGACAAGACAGGCACTTTCACTACATCTTCTTACTATTCTTTGAAAGTACAGAACTGGATAAAGAATTACAATAAAATAACCCAACAACCTGCCAATAGTGAATCTGCAAAAAATGCCGCTGTAATCAAGGCTGCAGAAGCATGCATATCTGGTAATCTCATGGGTAAAGATGATGTTACTGATATGATGTCCATCAGCTTGTCTGCAAAATGCAAAGATGCGACAAATTGGCAGACTGAAGTTGAAAGCACATATTTGCAATTAGACAACTTGCTTGCAGACTTTATCACAAATATTGAAAATTCTGTTGGTAAAAATAACGTATTGTTTGTTCTGACAAGTACAGGATATCAGGACGAACAGAATGTAGATTACCATGAGTATCGAATTCCTACTGGTACATTTTATATTAATAGGACAGCAAATTTGCTGAATATTTATCTTGGCGCCATTTACGGACAAGGTCGATATGTTGACGCATGCTTCCATAATGAAATATATTTCAACCATAAACTGATTGAACAAAAGCGTATCAGTTTCAGTGATATTCTTAGCCGTAGTCAAGAATTCCTGATACAGAATGCTGGTGTACAGGATGTTTTCACAAGCGAGAGATTGCTTGCAGGTGGCAATGATGTTCAAAAAATCCGTAACGGATACAATCCGTCAATCAGTGGTGATATTAGGGTAGAAATAGTACCTGGCTGGCAGTTGCTAAACGAGGATAATCAAGAGAATTATACTTCTCGTTCGTGTATCGTACCTTTCCCTATCATCATCTATGGGGCTGGAATTAAGCCACAGCATATAGCTACTCCTGTAACAGTAGAGCGCATTGCTCCTACTATTGCAAGGACTATTCATATACGTGCGCCAAATGCGTGCAAGGCAGACCCTCTGCCTTAGTTTTTCCTCATGGCAAATAGCATATATTATAACGAATATAATTATAAAATATGTGTAAATTGTCATTAAATCAAAAAATATTAGTAATTTTGCAGGATTATTCATAGACAGAAAACTATCAATGGATATAAACCTGTTTTGGAAAATCATAAAAAATATACAGAATGAATTTTAATAGTATTTTACAGTCATTGTTCGGTAACAAGTCCACAAGAGATATGAAGCTCATTCAACCTCTCGTTGAAAAGGTGAAGTCTGCATACCCTGAGATCAAAGCATTGAGCAATGATGAATTGCGTGCCAAGACGAATGAGATTAAAACTTACGTACAAGATTCTGCCAAAGAACAAAAGAATCTTATCGTTGAACTTAAAGCCAAGATAGAAGATACGCCGATTGATGAACGCGAAGACATTTTCAATCAGATTGACAAAATAGACAAGGAAGTCCTTGAGATTTACGAAAAATCGCTTGATGAGGTCATGCCGGTTGCCTTCAGTATCGTGAAAGAGACAGCCCGCAGATTTGCAGAAAACGAGGAAACTGTAGTTACTGCTACGGATTTTGACCGTGAACTTGCAGGAAAGCCATCCAACGATTTCATTACTATTGATGGTGACAAAGCCATTTATCACAATCATTGGACTGCTGGAGGTAATGACCTGAAATGGGAAATGATTCATTACGATGTTCAGATATTTGGTGGTATCGCCTTGCATCAAGGTAAAATTGCCGAGATGGCAACAGGTGAAGGTAAAACGCTCGTTGCAACCTTGCCTGTATTCTTAAATGCACTGACTGGAAATGGTGTACATGTTGTCACTGTCAATGACTATTTGGCAAAACGTGACTCCGAGTGGATGGGACCGCTTTATATGTTTAATGGACTTTCTGTTGATTGTATCGATAAACATCGTCCTAATTCTCCAGAGCGTCGTAAAGCATACATGGCCGATATTACCTTTGGTACCAATAATGAATTCGGTTTCGATTACTTGCGTGACAATATGGCGATTTCACCAGCCGATTTGGTTCAACGTACTCATAACTATGCCATTGTTGATGAGGTCGACTCTGTGTTGATAGATGATGCTCGTACGCCTCTGATTATTTCTGGTCCTGTACCAAAAGGTGATGACCAGATGTTTGAAGAATATCAACCGCTAGTAGAAAGTTTGGTTGATGTTCAGCGCAAATTGGCAACACAGTATCTGGCTGATGCAAAACAAAAGATTTCAGAAGGTCAAGAGAAGAAAGACCAGAAAATCATTGATGAAGGTTTTCTCTCTCTCTTCCGTTCATACAAATGTCTTCCTAAGAACAAACCTTTGATTAAATATCTTTCTGAAGAAGGTATCAAGGCTGGTATGTTAAAAACGGAAGAGTCATACATGGAGAATAATAACCGCCGTATGCCAGAGGCTGTCGAACCTTTATATTTTGTCGTTGATGAAAAATTGAATAGTTGCGACTTGACTGATAAAGGTACTGATTGGTTGGCAAAACAGGTTAAAGATAAAGACCTTTTCGTTCTTCCTGATATTACATCACAACTTTCTGCTCTTGAGGCAGATAAAACACTTGATGATCAGACGCGCCTTGATAAAAAAGACGACATGCTGAATTTCTATGCCGTACAAAGTGAACGTGTACATACGTTACAACAATTGCTTAAGGCATATACGATGTTTAACAAGGATGACGAGTACGTCGTAATGGATGGTGAAGTCAAAATTGTTGATGAGCAGACCGGTCGTATCATGGAAGGACGTAGATGGAGTGATGGACTCCATCAGGCAATTGAAGCAAAAGAGCATGTGAAAGTGGAGGCTGCAACGCAGACATTTGCGACAATTACTCTGCAAAACTACTTCCGTATGTATCATAAACTTGCTGGTATGACAGGTACCGCCTCAACGGAAGCTGGTGAATTCTGGGATATCTACAAATTGGATGTTGTTGAGATTCCAACAAACAAACCAGTAATCCGTAATGATATGGATGACCGTGTTTACAAGACGGCCCGTGAGAAATATTCGGCAGTAATTGAAGAAATCATTGAAATGCGTAATCAGGGACGTCCATGCCTCGTTGGTACAACGTCTGTAGAAATATCTGAATTACTATCCCGAATGCTGAAATTGCGCAACATACCTCACAACGTGTTAAATGCGAAATTGCATCAGCAAGAAGCAAATATCGTTGCAGAGGCTGGTCATAGCAACTTGGGGAAAGTGACGATTGTTGATGAAAATGGAGTTCAGCACACAGAAGAGCGTATGCTTGGTGCAGTAACCATTGCTACCAACATGGCAGGTCGTGGTACCGATATCAAGTTGTCACCTGAAGTTAAGGCTGCCGGTGGTCTTGCCATCATTGGTACAGAACGTCATGAAAGCCGTCGTGTTGACCGTCAGCTTCGTGGACGTGCAGGACGTCAGGGTGACCCGGGTTCTTCTGTATTCTATGTTTCTCTTGAAGATAAGTTGATGCGTCTATTCGCATCAGAGCGTATTGCCAGTGTTATGGACCGTTTAGGCTTCAAAGACGGCGAACGTATTGAAAGTCCAATGATTTCCAAGAGCATTGAACGCGCACAGAAGAAAGTTGAGGAAAACAACTTTGGTATTCGTAAGCATTTGCTTGAATATGATGATGTCATGAATAAGCAGCGTACGGTTATCTACGAGAAACGTCGTCATGCATTGATGGGTGAACGTATCGGAATGGATATAACCAATGTGATATGGGATCGTGCCGTAAACATTGTAGAAAACAATGACTTTGAAGGATGTAAAGAAGAGTTCCTGAAAGTCTTTGCAATGGAATGTCCGTTCACAGATGAAGAATTTACGAATGGTGCTCGTCTGGATCTTGAAGAAAGGGCTTTCCAGGATGCAATGGCTAGTTTCAAACGTAAAACAGACCGTATACAAAGTGTAGCCTATCCAATCATCAAACAAGTTGAGGAAAATCAAGGAAGCATGTACGAACGTATCATGGTGCCAATTACCGATGGTAAACGCGTTTACAATATACCTTGTGACCTTAAAGAGGCATACAATACGGAAGCAAAATCAGTTGTAAAGCAATTTGAAAAGGTTATTATGCTTCATATTATTGATGACTGCTGGAAAGAGAATCTCCGTCAACTTGATGAACTCCGTCATAGTGTGCAGAATGCATCTTATGAGCAGAAAGACCCTCTGTTGATTTTCAAACTTGAGAGTGTAAAATTGTTCGATGAGATGGTTAATGATATGAACAATAGAATATCTAACATCCTCATGCGTGGACAGATTCCTGAGATGCAGCAAGAAGTTCAAGAGGCTGCACCAGAGGAACACAGCCAGCGTTATAATGAGCAGAAGGATAACCTTAACGATCCTGCACAACAGGCTGCAGCACATCAAGATACAAGAGAGACGGCCCAACAGCCCAAGCACATGCCGATTGTTAAAGACAAGATGCCACGGCCGAATGATCCCTGTCCATGTGGAAGTGGCAAGAAGTTCAAAAATTGCCATGGCAAAGGTTTGAGATAATTTATTTGATTAAATACTTTACCGGGGCTAATCCCAATGTCTTTTTGAATATCAGACAAAGGAATTAGCCCCCTAATTATTAAATTACATGAACATCGTAATCAATGATTTGAAAAAAGTTTTCGGAGAGAAGACAGCAGTCGATATACCTAGTTTAGAAATAAATGAAGGCGACATTCTTGGTTTAGTAGGAAACAATGGTGCAGGAAAGACGACTCTTTTCCGTCTCATCCTTGATTTACTTAAGGCAGACGAAGGAAATATTAGTATTGATGGCATTAATCCTGCTACATCGGAAGATTGGAAAAAGTTCACAGGAGCCTATCTCGATGATGGATTTCTCATTGATTTTCTAACGCCGGAAGAATATTTTGAGTTCATCGGTAAGATATCCGATATGAACGAAACCGATATAGAAGCCAGAATCAAGGATTTCGAGAGATTTATGAACGGCGAGATTCTAGAACAAAAAAAATTGATACGCGACTTTTCCGCTGGTAACAAACAAAAAATCGGAATTATCTCAGCATTATTCAACCATCCGCAACTTGTCATTCTTGATGAACCCTTTAACTTTCTAGATCCGTCTAGTCAGAACATTCTCAAGAAAACCCTTTTAGAGTATAATAAAGAAAACGGAACCACTATTTTGATTTCCAGTCATAATCTCCAACATACTGTTGATATTAGTTCACGAATCACATTATTGGAGCATGGTGTTGTCATCAAAGATATGCAAAATGTCGATGGGTGTGCGGAAAAAGAATTAGAGGATTATTTTAATGTATAAATTACTCACCATAAATGGGTATTTTTCTAAATTTTTGAGGTTCAACGTTCCTATTGCCATATTATTGTTGTAACTTTGCAAACAATAATAAGGACACTATATATGAAATTATCAGAACTGAATACAGGAGAACGTGGAGTCATTGTAAAAGTATTAGGTCATGGCGGTTTCCGCAAGCGTATCGTGGAAATGGGATTTATCAAGGGTAAATCTGTTGAAGTCTTGCTCAATGCCCCGCTTCAAGATCCTGTGAAATATAAGATTATGGGCTACGAAATATCTCTGCGAAGAGATGAAGCCAGCATGATTGAAGTTCTGACATTGGAAGAAGCAAAACAACTGGAACGGGATAATAAAAAACAAGAAAAACAATCTACACTCGTTGATAACGATTCTGATGACGATGAACATCTGACCGATGAACAGTTACATGATGCGGCTATGAAAAAACGTCGTACGATTAATGTGGCTTTGGTCGGTAATCCTAATTGTGGCAAAACTTCTTTGTTCAATTTTGCTTCCGGTGCACACGAACGTGTCGGAAATTATTCCGGTGTCACTGTCGATGCCAAAGAAGGACATGCCACGTTCGAGGGATATGAATTCAATTTGGTAGACCTTCCTGGCACTTATTCTTTGTCGGCATATAGCCCTGAAGAGATGTATGTGCGCAGGCAAATCATTGATAAAACGCCTGATATCGTCATCAATGTGATTGACGCTAGCAATCTGGAGCGCAATTTGTATTTGACAACTCAACTCGTAGATATGCACTTGAGAATGGTTTGTGCATTGAATATGTATGATGAATTCGAGTCACGAGGCGACAAACTGGACTATCAGAAATTAGGTCAGTTGTTTGGTGTCCCGATGGTTCCCACTGTTTTCAAATCTGGACGTGGAGTGGAATTGCTTTTCCACATTATCATCAATATGTATGAGGGTGTCGACTTCCTGGATAAAAATGGAAATATCAACCCGGAAGTTGCTAAAGACTTACAAGACTGGCACAAGCATTATGAGAATCATCATGGTGGCGATCATCCTGAAGATTTCGCTCATGGCGATCGTCCTAACAAGAATGTATTTCGCCATATTCACTTGAATCATGGTAAATATGTTGAGGACGCCATCAATTCCGTGAAAAAAGAATTGCACAATGATGAACAAATCCGACATAAATATTCCACGAGATATCTAGCCATAAAATTATTGGAAAACGATTCTAGTGCCGTGAAATTAGCACGTACATTGCCAAATGCTGATGCTATTTTTAAGGTGAAAGATCAGGCTGCCGCCAACATATTGGAGGAGACAAAAGAAGATAGTGAAACTGCAATCATGGATGCGAAATACGGATTCATTCATGGTGCGTTGCAAGAGGCTGGTTTTGAAGAGGGGAAAGAACAAGATACTTACCAAATGACTCATGTGCTAGATGCCATTATTACAAATAAATATTTTGGCTTCCCGCTATTCTTCTTCCTTCTTTACATCATGTTCCAAGCGACCTTCTCTTTGGGGCAATACCCTATGGACTGGATTGATGGAGGAGTAAGCGCATTAGGAAGTTGGTTGAATGATATCCTGCCAAGTGGTCCTATTAAGGCCATGATGGTTGATGGAGTGGTAGGCGGTGTCGGTGCAGTAATCGTATTCATGCCACAAATTCTTATACTCTATTTCTTTATATCATTCATGGAGGATAGTGGATACATGGCTCGTGCTGCTTTTATCATGGACAAACTGATGCACAAAATGGGACTTCACGGCAAGTCGTTTATACCTTTAATTATGGGATTTGGCTGTAATGTACCTGCTGTGATGTCAACTAGAACTATAGAAAGTCGTCGTTCGCGTCTCATCACGATGCTTGTACTGCCAATGATGAGCTGTTCAGCGCGTCTTCCAATATATATCATGATTACAGGAACATTTTTCGCATTAAAATACCGTTCTGCCATCATGATATCCCTCTATGTCATTGGCATTATCATGGCGGTCATTGTCAGCCGTATTGTCAGTAGATATGTTGTAAAAGGAGAAGACACCCCGTTTGTCATGGAATTGCCTCCTTACCGTTTCCCTACAGGCAAGGCGATATTACGTCATACATGGGAAAAGGGAAAGCAGTATCTCAAGAAGATGGGAGGAATCATTCTTGTTGCTAGCCTAATTGTTTGGGCACTGGGTTATTTCCCACACAATGATGCTCTCAATGCCCGTGCTCAGCAAGAGCAAAGTTATATCGGCAGAATAGGAAAGGTTATCGAACCTGTTTTCCGTCCTATCGGTTTTGATTGGAAACTTGATGTCGGACTTGTGTCAGGTATTGGAGCAAAGGAGATTGTAGCTTCCACGATGGGTGTATTGTACAGCGATGATACCAAAACGTCCACCGAGAACAACAATTCCGATGATGCCGCCAAATATAGTCGTCTGCATCAGCAGATGGTATCAGACGGTATAACTCCACTCTCAGCTTATTGCTATCTTTTGTTCGTGTTGCTTTATTTTCCTTGTGTTGCCACGCTTGCAGCTATTAAAAGTGAAAGTGGAACATGGAAATGGGCATTTTTCAGTGCTGCATACACGACGATCTTGGCATGGGTAGTGAGTGCTGCCGTCTATCAAATTGGCAGCTTGTTTACATAAAATCAGATGGGGGTATCGTCTGGAGTAACATTGAACAAATCATCAAGGCTCTTTAATTCGTCGTCATCAAACCATTGACGTAATTTCGCCTTTGCTTTGTCCTTCACTTCGTCTGAAACTTCGCTCCAGACCTTATGTAGTACAAAAATCAATACAGTGAGGTCATCGCCCAAACCCGCAATAGGAATAGCGTCTGGAATGACATCCAGCGGACTGATTAGATAGCCCAAGGCGCCAATGATAATTGCTTTATCTTTGACCGACACTTTGTCGCTTTCTAGTGTATAATATAAAATCAGTGCGGCATAGACCAATTTAACTCCTGCTCGCTTAGCGATTCGGGATATTTTCTCGACAAATCCACCTTTAGTGAATTTGTCCTTGTATTTCATGAAATCTGGTAACTGTGGTAAATCCATAACGCATTAGTATTAAGAAATTTGTTGTTTATTAATAATTCAAGACGTCATCTATGTAATGCTCGATGTCGTCATCGCGCAATTTACTGAGTCTCGCCTTGATTGAAAGTTTAATCAGAAGTTTCACTGTGATTGCCAACAGTAAGCCAATGCCTATTCCGACAAAAAGAGACCATTTTCCCCAAGGCAATAGATTATCAGGTATAGCCGATAAAACTAGTATCGGCAACACAATCAATATACCAGAGATGGTGTACTGGGTTTTCAAAGAACCTTCACTATCCAATATCGCCTGTTTGTCGAACAGATAGTCATCCAATTGTTTTTCGGTCAAATTATAGTTTGAAATCTTTGGAAAATCAGTATTAGCCTCATTCGCTTCAATCTTGTGCTTTACCTTATGTTCATAGTCTAATAAAATTGCTTCCATTTTACCCATTATTTGTATTATTTATAACGATTAATGATTGTAAATATTGTATCTCATCCATATTGTAAATTTAAATTTCATAAATCTTTTAACTGAATGTCATACAAATCTTTCAAATATCCTTTCCTGATGGACAAAATGCGTGTACATGTATTCATATTCATCACCTTGTGCAAGTCAAGGTCCAAACTCCATTTCCCTTGTGCTTCCAACTTATCTACCAAAGCTCCCACTGTGATGTTAGCCAAAGCCGTAGCTGGTTGATACACTGTTTGTTTGTCATCGTCTTTGATGATGACTGATTCACTTATCAAGAATGCTTTTTCCAAATCCTCAAGTAAATCCTCGATGATACGTATCGGTATGGCTGTATCCAGTTTTAGTTCGTTAACTGTATAAGGTTTTGCTCCTTCCGCAAATCGCTTACAAATTTTGCCCAATAGGATGACGCTCAACATCATGCGATATCGATGACTGATTTCATCTGTTTGTGTAACATACGCGAAGGATTCCAAGTTCTGATTGACATAACTTAATTCTGCTCCAAACAAACATATCGACCAAGAAATCTGTACCCATAGCATAAAAAGGGGCAATGCTGCAAATGACCCATATATCGCATTATAACTGGAGAGGAACATCTGACAGTTTACGTAAAAAATCTGTAACAATTGCATGGCGACACCAGCTAAAATGCCAGGTACTATGGTACATTTCACCTTTACCTGAGTATTAGGCATGAATACGTAGAAAGCGATGAAGACAAGAGACATGATGATATATGGCATCACATCAATTGTGAGACGCATCATCGGTTCCAAAAGCATATATTCATGTGTCTGCTTTACGATGCTCGTCATAAATATGGTGATGCCAGATATAACGACAATGATGATGGGCAACATGAAGAACATGGCGAGATAATCGGTAAAGGTTCTCAAAAGCCCTCTTTCCTGTTTCACTTGCCATATTTTATTAAAGGTCTGCTCGATATAGCGCGTAAGCATGATGATGGTCCAAAGCATAAAAAGAAGGCCGACACCCAAGAATACGCCGCTATGTGTATGGATAAGATATGAATTGACAAAACCAATGATTGTTTCTGCTGCTTTGGGCTGACTTGACAAAGTGTCACGAAACCAATCCTCTATATATTTGGAAAAACCGAAGCCACGGGCAATGGCGAAGACCACAGCAAAGATGGGGACGATGGCCAGAAGGGTAGAGTATGTCAGTGAGGAAGCCGAATCGAGAGCTCCTTTGTTCATGAAAAATTTCACTGTAAGAATCAACTTCCTGAGTAGGATAACGAAAAAATATTTGATTGAAGAGACATCTTCGGGCGTAATTGTCCAGATGTCTTTGACAAAAAAATGTTTGATATAATTAATTTTTTCGTTCATAAATTCAAAAGTAGAATATGATGTTTATTTCAATAGTAGTCCCAATCATAAAAAGCAGAAAGCAGTGCCTCTATAAGCCGGGTTTTGTTTCCCGATAATATCTCTATCATAAGGATGCCTGCCATTTATCTAGGATGTGAGTCACCTCGCACCTCAAGCATTCCACCCTCCATCGTCACAAAGGTCGGGCGGACAACCCTCAAACGATGGTTTACGCGAACTTGCAGCCTCCAGACGACACAGCCCGACGATCACCCATCGGCTGGTGGTCTCTTACACCACCTTCTCACCCTTACTCCTAATACAAGGGGCGGTTATTTTCTTCTGCCTTAACCTATTGTCGCCAATAGCTTCCATTTTCAGAAGTGGAGCGTCCTATGCTGCCCGGACTTTCCTCTCGCATCTTGATGATGCCAGCGGCAGAGCCGAAGCACTGCTTTCCGTTGCAAAGTTAACACTTTAAATTGATAATTGGCAATAGTCCCTCAATTTTTTCTTTATTTTCGCGGCATACGGACCCAAACCGAAGGGTATGGATAGGATGATCATGAGGAATTTTAACGATTTATCGTGTCCTGGCTAGTACATAAATTTTTAATAAATTAAATATAAATAATCTGATTCATTTTATTAATTCATTTTAAATGATTACATTTGCAAAATAGCAATTTGTGAAGTGGTATTATGAGATTAATAGTCCTCTTTATTTGGTTTATGTTATTTCCGGCTCAATCCGCTGTCGGGAAGGATTTGAATGATGCTGACAAGGCAAAAGCCTTGAACAGGCAAGTTGACTTATTGATAGGACAATTGAGTACAGCTACTGATTCCAGTTTTGCGATTTCCACATCGATGGATATCGTTAAAACTACGGTATTGTGTGATTTCTATGATAGTAAACCGAACAAAAAAGGAGAAGTAAAACCGAAATTCAGACAAGAAAATATCAAAAGAGTGGCTCCCATCAGGGCACATGTGGTTGATGGTGGAATGTATTATTATAATCTCCGACGCAATGAAGATGCTCTTCAAGTATTGGAACTTTATATAGAGACAGCTGACAGTCCATTGTTCTTGAATACAAATCAGGATTTAGGTTTGGTGACTTACTATGCGAGTCTTTTGTCCTTTGGAATGAAAAAATATAAGAAAGCCGAGCATTATGCTGATGTGGCACTGAAGGACAATAATTATGCAAAGGATGCTGCTGAAATTAAAATTAATTGCATGAAGCATCAGTTGACAAATAAAAAAGATTCCGCCGAATATATTATCGCTTTATTGGAACTTCATGACATGGCCCCTGAAAATTCGAGCTATTTTACCATGTTGATGGAATATTACACTTCGCCTGGTCAAGAGCAAGAATTGGGGCAATTCGTGAATAACGAACTCAAAAAAGATTCGACGAATAAACAACTTTGGGTGTTAAAGGGAGAGACGGAGATGAAAACCCGTATGTGGGACGATGCTATCAGTTCTTATGGAAAAGCAGTCGCAATCGACTCCGTGTATATTCCTGCCATTTATAATATTGGTATTTGTTATCTCTCAAAAGCTTTAGAGATGAAAGGCAATCTGGATTCGTCAGGAGAAAAAGGTACCTCGAGAAAGGCCGCAAGAATGAAAGTGAGAGAAGTCTTTTCTCAATCTCAACCATATTTGGAAAAAGCAAAGGAATTAGACCCGGATATGAAAATCGTTTCATGGGCCGCACCATTGTATCAAGTTTATTTCGTTTTGGGTGAAAAGGAAAAAGCTAATGAGGTAAAGCTGATATTAGATAATAGTAAACTACTAAAGAAATAAAAAGGCGTAATTACAAAATGAAAAGGTTATTATTATTCATATTCATTCTTACTCTTTCTTATGCTTCAATGGCGCAGAAAAAAGAAATTTCGCAAGCAAAAGAATATGTTAAGAAGGGAACGAATCTAGATACGGCAGAAAAGTTGATGACAACTTTATTAAAGGATAGCGCAAACCGTAAAAACGAAAAGATATGGAATGTCTTATTTGATGCGGTGAGCAAACAATATGACCAAGGTAATGAAAAATTATATTTGAAGCAGAAGTATGATACTGCATCACTTTTCGTATTAGGCAGAAAAATGTTTTCAATACTTGAGAGCCTAGATTCCTTGGATATGAAACCGGATTCAAAGGGCAGGGTGAAATTGAAATATCGGGAAAAGAATGCTGAATTCTTAAATGGTTATCGTGCTAATCTCTTTAATGGAGGTGCCTATTTCATCAGCAAACATAATTATCGAGACGCATACGACTTCTTCAATGCCTATCTGGATTGTGCGCAACAACCGCTCTTCTCGCGTTACAAGTATTCTGAAACGGATAAAAGGATTCCCCAGGCAGCATATTGGGCTGTGTATTGTGGGTATAAGTTGAAGGATACTAAAATGACGTTGCGACATACTTATTTGGCTTTAAAAGATACATCCCATTACAATTATATGTTGCAGTTTCTTGCTGATACCTATAAATTGGAAGATGATACTGTCAGATATGTTGGCGCATTGACCGAAGGATTTGAAAAATATCCTTTGTTTCCATATTTCTTCCCCCGTCTGATAGAGTATTATACCAAGAAGGGAGACTTCGATATGGCTATGAAAATAGCTGATAAAGCATTGGCTGTAGATAGTACCAACACGGTTTTCAGGTTTGCCAAAAGTACTGTGCTGCTGAATGTTGGTAAATATGCGGAATGTATTTCCATCTGTGATGCACTCATTGCAAAAAATGATAGTCTGGCGGATGCTTATCTGAATGCAGGATTGGCATATTTCAA
>Ga0116191_1002015_pt1 | contig 15784 bp, 23 predicted proteins | sample AD_UKC111_MetaG_FD_89897 | JGI IMG/M metagenome (GOLD analysis project Ga0116191, IMG submission 89897) | Active sludge microbial communities of municipal wastewater-treating anaerobic digesters from Hong Kong - AD_UKC111_MetaG | ecosystem: Engineered > Bioreactor > Anaerobic > Digestate...
CATCCTGATGTTTAATAGTCAAGGTATAGTCATTTGATGTATTAAATAGCAATACTAATCTAGTACCCAATGTAGTTGAAAAACTATTTACAATCCCTGTAAGTACTGCACCTCCAGTCAAAGGAAAGTAAATTCCATTTGAATCACCACCTGGGAGATCATTTATAGTCCCAGAAGTAGAAATAGACGCGAATAAAACGCCAGTAGCTAAAGCCCCTGCAGTCTGGATCGAATGCTCTGGAGCAGAAGTAGATATACCTAGATTATTATTAATAAACTTTAAGCCAGAATCCTGTTGTAAAACTCCTGACTGTTGAAATAATATATTACCATCTCCAAGACCAGCAATGATAGGCGTTACTCCTCTTTCCAAGTTAGTAAATATATCAAAAGCTCCTGGGCTCTTAAAATCAAAATCCACATAAAAGGTGTTTGAAGTTATTGCAACGCCCAACTTCTTTGAAGCAAATACTGGTTCAGTATTTATTACAGGTGTAATTCCACGAATACTAACAGAGTAAGAAAAATAATAAGTTTTCCCTGTCTCTAAACTGAAATCGGTCTGTATCTTGGTTTTATCATTAGCTATAACAGCATTATTTGCAACTTTTTTATAAGCTAAATATGGACCATCAGTTAAGAACTTTACTGATCTCCACTGGCTTCCATCCCATCGAATAATAGTAGAGTCGTTTATGCTCGTAATTAAACTATCAGCTTTGGAGACAGTCGGAAAACTATTCCCTACTCTACCAACATATAAAAGATCACCAGAGTGCTTATTAAACAGTAAGTAATAACCGAAAGCTTGATAAATTAAAAGTTTATCTTTTCCTAGCTCAAATCCTTTCCCAACAGTTTTATTTGAAAAATCGTTCTGAATCGGTATTACTTGATAGCTAAGATTTGACTTTAATTTTAAATTATCAGCAATATTATTAGAATCTAAGCAAAAAGTCTCGCTTCCAAATCCTTTATAATTGTCAGCTTTAAATAGAGTAATTGATGAATTAGAAGCTCCTGCATAGGTTTTTTTAATTAAAGAAATATTGTTCTTAGATATTGGATATGAGGTTAAGCCTCCCGCATCTCTTATAAAGTTATCTCCTACAACAAAGATTGAACCTGAATTATCTGGATTATAGTAGTCATAGCTGTAGTTTACAAGAGTATTATCTATTGTTTCATTAGAAACACTGAAAGTTTGCGTACTTATATCAAAATCAATTCCAATAAAATTTTCAGTATTAAAAGCAACTGCTATTTTTTTTGGTGGGATTGAAAATTGATCATAAACTGGACTTAAATCTGAAATTTTAATAAGAGAAGTGAAGCTATTTGTTGAAGTTTGACCAGTATCGCCCCAAGCAAATAGTCCAGTATCAGAGATATCTAAAGTTGTGGTATTGATAGAAACTACGCCACAATATATAGAAGTTCCAGGAGTATCCTTGCCACCTACAATGAAGATATGAGGTTCTAAAGGTTGTTGAGTTGCGCGATCTATGTAAGTAGTGAAAACAGCTTTTATATCAGAGGAATCTGCTCCAGAAATCAAATAAGGAGTATATGTATTGTCAAACCCTGTCTCATAAACATACTTAAACGCTTTCAAATAAAAATTGGAGTTAGTCAAATCTTGATAGAGTAGTACTCCAATTTCTTTGTTAATAGGGTGATTTAATATCTCAATAATATTGATGTCTACTCCTACGTTAAAAGGATCAGTAGGATTAATTTCTGGAAGATGCGGGTTTTCGCTAGAGATAACATTATTCAATTCATCTTTACCTTTCCATAAAAATTTAAAAGATGAAATTGCAGTATCAAAAGGTAAAGTAGGAAGAGGTTCTGGAATGCTTAATCCATTTATTTTCAATCTTTGACTATCTATTTCTTGTGAGACGAGTCGCCCCACAATCCTAGAATGCTTTTCAACTACAATGTCGTCAAAAGATGCGTTTGGTATAGATCCATCTAATGTTATAGAAGTTGCTCCAGATGCAGTTACAAGACCTTCATAATTTGAAGTTCCACTGACTCCAGTATAAACGCTAATACTTGGTGATATATCTGTCCAAGTAGGGTAAGTATTTATAGCAGGGAATCCCTGCAGAGTGCTGCCGTCTAAAATTATCCACCAATAGCCTGGATCGCCGTAATCTCCTCCATCATAAGCAGAAAAACCTCCAAGAAGAGAAGAGTTCTTTATAGTTCCGTAAGCTCCGCTCAGTATTCCTGACTGGAATGAAATTACATTCCCTGAGGGAAATTCTGTTCTAAACGAAGCGAGATCTGAAAATGAACTCTCTGCTTTGTCAATTCTAACAAGGAATGTTCCTGCCTCAAGAGAAGTCACATCCATCACACCAACTACGCCTTGATCACTTAGAGTAGCTACAGTAACTACTGAAAAGCTGGCTTTATCGCCAACTAAGACACCATGACCAGTGGGTAGTGTGCTGATAACTTGGCTGCTGATAGAAAAGCTACCTGTTATAGTTCTTGTATTCCCTAGAACCTTGAGATTTGACAAAGGTTTACTGAGAATATCGACTAAAGATTGAGACATATTATTTTACCACCCAAGTAGCTGTAGGATAAAAGTATTGCAATTCTGTTACCGACCAGTTTATATCCAGAGATAAATTCCCTGCTGATCCATTTATATTTTTCCCGTTAGGATTAACTGTTAAATTATTGGTAGCAAAGGATCCGCTAACATCTGATATTTTGACAATATCACCGTGGACCGGAGAAGGTGGAAGAGTAACAGTGAATGGACCACCTGAAGTATTACAAGGAACTATTTGATTCGAAGAAGCGGTATATGTAGTAGTTCGAGTAGATATAGTTGTTAAGCCACCCGAGCCACTATACCTTTGTTTTAATGTTTTTGCGGACACTATAGCCATTTAAAATACCACCCATCCAGAAGATGAAAAAATAAAAGTTAATATGTCTCTGTCTAAATCAAATTTTATATCATCCTCATTACCATTAACAAGGTTACCGTTTCTGTTTAATAATACATCTTGATATTCTACTGACCTAGCCCCCGAAGTATCAATCACATATAATACGTCTCCGAAGGATGGAGCACTAGGCAAATTTAATCCGAACCCTATAGTATCATTTAAAAAGTTAAATGAGTTGGATATTAATGTTGTTCCGTCTGAATTATAATCATATTCATATATACCTAGAGAAGAACCTCCACCAAGCGAGGTTCCTAAGTCTGTCCATGTAATTAAATCTGCGCCCAACTGATAAAAATGTTTATTGTCTGCTTGAAAGACAATCATCGCCTCTTCTCTACGAGGCATAGGTAATTGAGTTCCTAATGTTCCGGTTCTTTCCGCCGCATTAGCAACAGTTCTCCATCCCCCTTTTCCATATTTAGGATTATGGGTTGCATAAGTGTCCGCTGTATCTAAAGGAACAACGGTAGATAATACTTTTGTGCCCGGAATACTACTCATAAAAAGTTAACAAATATATCATCACTATTTAAAAGATTATCGCTACGTAAAACAATATAACTTGATGTATACCCGGATTGATTCGTAAAATTTACTGTTCTTATATTAGCTGGATCAAGTTCAACAGAAAAACTATTGAAGATCAATTGCGTTCCACTAGCCACTCCATATTCCGCCGGATACATATAATAAAAATATCTGCCACCGTTACAATCAAACTCAACATTATTTTTCATTCTTTGAGCTGTAAACTCTTCGGAAAAACCTACGGGTAAAGTGCCATAAGCAAAAGCACTGTTACCTATATTTGGATCAGCACTAACAAACCAATATCTTTTTTTTCTAAAATTAATTGTTGTATTTGCCGAGTATGGATTAGAACTTTTTGTTGCTGATAAAGTATATGTCGTTGTTGTATTTAATACCGGCGTTACTACTGACCTAGCCGAAACAGCTAAAGAACCTATTCCATTATTTATAGATTGAGAGTCTGGATTATTTGTCATAATCCAATTTAAAGTAACCGTTTGAGAGGCTCCTACTTCAATAACATTAGGAGTTGCAATAAATGATGATATATTCCATGCTGGCGGAGGAGGAGGTCCGCCACCAGTTCCTTTATACCCAATCAGAGCATCTAAAAGTAAATATCTTGGTAATCGAATCATACAGGAACATCTTGAGTTCTAACAGGTTTAGGATAAACACGAACGATTACCGCCGTATCATTATAAGGTGATCCTAATAAAGCTCCAAGAGGATCCCTTTGTTCATAAACCTGTGTATAAATAATGTCATCATTTACACCTGGTTGCCATTTATCTCTAAAACGTCTAACTACTTTTATTAAATCGCCATTAGAATTTTTATGTAAATCTTCATATATCAAATACTCATTTTCAGTATTTTGAGTATATTGTCCGTCTTGTTCATACACTGGAGTAGGCATATTTTATATTTGTCCAAGACAAAAAAAAAGGGAGCCTTTTTGGCTCCCTTTTCTCGGCTGTAAACTTACCTTAATATAAGGCCGAATTATTTAATAGATTCTTTGTACCAATAATATACTATAAATTCTGTCCATAAATAAAAATAGGGTTACGCTTCCTTTACTCCAATCGCATTATATACACTATCCAATTTTACATTACGAATAGCTTCTTCGAAATCTATTCCTTTTCGCATAGCGAAAAGCACAGAAGTCATCGGAGCATCTTTTATTGCCAATGCAAAATCTTTTTGAGACTCGATATTTTTATACATCTCATAAGTATTCAAAATAGACGACTTAAATTCCTTGTATTTATTTTCTACCAAGTCAATATCATCTTTCCACTCAGGAAAGTAAGACAACACTTCAGAAGTTTCACCTAGCAATACAAGTTCAAGAGCGCGCTTACGATTAAAGTATTCACCTTTCAATCGGTGCAAAGTTACATAGTGAGGAGCTTTGATTTTTACACGGTTGTAAAATTTATCAACCACTACATATCCTTCTTCTTCTAAACCGTTTAACGTCTCAACTTGTTTAGTTGTATCTTCGAGAGTTTTTAACTGATCGAAATGACGAACAACCTCATAGTTCAAACCAAACTTTTTAACTACCAACGACGGATCATATTCTTCTCCTGTTTTATTGTTTCGTACTCCTAAAAGAACCAGACGATTTTGTCCTTTATAATCAACAACAATTTTATTATACCGAGTGATTAACTCAAATATAAAAGTACAATCAATTGTTATTGGAAATTGATAATTCAATTCGCTCCAAACTCGACGAATCAAAGTTTGAAAATCAAAAGGATTACCCTGTACTTCTCCACTTGCGTCTGGAGAACCAGAAGTGGAAAATCGCCATTCGCCCGCATAAAACCACATAGGTACTAATGACCCATCTAATTTTTCCAGGACCTTAGCTGAATCCCAATCTATTTTAGCGGCATGCCCTTCTGTCAAATTAAAAAATTTATCAAAAGGCCGGGCAACTACTTCCCAATTATTATTCTCGTCTAATATAATTCCACGACATTCTTGAGACACCCTTTCCCCCATAGGAGAAAAAATATCATATTTTAAAAGTCGTAGATTGGGAAAAGTTTTATGTGTACGAGAATTAAGAGAGTATTTCTCTATTACTTTTTCTATTCCTATTTCGTTTATTTCTTTTTGTACTTGTAACATTTTATTCTTTAAACGGCAAAAACAAGTTCCTTACATGAATAAGTGTTTTTCCCTCAAAAATATTCTTATCGATATGATTTGTTTTCTTTTTATAAAAATCAAAATTCCAATCGTTTTTAGTTGCTACTTCTTTGCAAGTAGACATCAAAATCTTTTGAGTTTCTTTTGAATCATCAGTAATAATTCTTACATATTTTCCTGTATGCGAAATACCACAATAATATACTGTAACACCTTTACCCGCAAGCGCTGTTCCAAACTCAGCATAATTTTCCATTATTATTCTCCAATTAAATTTTTAGCTAATTCTTCTTTTGACGAAAAGAGATTTTCTTCGTCAAAAGAGCCATGAATAGTTGCATATAATTTACAAGGCTTATCGTTATTAAAAACCTCGAAATCCGTTTTAATCTTATCAACATACTTTCTAGCAATTATTTTTGCTGAATGTAACTTATTCAAATTGATATAATAGACCAATTGTCCTAATTCAAATTTAAACATTTGGAACATACGGGAATCGAACCCACACCTTCTCCAGACAAGGAGAAATTCTTCCTGTTAAACCAATGTTCCACCAGTCCGAAGACCAGTTTATAAAGCTGGAGGTATTTGTTCAATGAGACCTCCGCACGGACCGCGAATCCTAACTCACATGTAAATTTAAAACGAGCCTTATCGACCCATTTTAATTATCGAGATTTATTGTCGTTCACCCTCTCCGACTCTATTTCGGCTGACATAACCGATGCTCTTAGAGGCGATATATAAGCTATCTAAATCCCTCTTATGATACACAAGGATAATGTTACATGTTTGATATAACAAAATGTTTATGTATCATAAGAGAGGCTCATGCCTTAGCGACGTAGCACGAACTTTTCTCTTGGCTGTAAACCCTCTTAAATACATCAAACTTTATTCCGTTTCTAGTCAATCGATTTGATGTATTTAAGAGGAGTGTTGAGGACAAACCTATTCAGGAGAGCCTCAAACTTTCCTTCGTATAATATTATACGACACCTTCAAGTTTTAGTAAACGCTTTTAAATTATATATCCTAATTAAACAAGATTAATATTTCAACTTTTTTCTTTAATAACAAATTCTCCATGAGGAATATTATTTGTTACTTGTTTTTCACATTCTTGAATTTTTACTGTTCCTTCAAAAATTCCCCAGGATGAATCCTCATTAAATTCATAAGATTCAATTTTATCATCCAATCTTAGATCCCTGGTAAGTAACCAAAGATTATCTTTTTTAAAAGTTACATTAACTAATTTTTTACCACAAGGAAACTTAATATTGGCGGTTCCTCCAAACACTCTAGCTCGTTGATTTTGCGTACATGCCCACAATGAGCCAATTAAAGCAAACAAACTAAATAAAATTATTTTTCTCATTTTTTCTCCTTTCTCTTTTGACGTTTATATTCTAACCAATCTTGATAAATTGGCATATCATCACTCCAACAATCAGCATCATTTTCAGAAAAGATTTCATACATTTCGTAAGCAACTTGAAGCCTTACTTCTTTTGGAAGATATTTACGAATTTTATTATAAATCTTGTTGGCAATCATTGAGCCACTACACCAGCCCATTTTTAATACTCCTGAACATCACCCATTTTCAGAACTCCGCCAAATTCGCCATCATCAATGTGTTTGGCTACAGTTGGCATTTCTTGGTAATGATACAGTAACATTTTCTTTTTAATATCCGCCGGTAATGTTCTGAGGTCATTAATATGAGCATGAACGTCAGACGGAAACGGAGAGGTTTCACAATCCTGATAAATCACGGTTGATTTGTTATAAGTCGTACGAATTTGTTTTGGAGACATAAATTGCGAATCAGTTGGAAAGTAAATCCTATGTGTTCCACCTTTTTCTTCAAAGGTTAACCCCCATGAATTCATAAAATCCCGATCATTAACAACATGTAAACTTCGAATAGGCTTCATGATCCAGATTCTATCACCATCTTTAAATTCGATTGCAGAATCTTTTGTTAAGGAAGTTACTTTAAAATATGTTTCAAGACTTACATTTTCTATTCCTTCAAGAGTTTCAAGTCCTGGCCTTGCTGCCGGCCAAACATCTTTTAAAACATCTTCATGAGCCATTAATACTGGTTTGCAATTATCTGGAAGAGGTTTGGTATCAACAACCATTGAAATTGGTTTGCCTTCTAAGAATGCCAATTTTTCTTTTCTAAATCCTGGATTAAAAAATGTACTAAGTGCTACACCTTCAATTCCACCAATATGGTCTTGATGAGGATGTGAACAATACCAAATATCAATATCATTAATGGTCAATCCAATATTTTGTAGAGCATGTCTAACATCGCCTCCGAAATCAATTACTATACGAAGAATCTTACCATCTGGTTGAGGTAATTCAATTAAAAAATTTGATTGCCAAGTAGGATAATATGCTCGACGAATGTAACGTCGAATAATTTCTTCTACTTCCGAATTAGGATTTTTAAGTTCTTGTAATAATTTAGCCAAATCACTAATATCGACTACATCACTATGCTTACCCGTCGAAAAGGCTCCATGCGCCCCCAATACTGTTACTTTCATTTATTCCTGCCTATATATTTAAAATCACCCTTCCAACCAGAAAGAGGAACTATCCAATAAGTAAATTCCCATTTTGAACTTATTTCCTCATCTAAAATATTATAATCAACAACTTCAGTTAATCGAACGCAAAACCATTGAAACACGATATAATTTAACCATCCTAACCAAGTATGACCAAAATATTTTTTTCTTCTATTTTTATACCGTGGATGATTACGTGTTTCTATAGCATTAAAAAAATTTATACCTTTTTTATCTTTAATCATCTTACTACTCCATTAATATCATCAATCATTTTTGCAATTTTATTAAATTCGTTTTCTACTATTTGCAGCTTTCTTAGTTGTTTATAAACCCATCTGGTATCTTCTCGAGAAAGGGTAACAATTTCTCCTTCCCACTCGGCCCATTGTGCGAACATAATTCCATCATTAATTTTTGTTTCATCATACTTTAAAAGATCAAATATTTTATCTATTTTAGCCATTAAACCCCCACTAACAAATCATTTATTACAATACCATGTTCTGATTTAAGAATATAATTACTAAATTTCTCTATCTTGTCTAATTCTTCCGGAGGTTCTTCACTGACATGCGATAAAGTTTTTATATCAGCTGCGTTATTTTCGACAACAATTTTATCCTTTAAAACCTCAAACACATAAGAATCATCTTCATAAGTTGTAATAGTATCTCCCTCCTGCAAGGAAGATATTTCCACCTTTTCTAGGTTAGAGTCCAGAACCTTTAAATTACCAATAATATCCTGGAATATAATTGCTTCATCATATACAAGAATAGTTATTTTAATATCTTCTAATGTTTGTTTTTCCTTTTTAGGAATCATTTTGAATTCGATTTCTTCATTAAAGAATTCGATTCTACCATCAATAAGTTTAAATTTTTTAACTATATTATTCTTTCTTTTTTTTATAAATAATTTTTTATTATTTTCATCTCTGAAAAAACAATTATCCGTTAGTCTGATATAAAGATCATTTACCATATACAATCCGTTTTTAGATATTCTTTAATTAACTTTTGTAAGTCGGGTTGTGATAAAAGTTGTATATGTTGCTTTTTGAATGTTTCTTCTGGAAGCAAATCTTGTTTTAAATCGGAATCAAGCTGAGACCAATAAACAATAAATGATTTTGAAGAAACTAATAGTTCTACAGGAGCTCTATATAAAGACAAATAGCTATCACTAGTATAGCTATTTATATCTTTTTTTGAAGAAAGAAATTTTTTAAAATCCTGATGAAATTCACTTATCTCCTCGCCTCTGGTGGTGAGAAAGTTTTTCATGAATTCATAAAAATTATTTATTCTATTTTCGAATAATAATTTTAACGAGCTATTCATTAGAATTCCAAATCAGCATTACCTGTTTCAAAATCAGAATTTCTTACCTTAAGCTTAGTTACAGCCTTAGTTGCTTGTTTTGTATCGGAAGTAAATGCATTGGGTACAGCTAAACCATTAACAATAAACCTAAGTTCAACATCTGTTTCAATTTCAGGATTGTCAAATATATATCCAAAATAAAATACAGAATTTTTAAATTGTTTTCTAAATTCGGAAATAAGTTCAGTAGCTTTTTGGATTTCGTTTTTAGCTTTATCTACTTTGTTCTTAAAAATAACCTGTAGAGCCACAGCCTTAGCAGTATTCAATTTATACTTATTGGCATATACAAAAGAAGTATATTTAATATCGTCAATTGTATCTTTACCGTTAAAAGCTAATTTACCATAATCTAAAATACCTTTACCCCAAAATAATACTCTTTTCTTTTCATTAGCATCCAATGAGGAATATCCTTCAGAAGATTTAGACATTTTTTCATCATCAAAAATTTCATTTAACACTAAAGCAATTTCACGATTCATTGCTTTAAAATTAAAGGTATCATATCCACCAACTTTCTCATAAAACTCATTATCGATTAGCAATAAAGAATTAAGTTTATTACTTAATACATATTCGTTATAAAGATATTGGAACGATTTGATCGCATTAGGCATTGTAGAAACACCCTCTTTATTAGAGGGTAAAATAGCTACAACAGAGGTATCTATTTTAGAAGCAAAAAATTCAACAATAAAAGGAGTTAAAGAAGCTCCAGTTCCACCACCTAATGAAGAAAGAATAATAACAGAATCATATTGATCCTTATATTTAGTCATCATAATATCAATAAAATTTTTAATTTTATCAAGATTCTTAATAGTAAGTTCTTTACCAACTTTAGGGTCTCTACCTGTACCACCAGCATCAATAATACATTTAGAACCTTTAAATTTATCAGTTACATCATTAATAGCGAAATTAATATAAACTGCTTGTTTATTAGGATCAGTTATAAGATTTGTTTCATTGATTAATGTGTCAAGTAAGTTATTACCTGCTCCACCCAATGAGATATACAATTTTTGCTTCATAATAAATTATAACATTATAAACAACAAGATAGATTTAAAAAAATCTGGGCATTAAATTATTTAAATTTTGAAATTAAATCCTAATCAAAAGCCGTACAACTTCATTATATTAGCCTCAAAACAAGATCAACAAAAAAAGCGGATTAACTTTTATATTGCTCAAGATATTTAAGTGAGTAAAATTTATTAACAGTAAAATATGTTGGGTGTAACTTCACATAGTAAAAAAATAGCTTATACAGATTTGATTGATTTACAGATTAAATTAAATCAATTGTATGTTGATATTAAATGGATAAAATTTCCTGTCCCAGGTGATTTTACTGATACTAAACATTGGTGCGAGGTATTTTACTATAAATGAAAATAGCAATGTGGAGTGACACCCATGTTAAGGTGTACAAAAAAAATTCTTCTTTTTATGACAACCATATTTCGCCATCATTTGAATTTTTTTATAATGAATGCAAAAAAAGAAATGTCGATTTGATTATTCATTTAGGTGATTTTTTTCATGTAAAGGAAAAGATTGCAACTGAAGCTTATACTAAAGCTTATAAGTTTGTAAGTAAAATATCTGCATTAGCGAAGAATATTTATTTAGTAGGTAATCATGATTCTTATATGAAGGATAACCATTCCATTCATTTGTTAGAATCTTTTAAACCATTAGCTTCTATAGTAGATTTAAAGTATGAAATGTTTGATATTAATGGATATAGATTTCATTTTATGCCTTATGTGAAAGAAGAAGAAATAAAAGAAGGATTATTAAAAATAAATTATTTAGGCAATAATAGAGATTTCTTTTTTGGCCATTTTGGGTTACATGGATTTGTAATGCAACAGGATAATTATACCGACCAATATTCTACTATTACCAAAAATATGTTTTCTAAATTTAAAAGAGCGTTTTTTGGTCATTTTCATTTTCACCAGGAACAAGCAAATTGCATGTATATCAGTTCGCCTTTTGAATCTAAACATGGAGATGAGCAAGGTAAACATGGATATGTTTTTTATGATACAGAAAAAAATGAACATGAATTTATAGAGAATCCGTTTTCACCTAAATTTAAAACTATTGTATTAGATAAAGATAGTGTAAAACAAATTTTGTCATCTAAAAATCATTTTTGGCGAATTTATCATCCATCAGGAATGAATAAAGAAATATTGAATAACCTTGGTAAAAAGTTATTGGAAACAAATTATGATGTAAAATTTAAAGCGTTAGAAACCAATACAAACCAGTCGTATAAAATTCCTGTTGTAGAAGAATGGCAAGATATAGTTCATAAGGAAACAGATGATATTTTATTAGAATGGTATATTTTAAATAAGGATACTATTCCTTATAGCGAAGAAGAAATGTTTGCAATTTTCAAATGAGTCCAGTTGAAAGGAGATATATAATTAATTATGCCTTATTATGATTATGAATGTAAGGCGTGTGGTAAAACATTTAATTTTAATCACACGTTTAAAGAAAACGAAGAATTTGATAAAAAGTGTCCTGAATGCGGAGAAATAAAATTAGAAAAATATTATCCGTTGGGGACAACTTTTTCTAAGGCTAAGATTGCAAAAAATAGTAAAAAATATGGTGGAATTTTTTCTAAAAAATTCTGGCATAAAAATAAGTGGGTGTAAATGGATATATTTGCAAAAAACGATAGGAGCAGTGCAGTGGATATTACTTATGGCTCTTTTAGAAAAATAATGTTAACCGGCGAGGTAGATGAAGTATCTGCTAAAGAAGTCGTTGATGCTATTAATTTAGTTAATCATTATGACGATGAAAGAGCAGCAAGGACTAGAAAAAATCAGCAAATAGAAAGAGAACCAATTCAATTAATTATTAATTCCGTTGGCGGATCTATTTATGATGGATTTGCAATAGTTGCCGCTATGGAAGCTTCAGATACTCCTGTGCACACAGCAATATGGGGACAAGCTATGTCTATGGGGTTTATTATTGCTCTCTGTGGTGAATACAGAACGATGCATAAATATGCGACAATTATGTATCATGAACTTTCAAGTACTATGTCGGAAAAACTTGAAGAACAAAAAAGAACAATGACGGAATTGATTCGTCTTCAAAAGATGTTGGATAATATTGTTCTTAAAAAATCAAAACTTAAGAAAGCTAAATTAGATGAAATAAAAAAGATGGCGGCAGATTTTTATATTAGCGCAGACCAGGCGAAAGAAACAGGGATAGTACATAAAATTTTCTAATGCTAAATTTTGAAGAATTAACTATTCAAAATTTTCTTATCTTTGGTAAGAAGCAAACAATAAAGTTTGATAAAACAGGGGTAAGATATATCTATGGTGAAAACTTGGATATACTTGCCGCTGATACTTCTGGAGATGAGGAAATAGATGAAAGGGATGTTTCTTCAGGATCAGGAAAATCTTCTCTGCCAATAGCATTATTATTTGCTATTTACGGCGAGGTTAAAAAGAAAAATAAAATACCCTTAACTAGGGTGGCAAATAAAAAGTATAAGAAAAATGTAGAAGTAACAACTACGTTTAATATTGATAATAAAGATAGGTATCTTGTTAAGAGATACCGTGCTTTTAAACCTCACGGTAATACTGTTTATCTTTACAAGTGGGATAAATCCACTAAGACTTGGACAGACTTATCTCGGTCGGATTCTAATGAAACTCAAGAATTAATCAATAAAATCGTGGGCTATAATTTTCAAACAGCAATGAAGGTTATTCTCTTTTCGAGAGATGATGTTCAAGACTATTTAGATTTACCTATTGCCGATCGTTTCAAAGTAATTGAAAACATAGTTCAATTAAATAAGTTTAAAGAAAAATATGATATTGTTTATAAGCGTAAGTTAGATCTCGAGAAAAAAATAGTACAAATAAATAATTCTATTGAAGTTAACAACCGTGTAAAGTCTCAAGCTTTGACCTGGTTTAAAACAGAAAAAAACGCAATTAAATCAAATAGAGAAAGAAACAAAAATAGAATTACTGAATTAGAACAACGGCTTTCTTCTTTAGGTGACGTAGATACTATTGAACAAGAAATAAAGAATATAATAGATTTGTATAAAGAACAAATTAATGTTGCTTCAGATTTCTTGCAATACGAAACAAAAATTAAGGTCTTACAAAAAGACGTCGATATAGAAAAAAAACAAAAAGATTCAACGTTTAAATTAATTGAAAACTATAAAAAAGATTTAAGCGCTGAACCTAAAAAATGTAAAGCCTGCGGCGAAATTCAAGACAAAGATCACTACTTAGAACATAAGCAAAGTATAGAAAAATTTATTAATATACAGACTCAAGCTTTACAAAAGTTAATTGATAATATAGAAAAAATTCAATCAGAAATAGAAAATTATAAGTCGTTAAAAGATGAGGCCAAGCAGACTATATTAGATATTAATACAAAAATAAAAGCTTCATCATTAAGCGAAAATATTAAAAAAATTATTTATTCTGAAATAAAACAAGGCAAAGAAGTAGCTCTTCATGCCGAAGTCATAGAAATAAATAATGAATTGAACCAATTAAAAAGCACAATTGAGTCAAAAGATAGAATCAAGGAATTAACAAAGAGTGTTAGAAATTTGGTTCACGAAAATATAATTCTTAAAAAAGATTTAGCGGCAAATTCAAAACAATTAAATATTTGCTTAATATGGATTAAGGTATTAGATGTAAGGGAAGAAACATCAATTAAACAATTAGTAATTAGTAAAATTGTTCCAGCGTTTAATTCTATATTACAAATCATATTAGATGATATTTATAATGGTTTAATACATATCTCTTTTGATTCTCAGCTTAATGAAAAAATTATTTATGAAGGTGAAGAAGCTCAAATTTCAGAATTAAGCACAGGAGAAAGAACTAGAATTAATTTGTGCATTAATCTAACAGCTTATGAATTAACCAGGATTAATCTTAATGCTTCTAATCTTATTTTTATGGATGAAGTATTTAATTCGATGGATGTTTATTCGATTAATAAATTTATAAATATGATTAAGAATAAGTATGCTAAAAACAGTTTAGTGCATATTGTAAGTCACTCTAAAGGAGTGGAAGAAAATTTAGATGCCGATGAAATAATTAAAATTCAGCGTAAAGATAGAGAAAGTGAAATTATTTTTGTTTAGCTTTTAACTTATCGTAAATTTTTCTTAACTCTAGACTTACTTGAGATATTTCTTTTACTGTTTCTTCCGGCAAATCATTATCTGTTAAATAATTTTTGTCGGCGGCTCCATCAAGAAAAAGATATGATTCTTTTAAATAATAAAGTCCTCGCTCGAAAAGAAAGGAGGCTTTTTTATTGTCGCTTTCTTTTTGAAAATGGGTCTCCATATAAGAAGAAACCGTTTCTAATAATTCTTTTTTATTAGTCATTAACGTTCCATACGAGCATCATAAATATTTGAATTTATTTCTCTTTGCCCATTTATATAATTGATTTGACTATTTATTGAGGCTAGTTTCTTTTTAAGAGAATTAACTACTTTTGATTCTTCCGAAATATCTTCGTTACGTTGTTTTCTAGGCATTCTATCGAGAGCTTCTTTAGCTTCTTCAAGTTTTTTTTCGACTTCTGCTTTTTCCGATTCTAATTCTTTCAATTGAATATTATAAGGTTTACCCTTTTCAAAATTGGAAGATTCTTCAATCCTAGATGTAATAACTTCTTCTAAATAATTTGAAAATTTACGCATTGTTCTGTATTATTTCCTTGGCTAATTTTTCTGATATTTTATCATCATTGGCTTCGCCAATATCTTGCAATATAGCAACAGCTTTTTTAGGTGAAATATCTGCGCGTAATAAAGCTTTAGCAATATTTGAATAAATTAAAGGAGCGCTGAGTTCTTCAGGAGAATCTCCATTAATTTCTTCCCCGGTTTTAATATCCTGAGGCTTCATATCTTCGTCAGCCTTAGAATCTTTATTATCTCCTTCCTCAAAATAAGAAAGGAGATATTTATGTAAATCAGAAGAAGTTATTTTTCTCTTCATAATTTTATTATACTTTTTTAGGTATCATTTACCGGATTAGAAGG
>Ga0116191_1002016_pt1 | contig 15783 bp, 12 predicted proteins | sample AD_UKC111_MetaG_FD_89897 | JGI IMG/M metagenome (GOLD analysis project Ga0116191, IMG submission 89897) | Active sludge microbial communities of municipal wastewater-treating anaerobic digesters from Hong Kong - AD_UKC111_MetaG | ecosystem: Engineered > Bioreactor > Anaerobic > Digestate...
GCCGTGACCAATAGCATAGTCCTTGAATTGGTCGTAAATAAATTGAGTAGTAGTGTCTTCGTTGTAAACTCCTGATTCATTTTTTGAATAATTATAATCTGAATAAGGCAATAAAAATTCATTTTTAACAGAAATCTTAATACCAAAGAATGTTCGTTGATTTACGACTTCATTAAAGGTTGAGAAATATCTGCTATCTTTTTCTTTGTCTAATGTAAAGACGGTACTTGTGTTTATTAATTGAACTTTTACAAAAATCTTATTGGTTTCTTTTCTTGAATCCCTGCTTAGTTGGATGCAAGCAGATAGTGAAGCATATTCATCGCCCTTATCTTCTATGTTAAATTTAAAAAGATGTTCTAATCCGATTTTTTCCTTCCCATTTTCATCAACTATAACAATGTTATCTGTTGGTTGTGGTTTATTGTACAAAAACGAAATTTTATTTTTGGGCTTTGGAAAGTCAATGTTTTTTAGCTTTACTATTTTCTTAATGGGATTCGATTGCCATAATCCATAACCTCCTGAATAGATATCTAAAAGATCTCGTAGATGTTCAGAAATATTTTCAATCAATTCGATTTCTTGTGTAATTGCATATAATTCTTGTCTTTTAATACTATCTGTGATAGAATTTTTAAGCTCGTAATAAATAGTAGATTTTAAGTTGCTCAAATAACTTTTCTCTTTTGATAAACTTTGAAAACTGTGAATTTTACTAACCTTATCATATAAACTTTCTGCATAGTTTTTTTGAATACTTCGAATAGTTGTTTTCAATTCAGCGATTTGTTCTGAACTGATTTTGGATAATAAAATTAAATTGTTTTGACCTTTGTAAGGATTGAAAATTGAATTAAATTTTGTTGTTTCAAAAAGGTTCTTAATTCTTCTACATCAACTTCACACAACAATCCATATTTATTGTTGAATTTACCTTCTTTATCTTGTTTCAACTTTTTGTAATACCTAAATGAAACAGCAAATTCAATTTCTCCGTTTTCTAAACACTTATCATTTAAACAAAAAGTAAGCCCCATCGTTTTTGGATACATCTGATTTAATTCTATACCATTGGAAACATCTTCTGTTTCCATACTATTGTCTTGAGAATCTTTTTTCTCTGATCCGTCTTTTGTTTCTGTTTGTTCATTATTGTCGAGAATAGCACCTTCTTCACAAGTTCCACTTTTATCTTCGGGGAAAAGAATTCCCGTACTGTAAATAGCTGCAGGAACTATATCCAATATTTCCGAGTCATATTTTATGGGTGGTTCAATGAAAAGATTCTTTTCCATTAAAATGTCATCTTCTAAGTCAACATACTTATATCCATTTATTCCTGGTCCCAATGTTTGCTCTCGAATAAAGGTTTCTAAAGCGTTTCTCTTTTGTAATACTTTGTTCATTATTCAATCTTTTTGAATTTTTCCAATTCTCTTAGTTTTACTTCTGATTGTATTAGTTCAACCAAAGCAATTAAATTTTCTCCCAAATATTTTTCATCAATACCCAGTTCATCCAAAGGATGTTTTCTTTTGTAGTTTTCGAGATTATTAGTGATAATCTGTTTTGCATCTCGCTTTTCATCAAAACAACCGTCATTGAACAAATCTTGTAAAAGTCGGTTCATCTGTCGGGTACTGTGGCGACTTGCTTGTTTTGATGAATTTCTTAGTCTTTGTATAAGTATGAAATATGTTTTAGGAAGATTAAGAAAACTGCATAATTCTATAAATACTTTTTTGCTAAGTGGGGCAATAGATTCGCTTTCAGGATTAAGCCAATTATTTTTAAAATGGAAAGAGGAAACAATTTTAAGTCCCTTATTTTCTAAAAAAGTCTTTAATTCATTATACAAGGTTTCCTCGTTAGAGCTTGATGCTCTCTTTTTCAATAAAAGTTTCCAAAGTCGTCCCGATTCTGAATCATTTAATTGAAATTGCCGTCTGATGATATTTAACTCTTCTTCTTGTTGACTTGTGTCAGTCATCTTTTCAAACAAATTGATACTTTCTTGTATTTCATCGAGGTTAAGAAGATAACAGGTGTCATCTTCATCAAGTGTTTCACAGATAAAACCTATTTTCTCAACCCTAAAAGTTTGTTTTTCATCAATGGAATAGATAAAAAAATCCGAACTGTTATATGTTCTTTCTCTTTCTCCTTTTAATTTAAGTTTTATTATTTCTCTTTCTGTATTACCCGAATATTGCTGTTCTAAATCCCAATTTGTATTATCTGGATTTTGTGGACGTAAACCCTTAATTGAATCTTTTAACCTTTGCCATTGAAAATATTTTTGCCTTATTGGGTGGTCTGAGATTTTATGTAGTTCTTTTGCTATATTGTATTTAGCCCATTGATACCTATTGGAAAATAAAAATTTGTGGTAGATGGCATAAATAATGACTTCTTTCGGAACGGTAGTTTCAATAATATTAGGATAGAAATAATATGGATATTTCCCTTGGTCTTGATAAGATAAAATTAGAATATTTCTACCTTCAATATATTTAAAGTCAGACCAAGATTCCAGTTTGTTTTTGCTTGACAATTCAAGAGCAGAGAATAGAAGTTTCTTTATCCCTTTTGTTTTAATTATCAAATCATCAACAATCAATATAGTTTCATTGTTTATCTTGGTAGATAATCCTTGTTTGAAATCAGATTGAATTATCAAATCCAAAACATTTCCTAAAGAATCTTTTAATGTTGTTAAATCTTCTTCACTTAAATCTAAAAGTCTTTGCTTGGTTTCATCAGATATTATTTCAGAAGTATCATTTTTAGAGAATAATTCATTTAGTATGAAATCTTTTATTTCTTCGTTAAAACACAAAGAATACAAATTCATCATTTTTACAGAGCGTAACTCATATAGATCTTGAACATTCGTTTCAAGTAAAAAAGTATCCCCAAAACTGGAATTCTCAATACCAAAGAATGAAACAGGGATATGTTTCTTATTTTCAAGATTTAAAGCATAGCCAATTTCAGATTTAAGAATTGGATAACTCTCATTATTAGATAGTTTGAATCTGCTCTGAATCAATTCCAGTTTATCTCTTAGACTTTGAACAGATTTATTTTTGTTACCGAACGATAGAACTAAATACCTTTTTAGATTAACATCAAAATCTTTTATATCCTTTAAAGAAAAATTCTGCATTAAACTCTTTTTTTCACAATCAAATAGAACAACTGTTTGTAAATTATCGATGATTGAATTATCCTTTTCGTCTATTTGATTTAAGGTTAATTTGGTATTTAATAGATTAAATGTCGGATAGAGATTGTAATCTTCAATTGCACAAGCATAGGGATTTGTAGCAAGAAATTCGTTTATGGAATTCGCTAATCGAACTTGACAATTGAAAATCATATTAATTGAAATATCATTATTCAATTTGTCATAAAAATCAATCAATGTCCGAATGTTTTCTTTCTCCTTAATCCAGTTTTTATAAATCCTATTTCCTCCGTTCTTTCCACTCGCTTCATTAGGACATACGGCAAGTTTTCTCAATTTTGAACTAAGTTTTGTTTTTATTATTTGAATATTACTATCATCTGAAGCTGAAACATTAATTTTTCTACTTTCTATGAAAAAACGTATTAAAAGATATTGAGCAATAACTAACAATGAATCATCATCAAGGTCATATTCAAAATGTAGATGTAATGTTTTTGTCTCTTGGCTATTTTCGCCTAATGATTCATTTAAGAGCAAATGAATGTAACGCAGTAAAAGAGCATTCTTATCTTTTTCTTTACTTTGAATCAATGCAATAATTTCCTGAAAGAATGAATCTTCTTCATCTTGAAAATGAGATAAATGCTTACGAATATGTTGGTCTATCAAATTCATTATTCCACTATATTAATTTCTACATTTAGCATTGCACGAGTAATTCCCACAAACATTTCGTATTTGTTGAGTTCTGATGGTTTAGAAATAACCAAATAAACATTTTTCTTTTCTAAACCTTTGTATTTTAAGATTGATGTATAGCGGAGTTTATTTGCGGTATCTCCGATATTTGATTCATTCAACTCTTCAATATCTTTAATTATCAACAATTCTCTTAAATCTTCACTTCCCTTGTAGCTCCCTTTCAGAAAAGTTGATTCAATCAAAATAACACAATCACTTCCTTTTAAAGAAGAATCTGTTTCACGAATGGGAGTTAAAATTGTTTTTACAATGTGTTTCTTTACGCTTTGTAAATCTTCGTGATAAGCAATAGGAATGTTAGAATATAAATCTCCAAAATCACTACCAGTAATTACTTCTGGATTATCTAAAATTTCGGCACTTAATTTTCTAATATCAGGGTTTTGAACACTTCGTTTTACTTCATTCAATTTGAAATGAGAATAGTACTCTGAAATCAAATCTGCAAGTTCAGAAACATTTCGTCCACTATTGGAATAGCTTTGGTCTATATCATACAAAACAAGTGAATTTCCATTTATAAGTCCTTTTCCATTATAACCTGAAAAAGAATTAATAAACAAATCCAGCCCTTTATCAAACAAATCCTGAGCTTCATCTATAACAATAAAGTCATAAGGAACTAACTTATTTTCTTGCTCTAACCTTAAAATAGTCTCTTTGACCAAATTATAAAATTCATCTTCAGAAAACCTACTCAGTTTTTCGAAATCAATTTCTGGATTCAACTTCTGAAAAAATCTAAAGAATGTTGTAACTTCTACGTTGTTTAATAGCTTTCGTTCATCTAATAATGATTTTGTAAAGTGCATCAAAAGATTGTTCCAGCATAAGTAGATTCCCTTTTTATCAGTTTGTTTATCAATAAATGCTTTGGCAAGCGTTGTTTTTCCTGTACCGGGAGGTCCTTCAATTAATATTCTTTGATTTTTGTAGAGACTTTCAAGAATTTCAATGTTATGGATTCCGAGCCATTCCAATGTGTTGATAGAAGTATTATGATTTCTATCTCCAATTTTTGGGCTTAATATTTTTTTGATTGTAGAATACTCTTTAGCAGTAAGGTCTTCATAGTTTCTAAAATGTCGTTTATGCTTGTTTTTTGAATATTCAATCGCTCTCAAAAGGAATTCTTCAATCGAATTATTAAAACTTGGAGAGTTGTAGGCTGTCCATAATAAATTGGAGTCAATCAGTTTTGAATCAAAAGGATAATCAACGTGAGGAAAAGCAACAACTTCACAGAAGAAACAATTTTTCAAATTATTGAGAACATTGTCCTTTAAAGTAAATTTATATCCTTCCACTTGCTTGAAAGGATTTTGTTTCATAGGAGTTTCAAAATTTTTTCCATAATAGAACATATTATCTTTTGTAGAGATTGTACCACCTTTTACTTCCAATACAATCAATCCGTATTTAGAAAGAATAACAAAATCAATCTGTGCACTTGTCTTTTTGTAATAATTGTAATTGTCTGAATGTTCGGGCAATTTTAAATCGTGCCAAACATCCCACTCAATTTCACTTTTGTTCAGGTCTTCCCAAAGTTTTCTGTAAACAGCAATCTCTCCTTGAAGAGGACTTCCGTCTTCTTTAACGATAATGCTCTCTAAAGCATCTATTGGGTTATTTGGATGAAAGTTAACTGGCATTTTAATTATTGTTTTTCAGTATTTGTTTTTGAAGCTATTTTATTGATTGCATATAGAGCAAACAATTGTCTAATAGGCACTTCTTCTTTGTGTAAAAATATTCTATTCTGTTCTTGCTTTATTTTTTTGTCATCAATTTTTAATTTGTCCAATATAATTGTGATTTCATCAACTAATTCAGTAGGTTCTTTATACTTGGATATGGAGTTTTGTTTTTCATACATTTCTTGCATCAAAGAAGATTTGGCTATTTTTTCTGAAAATCCGTTATTAATTATTTTTACAAAGTCATTTCCTTTATTTTGACTCTGTATAATACTTTCAATTTCTTTATAGAAGTTATCTTTTATTTTCTGAATTGGAAATCCTTTTCCTGTTCCATATTGGATAGAGGTGTACCATTTGCCTTCTGATTTTCCATTTTTTTCAATGTCGTAATTTGACAATGTTACAGTTATATTACCTTCTTTAATAGCGTGTCGCCTAAATCTTGAACCTTTATTTTTGATAGGAGGATTGTTGAATTCTTTTAATTTAAATGTATTCAAATTGGTTACTCCGTCCAAAATAGGTGTTTCTGAAATTGTTAATCCTTTTGGTTCTTTGATTTTTAATTCTTTGAGAACTGTTTTTGCGAATGCTCTACTTACTGCACAACAAACGGCATTTCCAACAAGCCTCCATTTAGTATTTTCTGAACCTAGAAATTGATAAGTGATAGGGAATCCCATATAAATGGCAGCTTCTCTTACTGTTGGTAAACGATACTCTCCATCGCCTGTCCTTTTTATTTCAGATTTATAAATTATAGACTCTCTTGAATTTGCTATTTTGGTAGCAGTAATTGTTCTACTTGGTTTATTTTCATTTTCAGGGAAAGACATTTTACCCATAAACGGATGATTGGTTTTCCAGTATTTTGAAAATCTCCATTCACTGCAATAAACTCCTGTGTCATAAAAGTGATCATAAATATCTCCCATTGCAATATCCAACGGATATTGCGGGTCTTTGATTTTTATAGCACTTAATTGAGAAAACGGACTTGGAAATACATTTTTCACATTTTTAATACAGTTATAAGAAAGTTTACCTTTCTCATTAGTTTCGGAATGTGTTGTAATTGGGATAGATAACTTTTTCTTTTTGATTATTTCTCCTGAAATTAATCGTTTTCTTGCCTGATATGATCCATAGTCTGCAGAATTAATGATGGCTGTATTTTCATATAAATCAATAGCAACTTTTAGTGGGCTTATTCTATTTTTGTTAGCCCAATCAGTTAATCCTAAATCTTTAAAAGTGTAAGCTGTTTGTAAATATCTTTTGGAATTCACAACATTTTCCATAAACCACGCTTTAAGGAGTGAGTTTGGTTGGTGCTTTTTTACCGCAACAACTCTTAGAAAAGTTTCTGTTAATTCAACTCCCAATGATTTGTCAGCATTTCCACATTTATTGGAACTTGAAAAACTAACACAAGGAGGACTGCCAATAATTACATCTGTATCTGGCAAATTTTCAATTTCTTCTATAGAATTTTTGAAATCAAGAATGTTTTTGGGTTCGCAGTTCAGGTTGAAATTGTGATTAAAAGTATCTACAGCTGGTTTCCAATGGTCGAAACCATACATAATTTCAAAGCCCATTTGTCTGAAACCTTCAGAAAAGCCTCCTGCTCCGCAGAAAAAATCTATTACACTTAACTTTTTCATATCTGCTTAAAATTTTATCTTTTTTAAATGTCTCATCACTTCCCGTTCCACTTGTTCAAAATCGGGCAAATCTTTAATTTGTTCTTTCAACGAACTTTGCCAACGTCCTTTGTATTGAGGTAAACGTTCATTGAGTTTTGTTGGAAAATCTTCGGTTTTCAAATTTTTACTTTCGCATTTTGCTTTAAACTCACTCACATAAAAATCTACATCCATTCCGTGTTCTTCCAGTAAATACCATAAGTCGTAAAAATCACGAGCTTGCATCCGTTGCATTACTGAACGCATTTTTTCAACCAACACTTCTTCCAATGGATAGCACAATAATTGATGTTCCTCTAAATCGGTATAATCTGTAAAAACACTTTTCATTACAGGCTCAAAAACCAATTGTTCGCTTCGAGAAATATCAACTTTCACGCGCTTGTTACTCCCTTGTCCACCAAGCGGACCAATATAGCTGATGTAGAAATTGATGCCTCCGTCTTCGTGTTGGTTATCATCAATTATTTCAAGAGGAATGTTGGCTTCTTCTTTGATTAAATCAAAAGTTTGACTAAACCATTCAAAAATGTGTTCGTTGCTTGCTTGTGCTGAGCTTGACGAAGCATCGTTTTTCAACAAAGTAAAATCAAGGTCTTCTGAAAATCGGTAATCTTCAAAATAGATTTTTTTCAATACAGTTCCACCTTTAAACACGATTGCTTTGGAAAGTTGTTCGTGTTGTGAAACTCCAAACAAAATCCACGAAAGAATATAATCCTTTTCAATTTGCTGGTCTCGAACACCAACTGTTCTTGCTTTTTGCTGTATTTCTCCCGGTTTAATCACGTGAAAATCGCCGATTTAATGGTTTCTGTTTCTAAATTTTGTAAAATACTCCAACGCTTGTTGTATGTCCCTTTCTTGGGTAATTCTGTATCAAGAGCGATATAGGAAGCTGTTTTTAGTTTTTGCAATTCATCTATAATGTTGGTTTGTATTTCCAATAATTCTAATAAAAATCCCAAACGCTTTATCACGGCTTGCGAACCAAAACGATTTGCATAGTCAAGTAAAGTGTTGTATTTAATTTTGTCTTTTGAAATGTAAATGGCTCTTGCTATTTCCACAATTCCACCTGCATAATCTGGTTTGAACAAGCAATCAATAAAGGTCTTTTCCAAGTCAGAACACAACACTTTATGAAAACTATCAATCCATATTTTTTTTGCACCGAAAAAATGTTTCTCGTTGTGATAGATAAATTGAAACGGCACTTCTTTGATTATGATTTCCGAAGGTCGCAACTGTTTTGACACAACAATTTGTTCTTTCAAAGAGGGTTGCGTAATTAAGTTGTGAATTTGCAAAGCTGAATAGTAACCAATGTAATGTTGAGCATCATTCACGATATGTTCCGCAATCAAATGCCAATCAGGCATAAATGTTTCAGCGTTGACTTCATACGGTATGATGTGATAAATACCTTCTTTCAAACGCATTAAAAGTCCTCGTCTGGTCATACCACTCAACAGTTCCCGAATTGTTCCTACTTTTGAATTTGGTAATGCTTTTTGAGCCAAATCTATATCAAAACAAACTCTGTTCTGCTCGTTGAAGTACGATAGAAGTTGGGCAGATTGTGTCGATATGTTTTTTCTTTCTATATTCAATATGTCAGGTTTATTCTGATAATAAAGATATAAAATATCATTCAGTAATAAACATTTTTTTGTTTTAAAATTTAATCATCAGGTTCAACCTGATGATTTTAATATGAAATATTATTCTTTGGATGAGTGGCATAAAAACGGCTCTTTTGGCTCTTTTGAAAATTAAACCCGCCTGCCGGACGGGCAGGTGTGGTGTTTTGTGTTAGCTTGAGCGTTGGCAAACCCTCTTTTAGTTTTGCAGAAGCGTAGGTTTTGCATTACCTACAACTATGTATAGTGCTACATTTCTTATCTTTTTTGTACACTTTAGGTAATTAAAAAATAATCTTTTTATGCGTAATTAATAACTGCTTCTATATACCTTTGCAGGGTGATATATTTAACAAGAAGAGAAACCTTTAATGCAGCACATCGTCTGTATAATAACCATTGGTCGGAAGAAGAGAATGAAGTAACCTTTGGTAAATGTGCCAACAAAAATTGGCACGGACATAATTATGTACTTTTTGTAACGGTGAAAGGTATTCCCGATCCTGAAATCGGATTTATTGTAAACGTAAAGGATTTAAGTAGAATTATTAAAGAAGTCATCGTTGATAAATTAGATCATACCAATCTCAATTTAGATGTTGATTTTATCCCTAAAACAATTCATCCGACTACAGAAAATTTAGTAAAAATTATTTGGGAACAACTGTTGCCGCATATAAAAGGGTGCCAGTTGCATAGCATTAAATTGCAAGAAACAGAAAATATTTATGCCGAATATTTCGGGGAATAACTATGCCGTTTGTACTTAAACATTTCAATGAACTAAACTGTAATGAACTATATGAATTATTACAGCTTCGTGAAGCGGTATTTCAAGTAGAGCAAAATTGTATTTATGAGGATATTGATGGAAAAGACCGTTTTTGTTGGCATTTACAGTATTATATAGATGATATTTTAGTTGCTTATTGTCGTTTAGTTCCAGAAAATGTTTCCTATCAAAATTATACTTCTATTGGTAGGGTAGTATCACATAAAGCTTATAGAAAACAAGGTATCGGCAGAGCATTGATGCAACAAGCGTTAATGGAGATGGAAACTCTGTTTCCTACTATTCCGATAAAAATATCCGCACAGCAATATTTACAAAAATTCTATGAAAGCCTTGGATTTACTACAGTAGGAGAGGGGTACTTAGAAGACGGAATACCACATGTAGCAATGGTAAAAACTAACAAATAAATCTTATTTTTTGTGGTAAATTTATTAAAGTCATCGGAGCAAACCCGATAAATTCACCATCCATGTCTATAGAAATATTATTAGCTTCCAGCGACTCAATTTGTACGCTATCGGTTCTGAAATAATGAACTTCGGGGTGGTTTATTTTTTGACTTTCTTTTATTTTCTTTAAATTTTTTAAATAATCCATCAAGGAAATATCGCCTACTACCACAATTTCAAATTGCCCATCGGTGACAGAAGCTTCCGGTGCAACACCTAACCCATTTCCAAAATATTTACCGTTGGCAACTACAAAATTCATAATTTTTCCTTCCCAAGTAAAATTACTACCTACCGCTCGTACGTTTACTTTAGTATAAGTGGCTATAGTAGAGGTTATTGCCCAAAAATAATTGATATCAGCCCCTAATTTCCGGGTGAATTTATTTTGCAATTTCAAAACCGTTTCACCTCCCATACCAACATCGGTGATGTTTATAAAAAAACGATGTTTAAGCTCATTGGCTGCCGAAAAAAATGAAGCCCAACCAATATCAATAAGTTGCGTATGTTGTTGTTGTATTAGCCCTTTCAAATCATTTAATTCCCGAGGAATCTGTACCGTTTTTGAAAAATCATTGCCGCTGCCATAAGGGAAAACGCCTACTTTAATTTTTGAAATTTGCGACCAATTGTAAGCCTCATGCGCATCACCTACTCCTGTTTTAAAAGCTTGAATTATGCCGTTTATTCCTTCATTTAAAGAGCCATCACCGCCACAAATAATAATTGTGTCGTATCCGCGGGTAACGGCAGTTTGAGCAAGTTCTGTATTGTGCCCTTCTCTTTCTGTTAGAAAAATGTTGGGCTCATATTCTTTAAACGTAGTTTGTATATCTTGCGTTAGTTTATTCAGCCCTTTTGCGGAGCCATTAATCAGAAATGCTATTTTCATAAATAATGGGTTGAATTATTTCCATGAATGCATCAATAACCACGATTTTTTATAATCGTTTTTTTCTATCTCGATACGTTCATTATTCCAATTTAACTCTTTTGCCATAATATTTAATACATTTTCTACCAATTCTTCGTCATAATCTTTCATCTGATAAGTAATTAGTGTTCGACGGGTAAGTATATCGTCTAACTTTTCGGCATATTGATGGCGTATAAAAAATATAATTTCAGCAGTGGAATAGGGATAGTTTTTAAATAGCGTAGCGTAGTGTGTGTTTTCATGCGCAATATTTTCTATTAATAGTGCATTTCTACTTCCGTATTTTTCTGTGTAATTATTTTTCTGCGCTGTGGATGTTTTTTTAATTTCTATAGCAGTTGTAGCCGGTAATATTTTCTTTTCTTCAATTGTGTTTATACAATTTTCTGCCATGGATAAAAACGAAGTCAATTTACCGCCGGAAATAGTAAGTATATTTTCAGTATTCCACCAAATTTGATAATCTCTGGAACGCTGGTTGCTTTTTTTGTGCTCGTCATTATCATTAAGCAGTGGCCGGATGCCGGCGTACACGCTCAAGATATCTTCTTCTGTTAATTTTTTTTCTTTCAGTTGCGCATTTACACTATCCAAAATATAGGTTACTTCTTCTTTTTGTACCAATACTTGTTCTTTGCTTTCTTTGTAATCAGTATCCGTAGTTCCAATGAGAGTTAAATTTTCTTCCCACGGCATACACCAAAGCATACGTCCGTCGCCGTTAGCAGTAGGCAATAGTAGTACGCAGTCTTTGGGTAAATGCTCTGCAGATACTATTAAGTGAATGCCTTTGCTCGGCATCATGTATTTGCGGTGGTCTTCTGCGTTTAGTTTGTGCATTAGCTCATCTGTCCAAATCCCTGTTGCTATTACAATTACTTTAGATTTTAAGTGGTGCGTAGTGCCGGATAACTTGTCGGTGCAAGTGATTTCATTTATATTCGAGTGAGCGGTATGAAATTCTTTAAGCTCAAAATAATTTAGCACAATTGTCCCTAATTCTGCGGCATCTTGAACAACTTCGTTGGTTAATCGGGCATCGTTAGTTTTTGCATCATAATATATAAATCCACCTTTGATGGCGTTTGCTTTTAATTGTGGGAAACGTTCTTTTATTTCGTTGGTGCTAATTTCTTTGTGCTTTGGCATGCTGCTGCCTCCGGTTAGATAGTCGTAGCCTGAGAGCCCAATCCCTAATTTTATTTTACTTAATGCTGATTTATAAACCGGCATAAAGAAAGGTTGCGGTTTTACTAAATGCGGATATTGTTTTAGCAAATGCTCTCGTTCGTGCAGGGCTTCTTTTACTAATTTTACTTGTAAATTTTGTAAATAGCGCAACCCGCCATGAATCATTTTTGCAGAGCGGGAGCTCGTTCCAAATGCAAAATCTTCTTTATCTATAATTGCCGTTTTCCAGCCTTTTTTTGCTGCTGTAAATGCAATTCCTGCGCCTGTAATTCCGCCACCAATCACTATCAAATCGAAGAGTTCCGATGAAGCATGTTGGATATTGGAAGCACGTTGTGTCATACATTTTATGTTAGCTGAATAATTTTCCGGGATTCATAATCCCTTTCGGGTCTAAGCGTTGTTTCACAGCACGTAATACTTCTAAGGCTAAACTGTCCGTATATTTTTTATACCATTTTTGATGATCCAATCCTACGCTGTGATGATGTGAAACTGAGCCATTGTGTTGTAAAATAATATTCGTTACTACGTCTTTAATTTCTTGCCATTGTTCTATTTCTCTGCCGCGGAGCATAGGCGTAATTAATGTAAAATACATGCATGCAGCATTTGGATAAATATGGGAAATATGCGCTAAAAATATACCTTTTGTTTTATTGAATGCTGCAGATTTACTTAATTCTTTAGTAAGTGCTTGATGTAATTTTTGTGTATCTTTCCATTGTACTAATGTTTCCATTGTATCTATATAAATGGAATGCTCTACTAAGGTGTCTCTTAAATAGGGTAGCTTGAATCTGCTTTCCGCCCATTTGTCGCCAATAGTTGCCGGCGCAATCATACCTTTGTGTTTGGCTACTAAGTCTTTTGCAAAAATTATTTGAGAAGAAATGCTGATAGCTGTTTGTGGAAACCGCATAATTAAGACGCAAGGGGCACTTAAATTTTTCCATTGTAATATTAATTTTTGAGCTTCCTTTTTCAAGTCGTTTACCCACCCCGGCTGCTCGTGTGAAGCGGCCATTTTCGAAAATAAATTAGTTTCATTAGCATCTGATAATCTCACTACAGAAGGTTTTACTCCAGCTTGCGCCAACTCTTTCATGTAGTTTGTTCCTTGCTCAAAATCTGGAAATAGAGCTACTACCCATCTGTAATTCTTAGGTATTTTTTTTATTTTCACGGTTACTTCAGTTACTACGCCCAGCGTTCCTTCGCTTCCAATAAAAAAAGGCAATACATTTACGCCGGATGCATCGTGTGAATAGGAATTACTTTCGAGTGTGCCGACCGGAGTGGCAACTTTTATGCGTTCTACTAAGTCTTCCATTTTGCCGTAATAAGTGGACTCTTGTCCTGCACCCCGCGTTACTACCCAGCCGCCTAACGTAGAGTATTCAAACGATTGAGGAAAATGCCCTAAGGTGTACCCTTTGTCGTTTAAAATACGCTCTAACTCAGGTCCTAAGATTCCGGCTTCAAATGTTGCCAGTAAATTTTCGGTATCTAAATGTAGCAAACGCTTGTATTTTCGTAAATCTAAGGTGCATTTTATTTCTGTTCGATCTACTATATTATCCATAGATAGAGCGCCTACGACATTGGTGCCGCCTCCGTATGGAATGATGTGAACATTGTATTCCGAAGCTTTTGTGAGGATGTATTGTATTTCATCGTGAGATGACGGAGTGATGACAACATCCGGTGATACAAAGCCTTTGCCATCAAAAATCCGGATGACATCATAATAACTTTTACCAAGAGAAACGTATAATCTGTCATCATCGCTAAAGGATACTTTTTTAGGAGATATCGTTGCAAAAATATCTTTGATGGTATTTTTTTTCTTTTCTGTTAATACAGGTAATTCAAATTTTTTGGGAGGAAAAAAATCTTCTCTCAAGTTTGTTTTCCAGCGTTCTTCCAGTTGTATTTTTAGTTTGGGGTAATCTGTAATGTGTTTAATTTCCTTAGAATCGCCCCATTTCCACCAATCTCGTTGCATATTAAATTTAATTTGATTGTAATTTACATGGTTCGCTTCAAATTTTAAAATAAATAATCATTAAATAGCGCTATTTCGTTTTGCTCTTGAAATGTGTAATTATATTGTTTGCTGAAAAATTGAAGTTAATTTTGATTTTTATACGATTTATTTTATAAATTACGGTATGTTATACCATAATGATAAATCGATACTCTTTTTTAATGGAGAATTTAAGCATGTAAAAGATTTTAGGATTAGCCCGTTTAATCAGACTTTGCATTACGGCTATGGCGCATTTGATGGACTTAGAGCGTATGTAGGGATGCAAGGAACGCATATTTTTAAAGCGCGTAGCCATTTTGAACGATTAACCAATTCGGCAGTGAAATTGAATATCAACATACCTTATTCAGTGCCGGAATTAGTGAATTATGCGTATGAATTATTAGAGCGCAATAATTTGCGAGAAGCCTACATTCGGCCTATGGTATTTATGGATAAAAATATGACGCTTCGGGCTATAGATGCGGATAAACCTAATTTTTTAATGACGTGTTGGAAATGGAATAGATACTATCAATCGAATCATCTGAAAGTATTGGTTTCCTCCTGGCGGCGTCCACATCCGCGTACCATGCCTGTAGATACCAAGGTGACGGGGAATTATGTAAATTCCATTTTAGCTACACGCGAGGCACATCAAAAAGGATATGACGATGCATTGCTGTTAGATGTAGAAGGGTATATTGCTACCGGCCCCGGTGCTTCTTTTTTTATGGAGAAAAACGAGCAATTAATTGTACCTCCGTTGACTAATATTTTTCCTAGCATCACCCGTGCTACACTGATTGATATTGCCAAGCAAATGGGCGTAGAAGTAATTGAAAAACAATTTGGCGTAGAAGATGTGATAGAAGCCGATGGTGCATTTTTTACAGGTACTGCAACGGAAGTTGCGGGTATTGAAAGTATCAATGGTCATAAACTAAAACTCAATTGGGAGGATACTATCGGGCATTTATTGCATAATAGATATAAAAGAATAGTTTCAGGGAAGGATACTAACTTTCTGGAATATTTTTAGTGCGTTTGCGTTTTATTTTGCCAATAAATTTATCGGTTTGCTGATTGGCTTTTTTGCGGTAGTTGTTTTAATAATTACTTGTTCTGATACAAATCCTTCTTTAGTACATTCAAATAGGTAGGTGCAGTTGGGTAGTAAATAATCCGTTAGTTTTTTGTCGAAAACACCTTCATTTATTTTTAATCCGTCTTTAATAATTCGTATGTGTATGCTGTCAGCAGGTTTTCCGTTTGCATATAAATTCAATTCAAAAGGAATATCGTTGTATTGAAAACTATAGATGTCGTCATTTCCCATGCCTCCACTTCTGTTAGAAGAAA
>Ga0116191_1002019_pt1 | contig 15776 bp, 28 predicted proteins | sample AD_UKC111_MetaG_FD_89897 | JGI IMG/M metagenome (GOLD analysis project Ga0116191, IMG submission 89897) | Active sludge microbial communities of municipal wastewater-treating anaerobic digesters from Hong Kong - AD_UKC111_MetaG | ecosystem: Engineered > Bioreactor > Anaerobic > Digestate...
CAAAAATTAATTGTAAATGAACAACAGCAACCAAGTTGGGCAACTGACTTTAAGCCAACTCATAGAGAAGCACGCTATGAACAAGGCTCATTTGGCTTCTAAAATGAAAATGCCGAGAGGCACGTTTAAAAACAAATTGGCAGATAATCAACCTGCCTACAGATTCACAGAGGTAGAAGAACAGGCGTTAATTTCCATCCTTCGTGATATGGCAGATGATATTGAAATTGTAGCTGGCATTAGCTTTAACAAAGCACTGGCAACAATAGTTAACAAGTAAAAAAAATCCACCCAATGAGTTTAAGGAAAAAACTTTTGGTTGGGTTGAATAAATATATAATTACCCCCTTTTTTAATTGATGAGATCCACCAACACAAAAAACGTTGCTGCTGGCCTGTACCAATAAAAAAAGCGTTCCGATATCAGAACGCTTGTAAATATTCTTTTTAAATTAACTATTATTCGTCTTTCAATTTATCATACAATCGTTCAAATTGCTTTGCCGGGTGAACGTATTGCGGTTCTTCCTTAAACCTGTTGTAAAGTGTGGATATTGTTGTTTCAAGAGCAAGTAATATCAACATTTCTTCCTCTGCTGTCAATTGCATTAATTTATCTTTCATAATTTTTGTTTAATGGTTAAAAATTTCTTTGGGGGTTGCGGTGTTAATTTCGGCCAAACTTACCAAACCGGGTAAGATCATAGGGTTGTAACTCTTCATCCATCAGCCCTACATTGAACTCTAGTAAATGCTCATACTTTTTCTGTAGTTTCTTGAGTTCCTTACGAAGCCGGATAACTTCTAACTGTAAGGCAGTTTCCCGGTTCACGGGTCTAGGGTTTTTGTGTTGCATATCTGATTGTTTTTTGCGTGGACACAATTAAAAAACGGCGCATCCTTTCCCGTTGCAAAAGTCTATCAGATAGGCTTGAACCAGCCATTATAACCAGTTCACGGGGGTAATAGCGCCGTTTATGTGTTGGGCATAAAAAATGCCCGGAATTTCGGGCCGTGCCCTATCTGAAATCAAAACTTTTGAAGTGTGAAGATAGAAACATTTTTGAAATAAAAAAGCCCCGGTTTTATCCGGGGCCTTTTCTACCTATAAACAGCCAACAAACAATCATTGTGCATTGCGCAAAAATGTGGCGGTTGCAACCTTTGTATATCTTCTTTTTACCGTTATCACAACCTCATCAAATGTGGTTTTCGTTACCGTGCTTGCGGTTAGCCTGAAAGTATAATTTCCCGGCTTTGTTAACCCGGTTACATTTGTTGTTGCAGCCGTTGGCGAGGCAATTACAGGTGTTACCGGGCCGCCTTGAAAGCTCCAGGAGTAAGATATTTGCCCACTACTGGCCGTTGCATTTCCTATAAGCGAAGTAAAAGAGGTTGGCAGAACTATAGTTTTATCATTGCCCGCACTTGCTGTGATATTATCGGCTGCTGCATCGTATAAAAGTATCTTACCACTGTAGGGGGGCAGCTTAATTGAATCCATAACGGCGGCCCCTGTCATGTCTTTATACTTTGCCTGTAAAAAAAATACAGCACTATCACTGCCAGTATTTACAATCTGTGATATTTTACTCAAATCGCTAACAATGGCCGGGGAACCGGTGCTACCAACCTCCAAACCGGTGGCAGCTTTCCAGGTTGCAGGGCTGTAACAATTATAAGAATTGAACCAACCGAAAATATAAGGGTTTGTTTGATCCAGGGGGTTGGCGTAGATATTATTAAAAGCACTGAACCCGGCGGGAAGTGAACCCGTCTTAAACCAATAATTTGCGGCACATTTTCGACTTTCACAAATTACCCCGTTATTGTTGGCAGGTGTAATAAACTGGTTGTTGCTTATCGTTAAATTAGTCATTGCTGCATTTTGGTATGAGATCATCATCCCATAAGTATAATTATAAACCGTATTGCTGTCGGCCTTGTTACTGTTGCCGCCGTTGAATAGAATACCATATTTCCCCGGTTGGCTGGTATTATCGCACATAATGAAATTATGCAGCACATCAAAATTGCAAATGAGGCCATCAAGATAAATGCCTGCGCTCTGAACTCCCTGCGTTGATCCTTGTGCAGCTCCCGGCGTATTGATGATAATGTTATCCCGGATCGTTCTGGTTGGGTAAGGTGCCTGCCTTGCGCCATCCTGTACACTGTAGGCATAAATGGCCCCGCCATCATCTTTTATATAGGTTGCATTGGAAATAAAATTTCGGGCGCATACGGTACTAGCACCGTCCAGCCTTATAGCTTCATAACCCACATTAGAAATTGCATTGTTGGTTATAGTTGAGGCAGTGCCGTTGGCCACAATGCCACAGTATGAATCATCCCCGTTGCTTCCCATGCCTGCGTAATGGCCTATTCGGTCGATCGTGTTACCATTATAAATGCCGTTGCTCGAGGAACCGCCATAAATACCCCGGCTCCCGCAATTGGTAATACTGCAACCGGTAACGCTTAGGTTTTGGCTGTTGGGATAAGAATAAATTCCGTTAACGCCTGCAAATGATATGGTACAGTTCTGTATTGAAATTCCTGTTCGTGATGCAGTGTTAATAGCGTTGGTATTGAACCCGGTAATTTTAAGGTTGCTTATTGTGATGTAGTCTTTACTATTCAGGTTTATGCCCTCTTCTAAATTCGGCACCTGAACATTAACGGGAGTTCCTACACTGTACACGGTTATTTTTTTGCTTGTTGCATTGTAGGCCCATTCATTTTGCAAATTGCAGGCTTTTACATCGTTCTGAATAAAGTACCCCCAACCGGCGGGAATCGTCAAGCTCCCTACATCGAATGTGATGGTGTTGCCGGTTACGTTGGTTATCTTGTGTTTATTCAACTGATACATTAACTCACGGCAAACAACATCAGCCCCCGCACTTACAACCGTTGCGTTTAAATGCGCTGCATCGGTTATGGTTGTTGTTCCATTCGTGGAAGGTATCGACCAATAACCTGCGTCCGGCGTGCGGCCCATTGCGTAATTATTGCCATTGATCGAAACAATGTTGCAGTAAGAAACTGAAGAGGCCGCCGTTGCGCTTTCCCATAAGTTTGCGCCAACGCTCACCCAGGACGTTACCGGTAGGCATCCTTTTATTTCCGGTTGGGATCCCGAACCGTACGAGTTTAAAACGATCCTTTGGCCGGCAGTACCGCTTTTCCCGATGATGATAGTACCGAAAAAAGTTTCACCCGCTTTAAAAAATATGTTGTCACCTGGTAACAACGTTGAAAAAATGCTATTGAGCTTTGCGATACTCTTCCAGGGGGTTGACGGGTTTTGTGCCTGCGTAGCCGTGCGGGTATCATCCCCGGAAATATCGCTAAAATAGTAGTTACTGGCCATGGCTGAATTTACAACCAGGCACAAGGCAAAGAATAAACTTTTCATTGTTGATTAATTTACGATTAGGTAGGTAACAGTACTGGCATCAGTACCGTTTGTTGATGAGATTACAAATGAGGTTCCCGGTATTATTGATCCGTATCCGTACGTTCCGCAATTGATACAGGTGCCTTTCCTGTTTATAAAAATTAGGCTATTCGCTGTAACGGTTGTATTGCTTACCGTTACTGAACCGGCTGAAAGCGTTGCCGATCCTACGGGCTTATTGCTGCCCGTTTCAATAAAAATTTTATCTCCCCAAATATTGAGTGAAGGAATGTAAACCGTGTTATCACGGGAACCGGTTTTATTTGTGCCACCAAGTACCGCCGTTCCTTCACCATCAGCAATATTGCCATCTCCCGAAGCAAAGGAATTAAGCCCGTTGGCCGTTGCTTTTTGCATGGCAACCGAATAATTTCCGTTAGCCTTTCCTCCCTGTAATGCGAGGCCATGCAGCCCGGTAACTTCCGGCCCTTCACCACCGAAGGCAGTACCGGTGGGGGAATCATAAACGTGTGCGCCAACGCCTTCCGCTATACCGCCTGGAGAGTTTAAAACAACGCTCATTGTTCCACCTGCTTTTGCATCATTTGAATTATGGATTTCATTACCCCAACCGTAACCGATTAAAGCGGCTTCGCTGTTTTCGTCAATTATACCGCTTTCGCCAACGGCTAGAGAGGCTCCGGAGGCGGAACTAACACTATTGCCCGTTCCTATCGCTGCATTATTGGGGGTTACAAGATTTAAAGGCCCAACGCTTAACGCTGTTTCAACATATACAACGCCTGCAGTATCAATTTTTATGCGGTTGCGGGATCTCGTTTTATCGAAAAGGTAAAATGTGCCATCATCAGCGTATGAAATTGCAAAATCCTGGTTACCGGTCGAATTGTTGAGTATAACCATATTTTGCCGCCCGGTGGCAGACGTTGAAACAGTAAGGTTGCCGCCGTTGGTGAGTGTCCACGATCCGGCCATTACGCCGGTATTATCACCCACCGCAAACGTGGGGGAAAATGTTCTTTTACCAACTGAAAAGGCAGAACCGGCAACACTTTCATATTCTATTCTCATACTCCCGCCTGCATTACCGTTTTTTATGAGCAGCTCATTGCCCTGTAAGTTGATCGTATCATTTTTAGGAAGCAGGGAACCGTTCGTTATCGCTTTATGAAGTGTGTAGTATGAAGAATCTATAAACTGCCATTTTTCGCCCAGGCTATCCTTAACCTGTAGCGGTAATAAAAGGTTTGTAACGTTGTTGACTTGCTTAACGTTTCCATATTCATCTACTATTAACGTACTGTCATGCTCTGCGTTATTGTGAAGCCCTGCAATCCGCAAATTATTGCGCACTTCTACTGTGTTGTTGGGCAGCCCGATAAACTGCACCCGTTGAGAAAATGCAGCTATTGAAATAAGAAGAAAGAATAAAATTGAAAACGGTTTTTTCATTGGTATCAATATTTAATGTATTTAGCAATAGCAGTGATTTTACCGGCGGTAATTGGTGCGCCGGTTACACTCATTGCAAAATTTCTTGCTGCTGTTGTCTTGATAATTTCCGGGGTAATGATCCTGGTTTTGCCGGTTGCGTTAAGCGTGGAAATAAGGCCCGTAACATCATCGAGGCCGATGGTTGGGCCATCTACTTCAAAGCCAAAATTTAGAGCTGAGGCAACGCCGCCAACGAGCGGGATCTCAACAAATAAAAACAGGTTATCTAAAAAAGTATTCGCTTCAACGTCAGGTGTTGGATTTACAGGGAGTGTAACAGGGCCAACCGCACCGGCACCGGCTGCACCTGTAAAAGTTTTTTGTACGATGTATGGCTTTGAAATTATCGACGTTCCGCCGCCACCGCCTGCGCCACCGTCAAGCAGTTTAAAAATAGCATAAAGCAAATCTGCTTTTACATCGAAATATTTTTGTTCTATGTCCATATCATTGCCCCCGAGTGCTAAAATGATGTTATATAACAAGTCTTTTCTTATGTCGTTGTATCGCTCTACAATTGTCATCACTTATGTTTTTTATTCACCAGTAAAAAAGAAACGTATATCAGCAACAAAAGAATTATTAAAAAGGCTACTGCCCGCCAGCTTGATTTTTTTTTTTAAGAAATCCCCCAGGAAGAGAGCCGGATTGATCGCAATAATTGATGAGAAAGCAGAATAATATTTTAACCGTTGATCCAGGCCGTTTGTTCCTCCGTTGATTTTTCGGGTAATGGTTACAGTGTCGCCCCGGTCTGCATAGGCATTGAGGTTTTTATCGTTCCAATAATGCAAAGCAGACAGAACAGCATATTGCGGCAATTCCAACAGTTCGGGCTTATTAATTAAAGTGTCATCACTAAAAAGTTTTTTTGATAATACAGCGTAATTATATCTACCGGTAGTTTGAAAAATACCACGACCGGCAAATTTTATTCCATCTCCCGGAACTGTGTTGCCTAAATCTTTCCTGCCCTCATATTGTTGGCCTGCTATCATTCCCTTTTTTGGCCACTCCTTTAAAGAGCGAAAACCGGCGGTTTCGTGTGCACCCTGCGCTAAAAAAGCCGCAATCCGAGCCGGCGTATTTACGCCAAACTGCGGGCCGTACATTTTCAAATAAGCGGCAACCCCCTGCGCAATTTGTGGTTTAGCGTTGGGGGTTACTTTATTTAAAATATTGTCAATGGTATAGGCCATTTTTAAAGTGTCTTTATCACTTTGGAAGAGAGTAAAATAATGAGTACCACGATCAGTGCAGTAACCCCGAGTTTAACCAGGCTTTCGTTATCTATCTGCACCTTTAAAGGAACTTCAGGCAGCTTTCCGTTTAAAACATCTTGTATTAAACTCATTTCAAAAATTGTTTTACGAGTGCGAGGTAATCATCCTTAGTTACTTTGGCCTGCCCGATTTCCTGGAAAACTGCACGCTCTGTGGTTTTTCCAAAAAGGCCGTCTATTTTAAGCCCTAGCATAATCTGAAGAGCTTTTACATAGTTGCCCTGGCTGCCATATTCGAGGGGAAAATCTGTTTTGTTGCTTTCGGCTGAAACGATCTTTAAAAAACTCATTAAATCGATCTGCTTCAACTTTAAAGTTTTGGCAATGGCAATATCAGTTCCACGGCCCCAAACTCCGTCCGGGGTAACTCCCACAACAACCTGTATAAACTGCACGAGTTTGCCCTTGCTGCCATAACGAAGCGGAAAACTCCCCGTACCCATAATAACAATGGGGGTGGCTGGTAACGCTTTTACCGGTGCCGGGTGATCTTGTGAGATCATATTTTTTATCGGATCGGGGGCAGGGGGAAGCGGATCGGGCTGCTTTTCTTTTTTCTTTTTATAGTTCATATATGCGAGTGCGCCCATGGCCAGCACCAATACAATGAACGATATAATTAAAAATTTCTTTGTCATTTCGTTTATGTTAATGCGTTACGAATAGCGGTTGAAACTTTCGATCTCGACGCTTCAACCATGTAACCACCTTCAAACACTTCTTTCAGGCTATCCCCGGAAATCTGTTTGAAATATTTAGAACACAAAGCAGCTTCAGCAGGGGTTAACAACCTGTTCAAAGCATTTACCAGGCCATCATCACTAACCCAAACTTTCCAGCCTGTTAGCGGCACACGTGTAATTGCGTGTTCGCAATCTTCAGCAGCCGATTTACAAACAGATTGACGGGGTATTGAAATTCCTGTTTGTGTGGCAATGATGGCACCGCCCGCAATATCCCCGGCGGTTTCTGAACCGGCTTTAAAGGCTTTCATTAACTTCATTGCAATTGTAGCAATGGCAACAACCACAACAATAAAGAGTACCCAGTTTAGTACTTCCATTCCTTTTTTACTGGCATTGCTGCCTGTGCGAATATCTGCGAGGGCCATAGCCTTATTTTTTCTTTTTCATAAATAACGCAACCATAACGATCAAAGCCACCACAACGCCGGCAACGATCAGCATGGTTTTGTTTTTCTTTGTGGTTGCTGTGTCTGCTCCAGCACCATAATTACCCCCGGTATCACCGCCACGCCTTACAATGTTGCCGCCTGAATCAACGGCATAGCCACTTTCAGCAGAACCCTGCGCCGCTCCGATACTGTCGCCCATTGTTTCAGGTGCAGAACCCGCACCGCCGCCGCCTTTAAATGCTCCTATTATGCCGGTAGCAGCTCCCACGATCTGCGATCCGATGGTTGGGGCGGCAATCCCTTGTTCTGCGAGCGTTCCCTTTGCTTCAGATTCAATTTTTTTGCCGTCTGCTTTGGTGCGGATGGCATAAGCCCGGGCGAGCTTGATCTCATTTTTTGCCCGCTTCTTATCCATCTTAACGGCGTGCTTTTCATCTTTGCGCCTGCGCCTGTTCTTGATGAGCTTGCCAATAAAATGGTCGAACTCATCCCCATCGTAAAAGGTGAGGCCGTCCTTTCCTTCATAGTAGTAGGCCCCGTCCTTCCCTTCATAATAGGTTTCTACATGATCGCCTGCGAACGGGTTAAATTCGGCGTAATCGTTTCGGTTTATGGTTTCGGCGTGAACCGGTCGAAGATTAAAATTCATTGTTCAAAAGTTTAAATTTTGCATCGTTTATGTTGTCATACCTCGTGCGGTATGCCTTTTGATTTTTATTCACTTCCCAATCGTATTTTAACGCTCTCTGAAACTGCACCCAGGCACGGGCCGTGTGTACAGGATTTCGGGTTTTCAAAAGTTGAGTGATAGCTTTAACGCTTTCGCTCAATGAATAACCGGCGGCAAAATATTTTTCGCTTGCATATTTATCGGCGAGCATTTCATCCCTGGTATTGTGGGCAATGTGGCCCTCTTCATGGCAAAGCACAAACATTTTATGTTCCTCTTTGAGCTTTGGCCACCAGTGCAGATTTATAACGAGTAACCCATCACGCCGCCTGCTTTTTGCGATACCTTCAGCCGGTGTTTTTATAAACTGTACACGGCTGAAGTGGGGAAACTCGTGCTTACCGAATTTCAGCATTATATCCAGGTCATTGTTACAGGATCATAATGCTTTTGCTTACCGGCAGACTGTTTGCAGCTTTCACAAACATTTTCCGGCAAATCTTTGGCCTCAACGCCTTCAACCAGTTTGCTATATTGAATCTGCGTTAACAGGTCAACCGAATGTCCTTTAACATTATCACGGCCTCCACTTGCTTTTGCCATCTCGCTTGCGAGTTTGTGATATACAGCACTGCGCATGGCCGGTGTGAGCGTTCGCAAATATTCAATGAGTTTTGCGAGCTTTAAATCCCATGTTGGTTGCGCTTCAATGTCTGCAACAACGCCCAAAACGTCAATAGCTTTGTTCAGGTTTTCCCTGATCCAGTCTTTTACCTTATCATCAAACTGCGTTGGTATTACGGCGGTGAGCGCATCAATTACCGGGTTATCTACAACCTCCTTTAACCTTTGCAGCGTTTCAATAGATGGCTGCACATGGTCATAAATCCAATTATTTAAATTGGTGAAGAGGGTTGAGATGAAAGCGAAAATTTTTTTGAAAAACCTTTTCATGGTAGAAATTTTATTGTTTATCTTTTAATAGTTGAATTACTTGCGTGTTGTCTTTTATTGCACTGGTATTTTCATCCAGCTTTATGATTAAACGCTCCCGATCATTGAGCAGATAATTGCGCATATCTTTTTGCAATTCCTTTTGCCCGTAAAAAAGATAACCGGTAACTATCCCCAGGACAACAACGGCAATCTCAAAAAAATAAATCCTGAAAATGCTCAAATTGCTGCGTACTTTTTGCGGATCTGCGTTTAAAACATTCATTTACTTTTCTTTTTGAAAACAAGTACCAGGATCAGCACAATTATTATAATTATGCCAGCAATCAACCAGTAATTAATTTTCTTTTTTGGTTCAGGTGTACCAGTATCAACCGGGGAATAAATTCCGCCGCCTGGATTATCGGCTCCAGTACCTTTATTCCCTTTGATGGTAGCAATTGCGCCCGCACCTTTCACGAATAAATCGAGTGCATCGTTTAACGTGTTTTTTATTTTTTCCCCGGTTTTTTTCTTTGGCCTGGATTTTACAGTAACGTTACCGAGTGTAACCTTTTCGGCTCTCTTTTTTACTGCTTCAGAAAATCCGGGAGGTAGCAGGCTTGTAGCATCACCTGAAAAATTCAAATACGCAACTTCGTCGGCTTCAGCCTGCTTTGCTACAGCATTAATGAATTTCTGCCCGTACTTACTTGCATAGTTCAATATGCTTTCGGGTGTAACCTCATCAGAAACGCCCATCTTTTTATAAACAAGGGCAACACTGTTACCGTGTTGCCCTATTAGTTCTTTCAAGTCCATTTAAATTGCTTAAACGGTTATAGATCGATATTTTTTTTCACGGCTTATTTTCCGGCCATCATGTTGCGAGCTGTGGCAACTTTGATGTTCTTACCGGCTCTTTTGCTCTTACTTGAAAGAGCTGAAGAGGTGTTAAGAACTGCGCCGCAATAGAACGTGAACGTTGTTACCGCTGTATTCGGAACGATAACGTTAACCTCCGTTTGGTTGTCTAACTGGAAAGCCCTGCGCACGGTAAGCATTTTGCTGTTCTGTGCGTACTCACTCGAAAACGAAGCGAGGTTAATCAATTCCGCTTCAAGATCACGGAACGGGGATTTCCTCAAAATGTTGATCGTTTGGGCGAGCTGCTGATCCACTGTTGAAACAATTTTCAACGCCACAACGCTCGTAGGGTTCAGGGCAATAAAGCCCAGGAAATTACGGATCGTTTTGGGCGAACCTGTTCCCACAAGGTTCGCAATGATCGCACCATCAGTGGCAACATTGTTACCGGATGGAATGTAAGACGGGCAAAGGATAACCGTTTGATCGGCACCGGTTGTGTTTGAAATCGTGATCGAAAACACACGGTTAGTGCCTACTTCGCTTGCGAAGTCAAGGCTTTTGCCGCCAAAGTCGAGCAGATCATCACCATAGCCGGTGTATTCGCTTGCCTGGTCGCCTTCATAATTTGAGAGTGCCTGCATTGCGGCATCTTCTATTTGTTCTGCGTACATAGCTGAATTTTTTTTGAATGATTTTTTTTGAGTTGTAAAGGATCGCTGTTTTTGTTTTGGGTTCCCGGTTATGCTTTTTTCTTTTTAAGCCCCAGGGTGTTCCTGTAGCCGTCCGGGTCTTTCGGGTCTTTTTTGATCTTTACCACCATTGCAACGGCGAGGCAGGCAAAGAAAACAAGCGCAAAAAGGATAAGCCCGTTTTTGAACCCTGCGCCTTTTGATTGAGATGATACAAACATGATAAAAGATTTTTTTGTTTTGTGAGTGTAAAGATTCACAGCAAAAAAATATCGGTTAACGGTTTACGGTAGTATTAGAAAAAACAAGAAAAAAGCAGAAAAAAGAGGGGAAAAAATACCAGTATAAAAAATAAAAACCCCCTTAGAAAAGGGGGTCGGTCGCTCTTTAAAACTAGAAAATCACAAAATTTATGGTTCGCCAAGTAAATCGTATATCAGTTTAACAAGTGAGGGAGGTATAACGGAAACTTTTTGGGATTTCAACTTTAAAAATTCATCTTTTAATTGCGGGTGCAGCTCTATCCACTTAATAAAAGTTGAGTAGCCTACGCCGTAACGTTTGGCAAGTTCTACCTTATAGGCCGGTAAAATCTGGTTTCCGTTGCTATCAATCATCAACGTTAATTTTTTCGCAGTAATTAAAAGATGGATGGTTTAATATTCTTTGAAGCATTGGCAAAATGCTATGCCAGTTTGCAAATTTATTTTGTGCCACAGCCAAACTATCCCCTGTTTTAAACAATAGCATATAATCATATTGCTTTGCAACGTACGGCGGCACATCAGCCAAAAAGTGAAACATCAGAATAACATCAAAATTGCGCTTCCTGTGATCGATAATAAAAGATTTCACTTCCCGCTGTACGTTTGCACTCACAATTTTTGCAGCATCTTCAATGATGATAAAAGCATTGCTGCATTTTTTATTTAAAAGATCGAGTACTTTCTCGGGTTCACTGGTAATGATGCGAATATTTCCAGATTTCCATTTATGAAGATTGTTTTCGTTGAATAGTTCAAAATCTGAATAACTCGGATGATCGTCGGTGTCTATTACACAGATTTTTTTTTGCGATACTTTGGCAATCTGTTGGGCTATGGTTGTTTTACCGGTTCCCTTTCTGCCAACACACAATATCATTTTATTCAATCGCTTTTCCATCAAGAAAACAAAAATTAAAACATTAGTAATTCGCCAACCCGTGCGCCGGATATTTGCAGAAATCCCAAAATCAAAGCCCAGGAAGGTGGAAGAGTGCCGCCGTGTTGTTTCATCATTTCCATAAGCGGAACCTTAATAAGATTTTTTTCCTGTTCAGTCATTGGCAAACCGTTGAGTATCTCATCTGTTTTTTTTGTGATCTTCAACATGGCTATTTCATCAATGGTAAAACTCCTTATTACCTGTACACTCGCTTTGCTGTCTTCGCTTGCTTCCTTTTCGTTTATAAGCATTTCCAGCTTATCGAGCGCACCCTCACCATATAAGCGAATTATTCGCTTATCTTTTTTATTTTTCACCAACCAGGAAAACAAAGTAGTTTGAGAAAAGTCGTACAGGCCAATAGTGAGATCGGCCCCGGTTTCGATCATTTCCTCGCTTATCTCGGGTTTTGTTTCCGGGCCTGCATCTTTGGTTTTTGTGGTGTCCGCAGCTTGTTCCGGCTGGATTTTATCAGCTTGCGGCGCTCTCTCTTCCGTTGGCCGTGAAATATCTTGCAAAAGCCCTTTTACGGAATCGTGTATTGTATCGTTCATTGATTATGCTGTTTATTGTGCTGCTCAACCATGCGGTTATAATTGGCAACAACGTTTTTACAATAGTTGATAACTTCCTGCTCACCTCCTTTTGTAAATGCTTTTTTCAATCGCTGAAAATGGTTTACAGGAACAATACGACCATTCAATTTTGTTTTTAAAACTGGCATCTCTTTTTTTAAGTCCTTCGCCAATCGCTGTAACCAGGCTTTTGTAGTTTCATGGTTAACGATCTGTTCCAGGCTGCCCGTTTTCTTATCGGGCAAACCTGTTTTTGCAGCCATTGGAATAAGTGCGCCGGGTTTTTTATTTCTCATAGGTAGCTGTATTTTTCAACCAGGGGCAGAATGTTTTTTATTTCTGCAAAGTCGTTTGCAATCTTTTTATCTCCGGTTGCAAACTTCATCCCCAGGCTCATTATTTTTTTCATGTCCAAACCTTCCCGCATGGTTCCATCATCAGCCATGAATCCGGTGTTTTTTAATATTGTGGTAACGGTGTTTTTGATGAGTTTAAGATCGCTTTCCATTTCTTTGATCTTATCATCTTTGAGTTGAATAGACTGTTGCAATTCGATTAGCTGCTCTTCAGTGTACATAAGTTTATTTTTGAGGGTTTACAAAACCGTTTTTAAGATAAACGGGTTCAATATCGGGAGTGGCAAATGTCGGTGTGAAATTTTTTGTTGCCAGGTGCTTGCCGTTTACTGCGAAATCAACGCATTGGCGGAGGAAGTGCGCCCAATCATTTGATAGTCCGGATTGTTGGCGGGCTTCAAAAATTTTATTGAGGTATTCAAACTCCGAAGGTGCAAAAGTGGCAGTTTTTGTGTACCGGGTAGGCCGTTTTTCGGGTTCCTGTTCTGTAGTAGGATCATCCCAGGCGGCGGCGGGTGTGAGCTGCTGAAGGGTGTTTTCGTTGCCAGCTACTTTATTTTCAAGGTCAATTATTTGCTCATCGGTAACGCTCATAAAAATTGGCTTAAATAGTTAATTTTATTGGTGTTTGCGAGTTTTATCGAGCGTTGTAAACTCAAAAATAGTTTGTTTTCTGCACAACAAAAATTTGTTTCCGGGGATTTTTTAAAAAATGTTGTGCATTTTCTCTTACTACAGTTACTACAAAGCCCTTTTTTTGAGATAACACATTGAAAAGCAACCTTAATTTGTAGTAAGAAGGTGGCAAAAATGTTCTTACTACAGGAAAATCCAGTTACTACAAACCGGGCAGGGGTGAAAACGGTTGTTTCTGCCAAAATTGCTGTAGTAACTGTAGTAAGATGTAGTAAGAACTTTTAAAAAGTTCTTACTACAAAGGAAACTCAATACTGTAGCGGTTTTCAGTGTGTTTGTAGTAACTGTAGTAAGAGAAAACACATAAAAGAGAATATTTTATATAATAGAGAGGGGGTATATGCCTGCAGTACCCCCGAAATCGAGGGGGCAGGCCCGGCCTGGATGATACCAGAACCGGGGAAAATGAGTTACTCGATCTACTTACTACATTCACGGGATCCTATCATTTAAAAGTTTGGTTTCTGCAGGCATCCACAAAAAAAATGATCCCAGCTTTGGCCAGGATCATTTTAAAATTTGGGGCGGTACCGGTTATTGTAATAGCTTCAGCCCTTCGCCCATTTGTTGGCGGATTCTTTCTTTTTTCTCTTTGGCCTGCCTTACCTGGTTGCCGGTAAATTCATCAGGGTTATTAATTACATAATCGCATTTTTCCAAGTCTGTTTGAAAACCTGAAAGTTGATGATTGTACTCAACAAAGGCACGGGCATCATTCAGGGCCTTTTGTACATCATCCCCCGGCTGTAGTTCTATTTCAACGCCGATTTTTTCATTTTCATAATTACCCAGGCTAAAAACCTTGTGGTAAGTAATAGTTTTGACTGTCATAAAATTGATTTTTGTTTGAGAGAGTGAATAATAAAATTTTTCTCCAGTTGGCTCATTCGTTTGAATTTTGCAACCATGTTGTTTTGTATCTTTTTTAGCCTTTCCCGTTGCCGGTAATTGGCCCCAAAAAATCGGTAATCGTGCAGCTCTTCAGGTTCGGGGTAATTCATGTATAAACGCTCTGTTCTCATTCCCTGCCTGGTTCTGCCTTGTATGTCAATAGATCGCCATCCTTTTAAAGCGTTATCGTATAATTCACAAGGGTAGTGAGTAATCAGAATTTTAATTTTTTGGGAAGCATTAAGCCAGTCCCATATTTCCAAGGATTGTAACAAATATTTGTGTGTTGCCGGATCTGTCATTTCAAACTTATACAAGTCTTTTTTATCGCCCAGCTTTGGCCAGGATCATTTTAAAATTTGGGGCGGTACCGGTTAGTGTAAACTATAACTCATTTTTTCAACATGGTTTAATAAATCTGTATATCTATCAAACCATTTAGTTGCCATTTTTCTCATCAATCCCAAGTCTTCACCTTTGGCATATAATCCTATTATTTTTGCTCCTGAAGCCCAGGCGATCCCCATTTCTGCACAAGCATCTTTGCCAGCCGGGCCGTAATAAATTAATAAATCACAATCAGTAGCTGCCCTTGTATCAAACATAAAAGACTGATCTGATTCGCTACTATTTACCCATTCCTCAAATGTAAATTTTTTTGTAACATGGTTATGATTTTCACCATAGTTATTTTCAATCCAGCTTACTACTTCATGACCTTTTTCTCTAAGTAATGCTGTGAGCATTTCTACCCCGTGGGAATTTTTCCAACTGCTTGCAATGTAAATGTTCATAAAATTGATTTTTGTTTGAGAGAGTGAATAATAAAAGTTTTATATAATTGGCTCATAAAATTTCTATTTGGTCTGAAGGTTCAAAAGTGTGGATTCCCCAAACCCATGAAAAAATGATTTCATCCCTTAAATGGCCATACCAAAATGATAAAAACAGGGTTAAGCCAATCAGCAAAAAAGTAGAAGCCGGGTAATCTTCATGCTTACAAGTGCCAAACCAAAAAAGAGTTACCCAAACTAGGTTGAAAAAAATGCTTATTAATGAAACAATTTTTTTTGCGGTTTTCTCTTTGTCTTTTTTTGATTTCATAAAAATTAAACTTTTGCCAGGATGAGAATAATAAATGTTAACAGATTGATCCATGCCAGCAGCCCGAGTAAATTATAATAACCGGTGCCACCTTTAAATAGAATGATGCGGGAGAGAGGGGGTATATCTTTCATAAAAGTTTTTTTGAGATTTCAACAATTGGTTTGAAAAACAAGTATGCAACCTGTGGAACAACTGCTAATCCAAGCCCTTCGAGCTCAGCCACCCGACCGGGAAACCCATTAACCACTCTACCCACCGGGGGTTCAATCTTCCAATAACTCCGTGTAAAGATTCGCCCTGATTCTTTGATCTGCTTTTCGCTGATAATTTGCGGTTTTTGCCATCCCCGGCCGTTGGTGTTGGGTATAATTTTACGGCTATCGATAAAGGAATCCCGCAACCGTTTCCCGTCTTTGATCCGTTGCGCTCTTTTAATCTTTTCTGCCTG
>Ga0116191_1002020_pt1 | contig 15771 bp, 9 predicted proteins | sample AD_UKC111_MetaG_FD_89897 | JGI IMG/M metagenome (GOLD analysis project Ga0116191, IMG submission 89897) | Active sludge microbial communities of municipal wastewater-treating anaerobic digesters from Hong Kong - AD_UKC111_MetaG | ecosystem: Engineered > Bioreactor > Anaerobic > Digestate | place...
AGGAGGTTGAACGGATGAGTAACTACCCGAACGCGATCGACGACGCCTCCAGTCTCTACTCGCCCGCCGATGCCTTCTCGGCGAAGCCTCTGGAGACCATCACCACGATGCCGGTCTACGCTGGCGACACGACGATCAGCGTGGAGTCCACCGGCGTGGGCTTCCCTGACGAGTACGGCATCTTGTCGATCGACGATGAGCTGATCGTCTACACCGGCAAGACCGCCACGCAGTTCGCTGGTTGCCAGCGCGGCGCGTTCGGCACCGTCGCGGCGCAGCACACCTCCGGAGCCACCGTGCGCGCCAACATGGTCTCTGCGTACATCAAGGCCCTCCAGGAAGCAGTCATCGCCATCGAGAATGACCTCGGCACGGCATCGAATCGGAATTACGTCCGCAAGGACGGTGCAGTGACGATGACCGGCGCGAAGACCTTCGTCGACGGCGCGGAATTCGGCTCGGGCACTAAGGCCGCCACGGGCCTGGTGCGGTTGCCCAACACCGGCGCGGTGAAGTGGCGCAAGGCCGACGGCTCGGGCGACCTCGGCCTGGCACTGGGCGCCAATAACCACCTCGTCGCCGACGCGATCATCGACTTCGCGCCCGGGCAGACCTTCGGCGCTTTCTCCTACCCGGACGCTGGCTATGGCAACAAGGGAATCGTCCAGGTCGACGCCGCCGGAGGCCTCGCTGTCGAGTCGGGGGTGCTGTCGGTAGCCCCGTCCGGCGCGTTTCCAGGCACGTATCCCAAAGTCACGGTCGACGCCAAAGGCCGTGTGACAGCCGGGGCGACCCTCGTAGCAGGCGATCTCCCCAGCCACACGCACACTGCCGCCGACATCGTGAGCGGGGAGTTGCCGCACAAGGTCCAGAAGGACGGCGCCGATGTCGGCACTCGCCGGGCCCTCAACCTTGTCCAGGGCACCCGCGTTTCATTGGCGGCCGCCGATGATCCCGCGAACGATCGCGTCAGCGTGACCATCAGCGCCGGTCCCCCGGAACCCGGCGAGATCACCAACGCCCTCGGCTACGTCCCGGCCAATCGCGCGGGCGACCACTTCGCGGGTGCCATCGACTGCGGCCCGCACCAGACCATCGGCGGCCCGCTGGAGAATATGGCGAAGCACTCCGAGGACTTCGCCGCGGCCGTCTGGGACAAGAACGGCGGCTCGTGCTCGGTCACTACGAACGCCATTATCGCCCCGGACGGCAACCAGACTGCGGACGCTATCACCGCCGTCACGTCGACGCCTGTCATCCAGCAGCAGATCGCCGGCCTTGCCGACGGCGGGACCTACACCTTCTACATCTGGGCCCGCGTTCCCTCCGGCACGCGCAAAGTCTCGATCGCCATCGTCGATAACCCGTACGCCGCCTACCTGGCTGGTCCGACCCAGGTGACGATCACAACCTCCTGGCAACGCTTCAAGATCACCGGCACTCTAGCAAGCGGCCAAACCGGCCTCTGGATCGTCGTCCGCCAGTACGCCGCCAACGGCGATGACTGGACCACCGGAGACATCCACCTCTGGGGCGCCTGCCTCCAGCAAGGCAACGACCCGCAGAAAGCATACCTCCGAACCTGGGCCTCGCAGACGCAGCACCTCGCGTCGGGCGTGGCCACCGGCCCAACCGTCATCGCAGCGCCGGAGAATACGACCTCCCCTCTCAGAATCCACGGCCCCGGCTCCAACCTCGCGGACAGCACCCTCCTCGAACTCACCGCCAACGGCGAACTCATCCTCGCCGGCGGCTCCGGCAACGGCTATCGCTTCGCCGACCTCGGCACCGCCAACAACCCCTCCGGCTGGTCCGGCGTGCTCAAAGTGAAGAACCCAGCCGGCGCCACCCTCGGCTACATTCTGCTCTACTCAAATCCCTAAGGGAATCGTCTGGATGCCCCCCGGCCGGTCAGCAGCGCTCCACTAACTTGTAACTTGGTTGTTGAACGACCGGCTATTTCCGATCGTTGGCGCTTCGACAACAGCCAGCGCGCCATGCGCTCGAACAGTGTTGCCGGATTCAGGCGCGACCGTCCCTTCAGGGCGCACTCCCAGACCGTCATGACGCGCCACCCTGTGGTCCGCAACTGTTCGACCGCGAGCGCATCGATTTCGCGGTTGCGGTTTATCTTCCTTCGCCAAAACTCGGAGTTAGTCTTCGGCCATTTAAAGAGATGGCACTTATGCCCGTGCCAGAGGCACCCGTGGACGAAAATAACGGCGCGGTGTTTGGGGAGAACTATGTCAGGACAGCCCGGCAGGTCCCGGCGATGCAACCGGTAGCGGAAACCCAGCGCGAAAAGCCCGCTTCGGACAAAGTACTCCGGCTTCGTGTCCTTTCCGCGAATCTGCGACATGCAGTAGCTTCGCTGCCGGGCTGTCAACACGTCGGCCATTACGATCCGTCAGTCTATCATCCAGATGTCAGCAAGCGCCGGTCAGGATGTCGCTACCCTTGCCGGAGCCTGGTCTATACGGATAATCTAAAGATTCTTAAGAGGATGGACGAACTTGTCCGTACGGGAGTTCTCTTTGCCCGAATCGCTGCAGCAGCCGGTCGCTCCACAGGCGTCGTTCCTGGAAGAGGCTAAAGCTGCGATCGAATCCAGGTTGCCGTTGCTCAAGCGGCTGCTCCTGTCGAACCGAGCGGACGTTGCCCCGGTCCGTCTCCCGGCGATCACGGGACTCGTCGCTGCTATCCTTGATTCGACAGACCGGCCTTGCTGCTTGGTGGTGCCCGATCATCAGGGAATGGCGCTGGCTGTCAGCGCGCTTGTGTCGGTCAGCCGCCTTGAGCGCGCTGTTCCGGAGATCCTTCGAGCCTACGCCAGCGTGTCTTTCCAGGCGCGCCCGGGGGAGCAACCCGCGCGCGTTCTGGTCCACCCGTCAGGGCTGGTTTATGAATACGCAGGCTTCTTCTCCCCGGAGCACTTCCGGTTGAAAGTAGTTGATCGCAACGAATGGCGCTCGTTGCCGGTCCATCAGGTTGCCCGCCTTGAGCGCACATTGAAGAAAAGACCGAAGGGATACGGCAATTCCGACCTCGGACGACCGCAACCGACGGTATTGGGAACGCTCGTCGGGATTCCGGGAACGGTGAACCGCAACTTCCTGCGGAACTACGTCGCGGTGCTGAGCACCAAGAAGCACCTTAAGGACTGCCTGCAAGCCTGGACGATCGCCATGGAAGGCCATACTCTTGCCGGAACGCTTGGCGAAGAGATTCCCTGCGGCGAACTGGACGAGGACGGAGGACTGTCCTTTTTCGATAAATACATCGCCTCCGGTGAACCGCCGGTCGCGGTTGCTTCTTCTCCTGACGATCTGGCGGCATTCTGTGCCGCGCGAACCCCGCTCTCCGTCGCCGTAATCGTGGATGATGTCGAACGTCTTGCCAGGAATCTACAGGCGTACGACACCATCGCGGACCGGCAGCGTGTGGTGATTCTGGCCGACGATTCGCAGCACGAAGCCGTCGGGGTTTTGCGAGAGCGTGGCTGCACCGTCTGGCATCTTTCGCCCGAGGAGGTGCTCATGGGCTCTGGCCCCGGCGCGGCTGCCGGACCGCTGAACGTGCTTCTTACCAAAGCCTCCAACATGCGGGACTTGGTTGTCGCTCCCTCTGCCTGTGCGTGCGACGTACTCGACGAAGCTGCCGCGGATCTTGCTGGCGCCGCACGCGCTATTCCGGCCGACAACGACAACGCCACGGTGCGCGACCTGTTCCTGACGCTGTTCGGAACCTTGATGCTGTGCGCCGAGCACCTCGGCTCCGAGGGAGATTCGTTTCTGGGCGAAATCAGGAAGCGGCTGATCGACGCCAAGTCGCTTTTGAAGCGTGCGGAGATCTGGATTGCTCCGGAGATTGTGTCGGAGATTGATTCTGTGATCACGAGGCTGGGCTGCGCTGCCAAGGAGCTTTCCGTGAATCCCATCACGCCGAAAGGGCAGGTTCTCCTGGACTGCCTCGGGCCTCCTGGGACATCGCCACTTCCTGCTGCGGTCGTCACAAGATCCGAAGCGCGGCGCGATGCGGTCCAGAAGTGGCTGGCCGGTCAGGGCCGGAGGATTCCCGTGTACCGGGTCAACGAGGTGCCGGGCGACAGTCAATTCGAACGGCTCGTGGTCGTGTCATGGCCCAGCGCGCGGCGCTTTGATCGCCTGCTGCGGCTGTACGCGACGCAACGGCTACAGGTGTTGGCCTACTCCTTCGAACGGATGTGGCTCAGAGACTACAAGAAGCGCTACGATCAGGCGGCTCCGGCTGGCCTCAGTACGAGGAAGAAGTCGATCCTGCTTGGTCTGCACCAGGGCGTTGACGGGGCGGATGAGCCCTTACCACCGCCACCGCCTCCAACCGGACCGTTCGATCTTCCTGAGGAGCGGTTTCTTACTCGGCGGAAAACTGTGGCAGCAGGTATCGCCGCGGCCGGCAACGGACCCGAGAAACCGATCGAGGCTCACTATGTCGATTTCGCCGGGCCCACCTTCGCTTATCTCACGGAAGGCCACGAACTTCCCGTTGTCAACGACTATGTAGCCGGCGAGCACGGGACAGCCGGTAAAGTGCCTTTCCGCCCGATCGAAGAGCTGAAGGTCGGAGACTTTGTCCTGTTCCGCGGCACAGGCGATTCCGACATCATCCGGTTCATGGTGGAGGATGAGATTGGCGCGGACGCTTACCAGAAGCTGCGCGCGACAGCCACACGCTGGAAAAGCGCCTTGCAGAAGATCGGCAGCGATCCCCAAGAGGCATGGGAGAAGTTGCGTCAGCTCGGATTCTCGCGCCACCTCCAGACCGTGCGGGCGTGGCTGTGCAACCGGCATATGATCGCCCCCAAGAACCCCGAGGATATCCGGACCATCGCGCGTGCAAGTGGCGACCAGGATCTGCTCGATGTTCTGCCCAAGATCGAACAGGCGATCAGCGAGATCAACGGCCATCACATCAAGGCGGGGAAACGGCTTACATCCGAGCTCCTGAAGGAATTGCCCAAGCGGCTGGACGTGATCGCAAGCGGGGAGACCGAAGTCGACCTCGGATTCGGCAAGGTGTGGATCGTCCGGATTGAGGAGATTGATGGGGGGCTTACCCCTGTGAACTACACGATAGTGAACCGGCTTCTCTGGGATGCGGAGTATGTGGTTCAGGGGGTGGCCGGCTGATATGGCGACGATGATCCCTCCGGAGGTCGATGAGCACACCACCAGCAGCGCGGAGCGGCGTCTGTTTCACCTGTTGCAGCACGATCCTGATACACGGGACTGGGTGATTCTGCATTCGCTCGGTCTTGCTGCCCGTGAAAGCGGTCCCTACGGGGAGATCGATTTTGTGGTTTTGATGCCGGAAGGAGTAGTGGTCTGCCTGGAAGTGAAGGGCGGCCGCATATCCTGTCAGGCTGGCGTCTGGCAAACAGCAGACAGAACAGGGAAGATCTCTGAGCTGAGAAGAAGCCCCTTCATGCAGGCGCGCGAGGGCATGTTCGCACTACGGGAGGCCGTGCAGCGAAAGTTCGGGACGTCGCACGCCGCAAGTGGTTGCCTCTTCGCGTCGGCGGTGGTCTTTCCCGACGTGTCACCTCCACCGCAGACGATCGAATTCGAGCCGTGGGAAATCATTAGCCGCGAAGATCTCAACGTTCCGATATCACGTAGCGTCCTGCGCACGGTGGCAGGACAACGCAAGAAGCTGGGATTTCTGCCGCGCGAGGGCCTGGACAAGGCCATTCGAGAAATCCGTCAGTTCCTGCGCCCCGATTTCGAGCGGGTTGTCGTGCGCCCCGGCGTTATTTCGGTGACGGAGAAATCGCTGGTTTCGTTGACCGAGGATCAGTACCACGTGCTCGACACGATTGCGGAAAACCACCGGTGTCTGATCGAGGGAGCTGCTGGCACGGGAAAGACAGTGCTGGCCTTGGAATATGCCCGGCGGTGCTCCCGAAGAGGACAGCGGACATTGTTGCTGTGTTTCAACCGGCTTCTGGGAGACTGGCTGGCGGTTCAGACCACCGAGTCCGGAAATGGGAAACTGGTCTCGGGCAGCTACTTCCGATTCCTTCGTGATCTGATTCTGTCGTCCAGCTACCGGGCCGAGTTCGAGCAGGAAGAACTTCGAGGCCCGTCCAATCTGTTCTCCGAAGTCTACCCGCTTTTCGGACAGCTTGCGGCGGAAGAATCAGGCAACCAGTTCGACACACTGGTCCTGGACGAAGCGCAGGATCTCCTCAATCCTTGTACTCTCGACGTGCTGGGCGCACTTCTCAAGGGCGGACTGGCGGGTGGCCGGTGGTTCATCTTCGGGGACTTCACACGGCAGTCGATTTACGGAAGCTCGTCGCGCGAAGTGAGGATCGGGCACCTTGAGAGTGTTTGTCCGCACATCACACACGCTCGGCTCGTAACAAATTGCAGAAATACGCGGCGCATCGGCGAGGAGACGGCGCTGCTTTCGGGCTTTCCGTCGCCTCCATTCCGGCTCGGGCAGGTCGATGGCCTGGCGGTGGATTACCGTTACTGGAAAACGGCCTCGGAGCAGAGCGAAAAGCTCTCCGAAGTCGTCCGGCAGCTGCTGGAAGAAGGGCTGAGACCGGAAGATCTCGTCATCCTGTCTGCTCATCGGTTTCCGGACTCAGTTGTGAGTGGGCTTTCTTGCCATGTCCGGAGAGTTGGCCGTGTCGTCGCGGCGTATGAGCTGCGTAGCGGAACCGCGCAGTTAAGGAGTGCTTCAGTCGCCTTCGCCACCGTCCAGGCGTTCAAGGGCATGGAAAGCCCGGTAGTTATTTATTGCGATATCGATCGTGTTGAAACCGAGGAACCGCAATCGCTGCTTTACGTCGGGATGTCTCGCGCCCGGAGCCTCCTTGTCATGATGGTCCATGAGCGAGTGCGGGAGAGCATTGGGAAGGCACTGGTCAGGAAACTCGGCAAGGAGTGGCAATTGTGACGACGCAGGAGGCACGCGACGCGATCATTCAGTACCTTCGGAGTGAGCTGATCGGCCCTTCGCCGGGATTTCCGGCTATGCAGCTCAATCGAGAAGAGATCCTGCGACCGCAGGACCCGCCCCGATTGCGTTACAGCGCCGGCATCCTGTTTCCCCTCCGAACTGGTCTGCCGAGCCAGCTTGAGGTCCGCGAAGACGTCGCCGAGGTCACCGAAGCAGCTCCCGTTGAAGATACCGGCGGACCTGAAACCGCCCCTGAAGAATTGCCACCCAGTCGCGTGGACCTCCGGAGTGAGCAGCAGCCCGATACTGACCTGGACCTTAATCTCGCCAATCAGTATCTCCCAAGTGCGATGGGCATCAGCGCGCTGGTTGAAATCCCGGAGCAGCTCGCAGTCCGGGTGACAGCAGCGCGGTATGACAAGGTGGAGTTGCCTGGGTTGGGTAAGACCGGATCGGGGAAGTCCGCCAGCCATGCCTGGTTTCGGAAACCCGTTTCCGTCGATTTGGTACTCCCGGCCGCTGATTTGCTGGGGGATGAGGTCCGGACGACGGAACAGCCGGTGCGGGTCGATGGGATCCCGATCGGTCTTTGTGTCCATGTGATCAGTCGGCCCTACCGGCAGACGGGCGCGGGCGAACGAACCCGGCTTGTAACTTTTACCTTGATCAATCGCAAAGAATCTCCCATCGTTTCAAATGACGAGATGTGCTTCTTCCAGTGCCGTCTCGAGGTGTCAGACGCCGCCGGTGCCCCATGCTTTCTGGAGTATCCTGATCGCCGGGTCGCGCAGGACAAAGAGGAACGTTCGCTCCAGTTCCTATACCGGCACCGGAAGGTGTTCTCAGTTGGTCACGGTTGCGCTGGTGAGTGGTCCGAGCAAACAGGCGGGCGGTGCCTGCGGATCTGGACCGAAAGCCTCCCGTCTCACGAGATCAAGCCTGTCGAGCATGTGGACCTGCCGGACCTTGCGCTGTCGATGGAGCGGCTTGCCGACGAGCGCTCGCCCGAGTTAATCCGGCTCTGCGAGGCCCTGGCCGATGCGTACGAAAAGTGGATCGAAATCCAGCAGGAGCGGGCGGCAAGTACCGGCGACGTGCCGCCCGAATTCCGGGATATGGCCGCCCGTAATCTGGCTGACTGCCGCCAGTGTCTCTCCAGAATACGCTCTGGCATCGAGCTTCTGAGGGAGGACAGCGACGTCCGGGTGGCATTCGCCCTGGCCAACAAGGCGATGTATCTCCAACAAGCGCATTATGAACTGGCCAGCAAGTGCGTTCGGGACTGGGTGTTCAAAGACGGTTCTCTGCGCCTGAGCGAGAGTTACCAGCCGCCGAACTACTCGCAGAAGAAGGCACGTTGGCGGCCATTTCAGTTGGCGTTCCTGCTGATGAATCTCAAGTCTCTGGCCGTCCCCGATTCGCCAGAGAGGAGCGTGGTTGATCTGATCTGGTTTCCGACAGGTGGAGGAAAGACTGAGGCCTACCTTGGACTCTCTGCGTTCACGATCATGCTCCGCCGTTTGCGGAATCCGGACAACGCCGGAACCACAGTGCTGATGCGGTATACGTTGCGCCTCCTCACCGCGCAGCAGTTTCAAAGAGCCGCATCGCTGATCTGCGCATGTGAATACCTGCGGCGCTCGCGACCGAAGGAACTCGGCTCCACACCGATCTCCATCGGGCTCTGGGTCGGGCAAGGTGTCACACCCAACAAACAGGATGACGCCACGAGAGCCCTAAACGAACTGTATAAAGGCAGCCGTGAGAACCCGTTCATCGTGCTCGCCTGCCCCTGGTGTGGTGCGGCGATGGGCGCCGTGAAGGCCGGTTCGAGCTGGCGCGTGAAGGGGTACCTGAAAAAGGCCAATCCATCCCGAGTGGTGTTCTGTTGTGAGGACCCCGACTGCCCGTTCGGCGCTCCGGCAGGTTTGCCCCTCCAGGTAGTTGACGAAGCCATCTATGACGAGCCGCCATCGCTCGTGATCGGAACTGTTGACAAGTTCGCCATGCTCCCCTGGCGCCCTGAGGCTCGAAGCCTTTTCGGGATGGAACACGGTTACGATCCACCCGAATTGATTGTTCAGGACGAGCTTCATCTCATCTCCGGACCACTAGGTTCAATGGTTGCTCATTACGAAACGGCCATTGAGTCGCTGTGCCGCACCGGTTCGGAACACCGCGCCCCGAAAATTGTGGCGTCGACAGCCACGATCGCTCGCGCACCCGACCAGATCCGGGCGCTCTATAACGACAGGACCAGCTTCCTGTTTCCGCCTCAAGGCTTGATGGCGGGCGAGTCCTTTTTCGCTTGGGAGAATCCAAACGCAGCGGGCAGGAGCTACCTCGGGGTCTTTGCCTCAGCCCTGCCTTCGCACGTGACAGCGCAGATCAGGGTGGTTTCTGCACTTTTGCAGGCGGTCAAACTGCTGGGCACCTCCGATCCGGCCACACTCGACCCCTACTGGACTCTCATGGCCTACTTCAACAGCATCCGTGAACTCGGCCATGCCGCGACGTTGATTCGCGCTGACATCCGCGAGTACATGAATGCCATGTGGGATCGCAACGGCCTCACTGCGGCGATCGCGGGGCAGGATGCGCTGAAGGTGCGCCGCTTCATCAACCGGGACCTGGAACTCACAAGTCGCATTCAAAGCAACCAGATCCCGGAGATCCTTCAGCAATTGTTTACCCCTGTGCGTTCAGAAGGGGAACAGAACACGGTCGACATCTGCCTTGCCACAAACATGATTCAGGTCGGCCTAGACGTTCCCCGCCTCAGCCTGATGACGGTGATCGGCCAGCCCAAGACCACAGCAGAGTATATTCAGGCTTCAAGCCGGGTCGGACGGAGGGAACCGGGGCTGGTTGTCACGATCTACAACCCGGCTCGTCCACGCGACCGTTCGCATTACGAGCACTTTCGCGCGTACCATCAGAGCATCTATCGTTTCGTTGAGCCCACAAGCATCACGCCGTTCGCACAACCGGTGATCGAGCGTGCGCTCCACGCTGTAGCAGTGGCGCTAACCAGGGCACTGGGCAGCGAGAACCTTCGCGCCAAGCCGAATTCACCGCCGCCTGATGAGGAGCTGGTGAATCGTATCAGATCAATCGTCCTTGATCGAGTTTCGAATATTGATCGGGATCAGACAGGATTCGTGCTTGATCGATTCGACTATGTGATCGAGGAATGGCGCCGGGTTCCGCCTTCCAGGTACGGCGATTTCGGCCCCCCGGATGAAGTGGAACCACTGATGTACCCTAGCGGGACGGATCGCCATCCACGTTGGAGCGTGCGGCCACTGGCCACGCCCAGTTCAATGCGCAACGTCGACGCGACCTGCGACGCGAACGTCATTTCCAGCTACCCGCAACCGGACTAGATACGACGATGCCAGCATTGAAGCCCATCCGGAGATCTCAACTCATCAGCCCGTTCGGCGTGGGTGCGATGGTCGACTTCCCGAAAGACGAGTCTCTCATGGTGGCCGGTCTCGACGCTTGGCCTTTTGCCCGAGAGTCCTGTCCCCCGGAATGGCTGATCACGGAGGAACGCCTCCAGGCTCGTCTTGCCGTGCAATCCTTCAGGCTGCCTCCCGAGCACAAAGATCCTACCCCTGGCGTGAAACACGCCAATCTCGATATCCCAACGGTCCGGTTTCCGAGGTGGCACTACTGTTACCGATGTGGCGGCATGGAGTATCTGCCACTCTTCGGGAGCCGCCAACGCTGCGCAGGCCGCCCCTACCCTGGGATGAATTGCGCCAGCAAGGGTGAGAAGTCGAGACCTTTTCTCATACCCGTACGTATTGTAGCGGTCTGTGATCAGGGCCACATCGAGGATTTCCCTTTTCTGGACTGGGTTCACCGCGACAAGAGTCCAACGGCGGACTGCAAGCTGCGGTTTCTTGCGGGACGATCCTCTTCCATGCTGACTGGCATCAAAGTTGAATGTAGCTGCGGCGAAGCCAAGACGCTTGCAGGCATTTTCGATTTTGACCAACAGTCGGGTGGTACGCTGCGGCGCATCGGTTACGAGTGCCGGGCTAGTCAGCCTTGGCTCGGGCACGTCGGCGCGCAGGCGCAGCAGTGCGGCGCGCCACTCCGCGTGATCCAGCGGGGTGCCAGCAACGCCTACTTCCCGCTTGTGGTCAGTTCCATCTACCTCCCGCTGTGGGCAGAACAGGCTCAGCGTGCGGTCATCGATGCCGTAGAACGACCGGAAGTTTGGGACATCCTTACCAGTGGCTTGGTGGACGGTAAGCGGATTGATCCTACCCGCTGTGACACGATTGCGCGCATGTGGGGCCTAGACGCGGCCCAGCTATTGGCAGTGGCCCAGCGGAGGCTGGACGGGTTGGAAGTCCGGCCTGTGCGGGATGAAGAAGAGTATCGGCGCCAGGAGTACACTGCCTTGCTCGCACCACGGGGTGGTCCGGAGACAGAGCTTTTCGTGGATCTCCTTGAGGCCGCGGCAATAGGTCCGGATCTGGGGCGCTTCTTCAGACGAATCGGGTTGGTCAAGAAGCTCCGTGAGACACGGGCCTTGGCGGGGTTCACCCGCCTGTTGCCACCAGATCCGGACAACCCCACGGGGCGGGTACAGCGTCTTTCCCTCGACCCAAGGATCGACTGGCTGCCAGCCATCCTCGTTCGCGGTGAGGGCATCTTTCTGGAACTTCGCAGGGACACGGTTCAGGAGTGGCTGCGAAACAGCAGTTGCGCAGAGCGCGTAGGGCGACTGCTGGCGAATTACAACAACCTCCGGGTACTCCGAGGCCAACCCGCGCGCCGCGTCACCTCGGCCTTTGTCTTGTTGCACAGCCTTGCGCACAGTCTGATTAATCAGTTGAGCTTCGACTGCGGCTACGGGAGCGCCTCGCTTCGCGAGCGTGTCTACAGCAATCTGGACGAGAATGCCGAGCCGATGCACGGGATTCTTATCTATACCGCCTCTGGCGATGCGGAAGGAACCATGGGGGGATTGGTGCGTCAAGGTGAGCCAGAACGGCTTCTTCGCACGTTGATGGCGGCCCTGCAGAAAGCGCAATGGTGCTCGTCCGATCCGGTTTGCATAGAGGCCCGCGCGCAAGGTACTGACAACGCAAACCTTGCCGCCTGTCACGGGTGTCTCCTGGTATCTGAGACCTCCTGCGAAGAAGGGAACCGTCTGCTCGATCGTGCCCTGCTCGTCGGCACGCCGAATGAACGTGGACTGGGGTTCTTCACCGGTATGTTCTGACACGACGGCGGGGGCCACCATGGGAAGACTTGAAGTGAACATGCAGAGGGGTTTCTAATGTCAGGAGAGAGCATGCGTGAAAATCCGATCCAAGGCAAACGACTCCGTGCGCTGGATCTGTTTTGCGGTGCTGGAGGCAGCACGTGCGGTGCGAAGGCTGCTGGTGTTGACGTCGTCGGTGCTGTTGATGCATGGGATCTGGCCTGCATAACTTACCGGGAGAACCATCCAGGCACCAAGGTTTACCACAGCACCTGTGAACGCCTAGACCCAAACCTCGTCCAAAGGGAAGTGGGACCAATTGACATCCTGCTGGCTTCACCGGAGTGCACAAACCACACCTGTGCCAAGGGCGCGGCGGAACGTTGCGAGACAAGCAAGAATACAGCATTCCAGGTTGTCCGCTACGCCAAGCGACTTCAGCCTCGTTGGATCGTTATCGAGAACGTGATCCAGATGCGCACATGGGATCGGTACGAAGAACTGATAGGGGATCTCAAAGGCGAAGGGTACCATTGCGCCTCACACGTATTGAACGCCGTCGATTTTGGAGTGCCGCAGTCCCGGAGGAGGCTGTTTGTCGTTTGCCAACGGGAGAGCGCTCCTCCCCCGGTTGTTTTGCCCGAGACCCGCAAGCGTACCGCTCGAGAGATCGTCGATACGAATGGCACGTACCGCTATTCACCGCTGCGGACAGCCCGGAGGGCAACTGGAACAATCGAACGTGCGGAACGCGCGATAGCGGAGATTGGCGAGCGCCATCCGTTTTTGCTTGTTTATTACGGCAGTGATGGTGCTGGTGGCTGGCAGCGCCTTGGCGCCCCGCTCCGCACGATCACGACGCTTGATCGCTTTGCGTACGTCCGGCCCCGAAACGGTGCTCACGAGATGCGAATGCTTCAGGTTGAGGAGTTAAAGTCTGCGATGGGGTTTCCCGCGGACTACGAGTTGCGGGTGGGAACCCGAAGGGACCGGATCAAGCTCATCGGAAACGCCGTGTGCCCCCCGGTAATGAAGCACATCGTTGAGAGCCTTGTAAACCAATGACTGGCCCCGGCCTTTTCAAGCTTTGGTCCAGCATCTTGCTTCAGTGCCGGTCGGCAATAGTCGTCGCAATAGTTGGAGAAACTTCGAGGAGGGTTGACCGAGGGGAGCCACACCCAAATTCCGTAACTTCCCGCCACCCCGTTTCGCTTGACGCCATCGCCGTCTGCGATCGCGCGTTATCCCAAACATTCGCGTGAACTTGTGTTTCGGCGCGGTTCTCCGGTTGGAAATGCCTCCGACCGGGCCTCGCGCTCAACCGTCACGGTTCGGTTCGTTGGCCTCTCTCAACCCTTCAAACTCTCCGTTTTCTCCGTTGACAGGTCCGCGTTTGTTGACAGGCCGGTTGAGCGCGCAGGCCGGTTGGACACTTTCGAACTCGCGTGAGTATCTATTGACAGAGCACCGGACAGCGCGCGTGGCCGCCAAGCGGAAGCCGTTGTGGGCGCCGTACCCCGAGGAACGGCATACCCATGGACTTCCGCGACCGAACCACCGACGCGGCGCTGGCCGAGATCGCCACGCTTCTCTCCGTTGCCTACGCGCGCTACCGGCGCGCCCGGCGCATCGAAATTACCTCCAACGATGCGCCCGAAACCGTCAACGGAGAACTTGATAACCCCCGCCCGGAGAGCCTTCATGTCAGTGAGGTTGACGCATGAAGAAAACGCTCCGGGATCGGATCGCCGCGCTCGCCGCGATGAACGTGCCGGCTTTGCGCGAAGAGCATCGCAAGGTCTTCGGCAAGGAGCCGATCAGTTCGCACCGGCAGTTTCTGTCCCGCAAGATCGCCTGGCGATTGCAGGCCGACGAGGAAGGCTGGCAGCCTGACGCGGTTCGCGAGTTGGCGCGCGGCATTGCGCGGAACTCCCCGCTGCGGAACCGCGTGATCACCAACGCCAGCAAGCGCCGCGCTGGTCTCCCGCCCGAGCAGACCGCTGTTGCGACAATCGAGCCCGACCACGATCCGCGGCTGCCCATGCCCGGCGGCTGGATCATGAAGCACTACAAGGGCAGGACCCACGTCGTGCAGGTCCTCGACGACGGGCGCTTCTCCTACGACGACCGCCAGTTCAAGTCGCTCAGTGCGATTGCCCAGGAGATCACGGGCACCAAGTGGAATGGCCTGCTGTTCTTTGGCCTGACGGAGAAGAAGAATGGCCGCAGCTAACGGAAACCTCACCACGCCGCGCCGGTCGACAGTCCGGTGCGCCATCTACACGCGCAAGTCGACCGAGGAAGGACTCGAGCAGGAGTTCAACACGCTCGACGCGCAGCGCGATGCGGCCGAGGCCTTCATCCGCAGCCAGCGCGGCGAGGGTTGGGTGGCGCTCGAGGAGCACTACGACGACGGCGGGTTTACGGGCGCGAACATGGACCGGCCCGCGTTGCAGAAGCTCCTTCAGGACGTGCGCGACGGGCTGGTCGATTGCGTGATGGTCTACAAGGTGGATCGCCTGACCCGCTCGCTGCTCGACTTCGCGCGGATCATGGAGGTGCTCGACAAGCACGGCGTCAGTTTCGTTTCGGTCACTCAGCAATTCAACACGACCAGTTCGCTGGGACGGCTGACGCTCAACATCTTGCTGTCCTTTGCCCAGTTCGAGCGCGAGATGATCGCGGAGCGCACCAAGGACAAGATGTCGGCGGCGCGGCGCAAAGGCCGGTGGATCGGCGGCATTCCGATGCTCGGCTATGACATCAGCGAGCGCGGCGGCGCGCTGGTGGTGAACGAAGACGAAGCGGCGCGCGTGCGGGCCATCTTCGATCTCTACCTGGAGCACGGCTCGCTGATTCCGGTGGTGCAGGAACTGAACCGCCGCGGGTGGCGGATGAAGCGATGGACGACGCGGAAAGGCCGTCTGGCCGGCGGCGGTCCGTTCACCAAAAACCGTCTGTACAACCTGCTGACGAACCGCGTCTACGTCGGCAAGATCGAGTTCGGCGGCGAGGTGTACGAAGGCGAGCACGAGGCGATCGTCGATCCCGAGGTCTGGCAGCGGGTGCAGGACCGGCTCCACTTCAACGGGCGAACGGGCGGACGTCAGGTGCGCAACAAGTACGGCGCAGTGCTCAAGGGCATTCTGCGCTGCGCGAGTTGCGATGCGGGCATGGTCCACACCTATACGCAGAAGACGCCGAACAAGCTCTATCGCTACTACGTCTGCGTGAACGCGCACCAGAAGGGTTACAACCAGTGCCCGACGCGCTCGGTGTCGGCGCCCGCGATCGAGCAGGCGGTCATCGAGCGGATCCGTGGCATCGCCGCCAACCCCGGCGTGGTGGATCGGGTCGTCGAGTCCCTGGGGGAGCAGCGCGTGGCAGACATCGAGACCCTGGAACGCGAGAAGCGGCTGATCGAGCGCGAACTCGAACGGCTGAGCCAGGAACTCGCGGGCCTCGTGCGCACAGGTGGCAAGCTGGCCGTGGACCGCATGGCCGAGGTGCAGGAGCGCGCGGCGGTGCTCGAACGGAAGCTTCGCGAGGTCCGCGACCAGTTGGCCGAGTGGGTGGGCCAGACGGTGGACGTGGCC
>Ga0116191_1002021_pt1 | contig 15760 bp, 14 predicted proteins | sample AD_UKC111_MetaG_FD_89897 | JGI IMG/M metagenome (GOLD analysis project Ga0116191, IMG submission 89897) | Active sludge microbial communities of municipal wastewater-treating anaerobic digesters from Hong Kong - AD_UKC111_MetaG | ecosystem: Engineered > Bioreactor > Anaerobic > Digestate...
GGACTTCTTCTTCCTGTCAAACAGATTGAAGCATACTTCGGAAATTCCGGCGCCAAGCTCCATAAGCTCTCCCGCCGCCGTTAGCGTCTCAGGGTGTGTATTCTTATAGGTAAACCGTCCGGTATCTGTAACAATACCCGCCATAAAGCACTGCGCCGCCAGAGGTCCGATTACCTCATTACGAGGTTTTCCGCACCTTGCGGCAATTGAAATCGCATTGTAATAGCAGAGCTCACACGCTGATGAAGCTTCGGGATCAATCCACATATTGTCCGCACGGGTCTGAATCGAGGCATGATGATCTATCACAAGTCTTTCCCTGCATGAAGCGTATATGTCTCCGCAGATTCCCATCCTTCCGGCATCTGAACAGTCAACGGCCACAGCCTGTATTATCCGTCTGCCGTCAATTGTGCCGTTCTTTGCAAATTCTGCGGCGAGCGCGCCGGAATCGAAAGGATAAAACAGAAGATCGTCAACACCGAGGAAACTCATATTCTCAGGAATTACCTCCGGCATCGCGACATATGCGGTGACCCCGAGGTTTCTTAGTACGGCACAGGTTCCGCATGCCGAACCCACACAGTCTCCGTCGACACTTCTGTGCAGAAAGACGAGGCACGCCCCGTCTTCCTTCTTAAGTCTTTGAACAGCGGCAATAAAATGATTTGCCATTCTGATGGAGTCATTGCAGTAAATGTCCTTCATTTATTCGCTTTCCTTCTCCTCGCGCTCAATTCTTCTTCTCTCATCATCAGCCAGAGTCTTAGCAATCAGAGCCTCCATCCGTTCAGCTTCTTCAAGTGTATTATCAAGCTTGAAATGAAGCTCCGGAGCAATGCGCAAATCAATCTGCTGCACCGCTTCGTAGCGTATGAATCCCTTGGCATGCTCAATAGCATCCATAGCGTCTTTCTTTGTCTTCTCATCGCCATAGACCGAAAGCAATACTGTTGCATGAGATAAGTCAGCGCTCATCTTGACACCCGTAACGGAGGTCATGAACGGAACTCTGGGATCCTTTAGCTTTGTGGCGATAATCGAAGATATAATCTTCTGAAGCTCATCACCGACTATCTCAGGTCTTCTTCTCTTCATCAGTCTCTTGCCACCTCAACATTGCCGAAGGCCTCGATAACATCGCCGACCTTTATATCATTGTACTTCTCTACCGTAAGTCCGCACTCATGACCGGAAACAACTTCCTTTACAGAGTCCTTCTCATGCTGCAGAGAACCTAACACACCTGTATAAACTATGATGTCGTCACGGATTACTCTGATGCTGCATCCGCGCAAAATCTTACCATCCGTAACATAGCTTCCGCCGATTGTTCCGATTCCGCTGACCTTGAAGAGTGCTCTTATCTCCGCATGACCCCAGACAACTTCTTCAATCTTTGGTGCAAGCATACCCTTCATAGCATTCTCAACATCTTCAATGGCATTATAGATAACGCTGTAAAGCCTGATGTCAACATTGGCTTCCTTTGCTTTGTCAACAATCATCTGATTCGGACGTACATTGAAACCGATGATGATCGCATTGGATACATCAGCGAGCACAATATCCGACTCATTGATTGCGCCGACTGCGCTGTGGATGATATTGACCTTGACTTCACCGTTCGTGAGCTTCTCCATAGACTGTTGAACAGCCTCAACCGAGCCCTGTACATCAGCCTTGATGATGAGATTGAGATCCTTGACATCGCCTGCTGCCATCTGTGCCGCAAGAGTTTCAAGACTCATCTTTGAAGATCTGTGGAGCTGATCCTCACGCTGCTTTATCTTACGCTTCTCAACGAGCTGTCTTGCCATCTTGTCATCGGTTACCGCATAGAGCAGCTCACCTGCGACAGGAACTTCCGGAAGACCGATAATCTCAACAGGCACAGAAGGACCGGCCTTCTTTATTGGATTGCCCTTATCGTCATACATAGCTCTGACATTGCCCATAATAGGTCCGCAGACAACTGTATCGCCCTGCTTGAGCGTACCCTTCTGTACAAGAACGGACGCTACAGGACCCCTTGATTTATCAAGCTGCGCCTCAATCACCGCTCCTCTTGCCTGACCCTTCGGATCAGCCTTGAGCTCCATGACATCAGCCGTAAGAAGTACATTCTCGAGCAGCTCATCAATACCGATTCCCTTCTTGGCAGAAATCGGAATCATTATGTTAGATCCGCCCCATTCCTCAGGAATAAGCCCATAGTTGGTCAGTTCCTGCTTGACCTTGTCGGGATTAGCGCCCGGCTTGTCTATCTTGTTTATAGCGACAATAATCTCTGTATTGGCAGCCTTTGCGTGATTAATGGCTTCAATTGTCTGAGGCATAACACCATCGTCCGCTGCTACAACAAGAATTGCGATATCCGTGAACTGCGCGCCTCTTGCACGCATTGTCGTAAATGCTTCGTGACCCGGAGTATCAAGGAACGTAATCTGACGGCCCTTAAGTCTGACGGTGTACGCACCGATTTTCTGGGTGATTCCGCCTGCTTCGCCTTCGATAACGTTGGTCGAACGGATTCTGTCGAGCAAAGAAGTCTTACCATGGTCAACGTGTCCCATGACAACAACAACCGGCGGCCTTGGCTCCATATTTGCATCATTATCTTCCTCTTCAGCGAAAAGAATATCCTCTTCGGTCTTCTCCTCAAGAAGTTCTGCACTGATGCCGAGCGCATCCGCAACAAGACATGCGGTATCAAAATCAAGCTCCTGGTTGATAGTAGCCATAACGCCAAGCTTCATAAGCTCCATAATAATCTCGGAGCTCTTCTTTCCGATACCTTCCGCAAATTCCTTAACCGTGATGAACGGCGGAATCTTTATCTCTGTAATCTGCTGCTGTTCCTGTTCTTCATAACGTTCAGCCTGATTTCTCTTCTTCCTCTTGTGTGAATACTCGTCATATTCTCCACCGTCAAACTGTGAGCCTCTGACAGACTTTCGTTTGCCGGCAGCAACATTCTTGCCGCCTTCGCGATGGTCAGAATCACTGTGTTTCTTCTCGAAAGCAGATTTCTCAGCATATGAGGTTCTGCTCTTCTTTACTTCTTCGAGATTTCCCGCATTCACCTTCGGCTTAGGGGCTCTTCTCTGCTGGTTCTTTGATGAACCTTCTTCATCCTTGTCCTTATCAAATACTCCGCCTGCTCTCGCGCCGCCGGAGTAGCCGCTTCTTGAGCCGCCGTTGCCCTGAGGTCTTGAACCGTATCCGCCGCCGCCCTGAGGTCTTGAACCGTATCCGCTGCCGCCCTGAGGCCTCGAACCATTATATCCGCCGCTTCTCGAAGGGCTCTTTCTGTCTCGGCCTGTATATGTAATAACCGTGGAAGACCTTATGGTCTCGCCTCTTGCCGGAGCATCTCCGAGTGAAATAACAGCTGAAGACAGCTTAGTCTTTCTCGGCTCCACCGGCTCTGCACCATTCTTCACATTGTCATTGTCCGTTTTGCCGGCGTTGCCTTTACCTTCGGCGGCAACACTTGCGGCAGCTTCGGTGCTCTCCGTTGTACGGTCGGAATGGGCAGACTGCGCCCTGACAGGTTTCTGCTCCGTCTTTCCCGACTGTTCGGCTCTCGCGGGCTGCTCTGCCTTCTTTGTCTGATCAGGCTTCTTCATCTGTTCGGTTTTTCCTGGCTGTTCAGTCTTCGCTGTCTGCTCATTATTATCCGCAACTTTGACTGCAGCAGCTGCTTCATGCTCAGACTTATTTGCCTGATTCTGCTTTTCCCTGGTATCGGCTTTCTTTGAAGTCTCGGCTGCAGCATGAGTCTGTGAAGACTTCGCGCCATCCTTAGGCTCGTCTTCTTTCTGCTTTGTCCTGGGCTTCTTCTGTGTCTTCTTCTCTTCTGCCGTCAAAACACCGTCTTCCGCGGCCTTGTTTTTATCATCTGCAACCGCAGGTCTGGCTTCACCGGACTTTGCCTGTGATGCTTTTGCGGCTGAAACTTTAGAATCACTCTTTGACTCGCCGGTTGATTCAGACCTGGTATCAGTCTTGGATTCAGTATTTCTCTCCGGTTCATCGGACATTGCCGCCGTGAAAGAAGCCGTCTCAACAGAAGAATCCGCAGCCGTTTCACTTCTCGTCTCAGCTTCTCCGTTGACTGCGTCTTCATCGAACTTCTTCTTGTGAACCCGTCCAAGTCTCATCTTCTTGTTACCGGATACACCTCCGACAGTAAAACCGCTATTCTGTTCTTTCTCTTCACTCATTAATCTTTTTCCTCCTCAACGCATCCGTCAAGCAATTTTGCAAGCCCTTCGGCAAAACCTCTGTCACCTGTCGCAGCAACCGTTCTTGCCGGCTTGCCTATGGCTTCGCCGAGCTTATCTGAATTTCCGTAACTGTACATCACGGGAGCCCGTTTACCTTTTCTGTTGCCTCTGTCCGCACTGCACAGCAGCTTGTCAAGCGTGTTACGCGAACAGTCGTGTGTTACAACCAGAACTAAAGCATCGCCCTTCGTGAGCATTGCCCTGACCGCGTCAGCCCCGGAAACCAGTTTTCCGGCTCTCGCGCATAGTCCCAAATAATTGTAAACTCTGTTATCTTCAGCCATTTGCTTTATCCAGTATCTCGGATGCGACAGCATCTATTTCCTGCTGCGATATCTCGCGTCTGAGTCCCTTTGAAAGCCTCGCGGCCTTCTTGAGTTCAGACTTGATACAATCCTCGCTTTTACAAAGATAAGCGCCTCTCCCCGGAGCTTTGCCCGTAGGATCATAAACAAGATTCCCGTTGCTGTCCGAGACGACTCTCAGAAGGTCGCTCTTGTCTTTACGGGCTTTGCACGCTACACACTGTCTCTGCGGCTGTTTTCTCATTCTTCAGTATTACCCTCCACAACGGTAAACTCACTTATGATCTCCTGAGAAGCTTCATTGCTCTCATCAGATTCCTTTCTGATATCAATCTTGAAGCCGGTAAGTCTTGCAGCAAGTCTTACGTTCTGTCCGCTCTTGCCGATAGCCAGCGAGAACTGCTGATCCGGAACAATAACTTTTGCATGCTTCTCGACATCTCCGGCCTCATTTGTCGATATCTCAGTATCAACTCTGACTACCTTTGCAGGCTGGAGAGCTTCACTGATAAAGAGTGCCGGATCTTCGTTCCAGTCAACAATATCAATCTTCTCTTCGTTAAGTTCTGCCATAATCTGCTGGACACGCTGTCCGCGCTGTCCAACGCAGGCACCCTTCGCATCGATATCAGGATCTCTCGAATAAACCGCAACCTTCGACCTGGAACCCGGCTCTCTTGCCACAGACTTGATAATGACGTCTCCCGACTTGATTTCAGGAACCTCAAGCTCGAAAAGCTTCTTTACCAGCTCCGGTGATGTCCTTGACAGAATGACCGAAGGTCTTCCGTTAGCCTCTTCAACGCCTGTAACAAGAAACTTCATTATCTGTTCCTGGTCGTAATTCTCATTACGGTTGTTCTTTACCTGTCCTTCACGCTTTACAATCGCTTCGGCCCTGCCGATATTAACATATACGTTACGTGAATCCTTACGGACTATCGTGCCTGAAGTAATCTCATTAATCTTGCCTGAGAACTCATTCTCAATCTTCGCACTCTCCGCATCCCTCAGCTTCTGGTTTATTGCGTTCTTCGCGGCGCCAGCAGCAAGTCTTCCGAGGTCTTCAACCTCAATACTGACTTCAACTTCATCGCCGATTTCAACTTCGTCATCGCCGAGAGCCTTGGCTTCCTCAAGTGATATCTCGTTTAAGTCATCAACAACCTCATCGACAACCTCAACAAGCTTATAAACATAAATCTCACCGCTGTCGCGGTCAATCTCAGCGTTTACGTTTCTGATTATATCCTGCTTATTACCGCAGAACTCACGCTTATATGCTGCGACAATTCCGTTCTCAATCGCTCTGAAAACGTCCTCCTCGTCAATATCACGCTCATCAGCGAGAAGTCTTACGAGGTCGACGATTGTCTCCTTAGGTTCTTCATTCTGCTTCTTTCTTGCCATGTTTATTTCCTCCTGTTAAAAATCAATATGTCTGGTTGCCTTCGATATATCACTCAAGGCCACTTCACATTCACTGCCGTCATCCATTCTGAACAATACTTTGCAATCGTCAGCGCCCGCAATCTGTGCAGTGAACCGCTTCGAGCCGTTGTCCGCCTTGAAAAGCTTGATGTCAGCTTTCTCTCCGATATAACGTCTGTAATCGCTTTCTGTCTCAAGAGGTCTTGTAAGTCCCGGCGATGACACTTCGAAAAAGTCAGCGTCAGACTCTGTTCCCTCATCTATGAGTCCGTCGACAGCTCTTGAAAAAGCTTCACATTCATCAATTCCTATTCCGCCCGCTTTATCGATAAAGAGTCTCAGATATGTATCCTTGCCCTCCTTCTTATACTCGCAATCGACGAGTTCAAAACCCATCTTTTCTGCAACCGGCTCCGCAATATCAAATACTTCCTGCGCTATCTTCGAGCGTTTACCCATATAATATGGACTCCTTACAATAAAAAAAAACGGGCTTGCAGCAAGTCCGTTCAAAAAATATTACTCTTAAGAACTCAAATATAATACCACTCTGTTATTTCCCTTGCAAACAAAATATTTTTCTATTTTTCTTTACACTTTGCTATTCAATTTATTGTTCAATTACAGTAAAATAAACGTATCCAAAATTCCAATGGAAAAACACCAAAGGAGATACAATTTATGATTAAACTCATCGCAGGACCCAAGGGAACAGGTAAGACGGCAAAGCTTGTTGACGATATCAACGCGGTTGCGGCTTCCGACAGCAACGTTGTTTGCATCGAGAGAGGCAATCGCTTGGATCAGCTGCTTAAACCAAATGTTCGCCTTGTAAACATGAAGGAATATCCGGTCACCGGTTTCAGCCAGGTTCTCGCTTTTGTTTGCGGAATCTGCTCAAAAGATTACGACCTCACTCACATCTATGTAGACGCTATCTGCAAGGTTTCCGAAGACTACGACCTGGAGAATTTGGGCGCGTTCCTCAACAGTCTTGACGCTTTTCTCAAGGATACCCCCGTCACCGCGACGATTATTTTCAGCGGAGACACAGACAATCTTCCTGAATCAGTCAAGAAATTTATCTGACAGATATTGATCAAACCTGAGCCCGGTGCGATTATCAGATAACGCACCGGGCTTTTTTAATTCAGAACCAAGAGGTAATACAAGAATGGGCATATTAAGAAATTTCGCCAAAGAATTTAAGGCATTCGCACTTCAGGGCAACGTCGTCGACATGGCAATCGGTGTTATCATCGGTGCCGCCTTCAAGGACATTGTAACTTCACTTACAGACAACTTTATCAACCCGCTGATAGCTTCAATAGGCGGCGCCAACATCGCCGGCTCGATAAAGCTTCCCTGGGTTGACTACTCAGGATTATCACTGGAAGAGATTCAGTCTCTTTCTCTAAATTACGGAGCATTCATTACAGCCATCATCAATTTTTTCATCATGGCACTCGTTCTGTTCATAATGCTCAAGGGAGTGAATTCCCTTAAGAACATCGGAAGAAAGAAGAAAGATGATGAGCCTGCACCTGCGCCTGAGCCCTCCGATGAAGTCAAGCTTCTGACCGAGATCAAGGATCTTCTGAAGCAGCGCTGACAGGCATTCATCCGTAAAGACAAACAGAAAGATTCCCGACAAGGGTTAAGCCCCATAGGTACACTTTGTGACCTATGGGGCTTGATACTGAACGAAGGAAAAACGGCAGGAGATATATCTCCTATTTTTTCTTTTTCTTGTCTTTCTTCTTTTCTTTATCTTTGTCTTTGAGTTTCTTCTTCTTGTTTTTCTTAAGTCTGTCAAGGTCCGGACCTTCAACAAGCTTCTGAGGAATCGGAACACTGGAAGTCTTCTTAAGTGCCTGTGCGCCGGCCATCTTGGTGCGCCTTGCCTCGGTCTTCCTCCTCGCAGCCTCAACGCCCTCCGGAGTTGTAGCAACAATCGGCGGTTCATTGAGTGACGCTAAAAGCCCGGATATCTGATCGACCGTATCGTGATTGATTGAATAGCAGCTATACCTGCCGGAGCGCTGTTCCGTAACGAGATTGTTTTCGACGAGCAGCCTCATATGATGTGACAGTGTAGGCTGTGTTATAGCAAACTCAGGGAGAATATCTCGGGCGCATACCGTGCCTCGCGAAGCAATCAACTGCAGTATTCTGATCCTGACAGGCTCAGCCATAACAGCAAGGATACCTACAAGTTCTTCGTTGAAATTCTCTCCGGTCATCATACCACCTTAAGCTATAAGCTGATCTTTCAGCGCTTCCTCGAATTCACCGAGGTTGGCGCAGGCAATAACTTCCGTGTTATCTTCAAGCAGGATCTCGTCGCCGCCTCTGACAAGAACCGTCATCGGCACGCCCATCTTGCGAAGAAGCAGCAGCTGGTACTCTTTTGACGCCTCTGCAGACAGATATTTGCAAAGAAGCCGAAGAACCTGCTTACCGTCTTCAAGATAAATGCCCGACAGCTTCATCAGGTGGTCTACAACATACATTCCGAACACATCATTGAAATCAAGAACATCCTTCTTCGGAAAAACACTTGTAAATGCTGTCACCGCCATCTTGCCTACCAGTTCAAGGTCGCGAAAATCCTTAAGCGGAATCTTAAAGCTCTCAACATTTGCCGAGAACAGCTCCTGCATCTGGTCGACAGACAGTTCATTCTTCAGCTCTTTAATACGTTCAATCCTGGCCACAATCTTCTCTTCAGGGAAAAACGTCGCCTGTCCGATATCTGTAGCCCTGTGGATAAACCAGCTTTCAGGAATCAGCCCCTGCCTCTTCCAGCGGTAAAGCGTACCGTAAGATATCTGCTCGAGACTGAGAAGTTCTTTCTTCGATATAAGTTTGTCGTCCATGTGCCGGTTCCCCTTTTATTATTCTTTGTAACATTTTAAATTAACAATGTTACAAACAGGAGGCACGCGGGTAAAATTACGACAACAAATCAGAACCCAAACGCCATGCAGATTTTCTCAATCGCCGAGGCAATTGCCTGTCTGTTGTCAGCAGGAACAGAGAAGAAAAAGACAATACCGAGAACAAGCGCAATTATAACCGCAATCAGATACATAATAAGAATCGCTCTCTCAAAATGCTTGATATTCTTGTTGCGTGGCAGAAGCGACAGTAAAATCGTAATAATCAGACCAACGCATGGCAGATAACTTATAAAACCCAGCCAGAAGAAACCTGAAGTTGATACCGGCTTATACTGAGGAGGGCATGAATCAATCAGAGCCTGCTGTTTCTCACGTCTGGCCTTTAGCTTCTCTGCCTTCTTCTGAGCCTTCTGGGCAGCCCTGCGTGCTTTATCCTGCGCTTTCTGCGCCGCCTTGGCATCAACTGCCGATGCGGTTGCCGCAGCTGTTGCTGCCGGCGCTGCAGACTTAGCAATCGGAACGTCAGGAATAATCTCAGCCTGCACCGGTTTAATCACTGCCGGGGCACCCGTACTGTCTTCAGGGGAAACCTTCTCTTCCTGAGCATTATCACCCTCGAAAAGCTTATCTTCACCGGACTTATCATCTGTCATAATTGAGAACCCCTTATCTTTATTATTTAATCTGAATTATAGCATACAACAACTTGGGAAAGAGAATAATCTGCAACATAACATCAAAGACAAACAGCAAATCAGACTTCCCTGTTCTGCCTCAAAATAAGCGCACTGGCGGCATCTATAACAATCCTGTCCGAATCAACTCTACCTTCGCCGTAAGACCATATTATGTGAGATTCCCGGCATTCAGGAGCAGATACCGAGGTCTGCGATTGAGACGGATTGATTGCAATATAGAAATCACCGCGGCGGTATATTACCGCGTGTGAAATGTCTTCACCGGCGATGTATCTGAAATCCGAGAAAGCCTGAAGGTCATGGTTCTTATGGCGCAACGCGGTAAGACCGCGGACAAAATTCAGCATTGAATTGACGTCTCTTTCCTGTTCTTTGACTGTAGGTGCGTCTGCAGCATCGTCGCATGGCAGATATAGCTGTCCGGCAATGCCGGCATCAATGACTGAAGTATCCCACTGCATCGGAGTTCTCGAACCGGTCCGGTCGTAGCCGCCTTCTTTTGACGGCAGATCCAGATAGCGCATACCGATTTCGTCGCCATAGTAGATAAATGGTGCGCCCGGCATGGTGAGAAGAAATGTATAGAAAAGACGCAGAGCGCGGTCTGAAAGAAAATGCGACGGTCTGACTGTGTCGTGGTTGCAGGTCATCATGCATATAAGACCGTTGTGCGAGGTATCACGTAAAGCCGGAATGTAGTCGTCAAGGAATTCATTGAATGAACATTCTCCGTTAAAGTAGGAGTTACTGCTGCGAACCAGTCTGTTGTAACCGTTTCCGTCATGATCAAGATAGAAATCCATATCGAAACCGGCACCGTTGATTGACTGAACCGGGCAGCTCCACTCGGATACAAACGCGGCGGACGGGAACTTCGAACGGCACGCGGACAGTATATATCGCCATATAAGGCATGTTGCGCTTTTCGATGAGTCGTCGTCCTTGGCAAGCGAATCCGCCATATCGACGCGGAAACCGTCACATCCCAAATTAAGCCAGAACAGCATGACATCAATCATGGCATCGCGGGTAGCAAGCGCCTCCGGAGAATCAATCGCTGACTGCCACGTCTCGGACGGAGAAGCCCAGCCGTAATTGAGAGCCGGCTGGCACTTGAAGAAATTCAGCATATATGTTCCGTTTCTCGGAGACTCTCCACCGATATACGGATGACCGCCAATTCCTTTAATCCAGTGGTCTGTCCAGATGTAGCGACTGCTGTATTCATTCGGGCAGGCCTCAGAGCTTCTCCTGAACCACTCATGTTCCTCGGACGTGTGTCCCGGCACAAGGTCAATAAGAATCTTTATGCCCTTCCTGTGCGCCGTCTCGAAAAGCCTCACGGCATCGTCGTTGGTTCCGTATCTTTTCGCTACCTTCAGGTAGTCCCTTACATCATATCCGGCGTCCTTGAACGGCGAGTCATAGAAAGGGTTTATCCATATGGCATTGCAGCCGAGACCTGCAACATAATCGAGTCTGTCGGTAATGCCGTTCAGGTCACCTGTTCCGTCGTTGTCAGTGTCCATAAAGGATTGAGGATATATCTCATAGAAACACGCATCGTTAAGCCAGTCAATCATTGTAATATCTCCTTTTATTAAGTCTGAAGCTGTTTATTCTCAGGGCGTTCATGCAGACAGTGAAGCTCGACAGGCTCATGGCCGCCGCGCCGAATACCGGACTCATTGTCAATCCAAATCTGTAGTAGGCTCCGGCTGCCAGAGGAATCAGAAGAATATTGTAGATAAACGCCCAGAAAAGATTCTCTCTGATTACAGTCAGCGTCTTCGACGACAGCCTTATCGCGGCACTCAGGTCTTTGAGGGAAGAGTGCATCAGCACAACCTGCGCCGCGTCAATTGCAACATCTGTGCCGGCACCTATCGCTATTCCGAGATTTGCCGCTGCAAGGGCCGGTGCGTCATTTATTCCGTCGCCCACCATGGCAACCGATCCGTCCTGCGACAATTTCCGTACTTCAGCCGCTTTACCGTCCGGCATGACCGATGCGATGAAGCTGTCAACTCCCGCCTGACGCGCGATAAATCCGGCAGCTGCCTCATTGTCGCCTGTCAGCATTACCACTTTAATTCCCATGTCCTTGATTTCTCTGATAGCGGCAACGGAATCTTCACGAATCCGGTCAGCGACACAGATAAAACCAAGTACGCGGTCATGTGTCGCAAAAAACATTACGCTTCTGCCGCTTTCCGCCATCTTACGTGCGCGGAGCTTAAGATCATCTGGAATAACGGCAAATCGTCCGACATAAGTATCACGACCGCCGAAGACTTCAGTTTCTCCGACAACGGCGTTAAGTCCGCTGCCCGATTCACTCTGAACCCTGCCAGCATGAACAAGCTTTACCTCACGCGACTCACAGTAGTCATTTACCGCCAAAGACAAAGGATGTCCGGCATCTTTTTCGATAGAATACGCCATAGACAGAAGATAATCTTCGTCTACGCCTTCCGCGCAGACAACATCCGTAACCTGCGGTCTGCCTGCGGTAATTGTCCCTGTCTTGTCGAGCGCGACAGTCCTGATGCGGCCGGCAGCCTCTATCGCTTCTCCGGTCTTAAAAAGAATGCCTTTTCTGGCAGCCGAACCATTGGCAACCATAACCGCAACCGGCGTGGCAAGTCCCAACGCGCACGGACAGCTCACCACAAGCACAGCGATAGCCCGCGTAAGTGCCGTCGCTATGCCGCCGCCCGCAAGTAACCAGACAACGAAAACAACAACCGCTACAGCAATTACCGAAGGAACAAATACTCCCGCTACCTTGTCGGCGATTCTTGCAATCGGTGCCTTGGTCCTGGAAGCATCATCGACAAGCTCTATTATGTGTGAGAGCGTCGTATCCTCACCCACTCTCACGGCACGGCATCGAAGAACTCCGGTTTTGTTGACAGTCGCAGCGTAAACCATGTCGGCACGGTTCTTGTCCACAGGCATGGATTCACCTGTCAGGGCCGATTCATCGATGCTGCTCTCGCCCTCTATTATAATTCCGTCAGTCGCCACCGATTCTCCCGGCTTGACAATGAAAACATCACCGACAGCAAGCTCGCTTATGTCAGCTTCCTTACAGACGCCGTCACGGACAACTGTACACTTCGTAGGCATAAGCCTTACAAGAGACTTGAGTGCATCCGTTGTTTTGCCTTTTGATATGGATTCCAGCAATTTCCCGACCGTAATCAAAGTAACAATCATAGCCGAAGATTCAAAGTACAGACCGTTCATAGAAGAAGAAACGGCTGAAGACCGCGACATGTTCACCAGAACAATGACACTGTAAAGGTAAGATACTCCCGAACCCATTGCCACCAGAGTATCCATATTTGGAGCTTTGCCCAGAAGCGACTTAATTCCGCTTATAAAGAATTTCTGATTAATGACAAGAATCAGCCCTGCAATAAACATCTGCACTATTCCGTTTCCTGTATTACTGCCGCTTATGACGGAAGGTGCGGGCAGACCCGCCATCATTACTCCATCCGCCAGATATATAAGCAATGCGAGAAGAACCGCCGATAAAACCAGCCGCCTTATCAGCAAAGGTGTTGTCTTGTCCTTGAGAGCCTCTTCGATTTCGGCTGCGCTGCCTGCATTCTGTCTGCCCGCACTATCTGTCTGTCCGGAGAAATCATCTCCGGTGCCGGACTGCGCACTTTTCTCCCGTGACCTGCTGCCAAGCCTGCCGGCTCCGTAGCCGGCGCGTTCCACTGCACTGATTATTTCTTCAGGCTTCGCGTCACCCGTTACACTCATACTGTTTGTCAGAAGCGACACACTGCAGTCTTCAACACCCTTTACACCTCTGACAGCTTTCTCGACATGTGCCTGACAGGCCGCGCACGACATTCCTGTTACACTGTATTTGTCAATATGTGCCATAACGCCTCCCCGAAAACAAGCCATCAGAACATAAATGATTATCTGACTTCCTTTGATATTATAATACCGCAGATGGCAAGGTTGATTTGCATAATTATGTCATAAGTTTATTTTACTCAAGACTCTTGTCAACAACTTCCAAAAATTGTATACTCATTGAGCTTCGGGTGATTAGCTCAGCTGGCTAGAGTACCTGCTTGACGTGCAGGGGGTCACAGGTTCGAGTCCTGTATCACCCACCAAAGGAAAGCCCGCAGACAATCAGTCTGCGGGCTTTTATTTTTCCCGGTATCTGACTTATCGCGCCGGATTCAAATCATGGAAAGCAAATAAACCCCGTTCCTGAATTGGAACGGGGTCTGTTATTCCTCCGCAATGAGGTCTTCTTTTACTGCAATGTCATGCCGCTGCTGTTGTCTCAGCAGCTGTCGTCTCAGTTGCAGCAGGATCTGCTGCCGACGTCTCAGATGATGTCGTTTCAGCCGCCGCAGGATCTGCCGTCGTCTCGGCAGGCGCAGCTTCGCCATCAGTAATACTCTCGGTGTAATCGTACGAATCCACAACCTGTGCGACAAGTTCATTCTTCAGACTGTCAATGCTGTCATAACCGGCAAGATACAGGGTATATGTGCTGAACCAGCCTTCCGATACTCCCGTATCAAGCGTATATGTGTAACTGCTTGGCGTGTCATACTCTGACATACTTACTGAACCTGTGCCGTCAGGCATCACCATAATAGCATTGAACATCGTGTAGTTATAATAGCTTACGTCCTTATCGAATGAATTGCCGTCATCATCCGATAACGTAACATGGATTGTATTCTTATAAACAAGGATAAGGCGGTTGGCATCGTAATAATAGTCGTCGGCAGTATTTTTCGCTGTCTGGAAATAATAGCCTACATATGTTGAACCGACTGCCGTCACGCCGTCACATACCTGTGACGCGAGTTCAGCGGATGCAACTGATGCCGACTGGTCAAGCATTGTCTGCAAGGTATCGGCAGGGATCTGTTCGTAAGCTGTGCAGTACGCTGCAAGCCCGTCAACGGTGAATTCCTTGGTATCAGCCTCAGGCAGCTTGTTCATCGACTGCAGGCAGTAAGTGTCAAGATCATCGCTGTCATACGGCGAAGCGGTTACAGTGACGACGTCGCCGTTTGAAAGGCCGCTTGACTTGTCAATTGAATAGTAAATATCAGAGTATTCTGAATTATTCACAACAGTTGCAGTTCCGTTAGGTCCGATACCGTCAAAGGTAACATCAATCCCCTCGAAAAGGTCAACCGACGGTGCCGTCTCAAGGTCACTGACTTTAACAGTTACAGTGTCAAAACTGACAAGCACCTTGAAATTTCTCTGAAGCTTGCTGACGCTGAAATCTTCCCATTCAAAATCGAAAGTATCTCCGTTTGACAGACCAGTAGCATATACTTCAGCAGGAAGCTGATCTTCCACAATCGATTCGAATATTTCGACGGCATCGTCTTTCTTATGAGCTCTTCTGCCCTCGGAAGTGTATCTGATCTTTTTGCCGTAATCCTGTTCGAACTGTTCTTCATTGAACTCTATCGTTGCCTGGCCCAAATGATCGTAACCGGTATATGTAACAGTGATGTAATCGTCAAGATTAATCTCTGTCTTGCGGTTGTTCCACTTGTTCAGCATTATGAAGCCGACGATAATAACAGCCAGAGCTACGGCCGATAGTATCGCGATAACTGTAACATTTGCTTTCTTTGTTCCGGTCTTTGTTCCGGTCTTAACATCAGGCTTATCTTCGTGCCTGACCTCGCTGTCTTTTGTGTTTACCGATGTCTCACCGGACTTCACATCTGCCGCGCCGTCTGTAATTGCATCGGCCTGTTCAGCAGGCTCATTTGCAGAACTGACTGCGGACTCATTTGCGGGTTCAGTTGTTTCAGAACCGTTCTTCTCATTGTCTTCTGACATAATTCCCTCCGATTAAATAATTTCGATCTGAATAATTTACCACAAGGCTGTAATTCAGGCAAATAAAATTGATTTTTCGCATACAATATACACATAAATGAATGAAACGTAAACAAATCTTTCTCAGGCACAAACCGGACTTCATATTAAGGTTCGTTTAAATTAAAGCCTGTAATATGCTCTCAAATCAGTACAGGACGGAGGTGATACGGATGAACATAATCAGAAGCTTCAAGAGCCTCGGCACAGTAAACACCATCAGTGTCAAA
>Ga0116191_1002024_pt1 | contig 15754 bp, 10 predicted proteins | sample AD_UKC111_MetaG_FD_89897 | JGI IMG/M metagenome (GOLD analysis project Ga0116191, IMG submission 89897) | Active sludge microbial communities of municipal wastewater-treating anaerobic digesters from Hong Kong - AD_UKC111_MetaG | ecosystem: Engineered > Bioreactor > Anaerobic > Digestate...
TTGATACAACAAAAACAACGGAAGAAGAATGGCAGCAGCGGTGCGGGTGAAATTCCATACTTTTTCTCTGAAAGTTAAAAGCGCAATTTTACGGGACAAAGTATCCCATGCCGCAGAAACATCAATACTTTTTTGCTTTTTATAATTCTCGGCAAGATAATAAAGATGACTCATCTCCTGAACTTTTGCACGAAATTCGGGAGAAGATTGAAGCACTTCTTCAAAACTGTTTCTCTCATCTTGGGATAATTTGCCGTCGAGATAAGAAAAAATTTGCGACTCATCAAAAATTTCACTCATGCGCTTACTCTACTTGATAAAAAATCAATTTGCTTTAAACTTTTGACTAAATTTATTGAACTCTTGTAAACTCAATGTTTCTTAATTGACGAACCAACTAAGAAACACCCTATGGAAAATAACTTTATTTATATATATTTAACGCAGATCACGCAAAAAAAGGCAACAAAGGAGAAGAAAAGGATAATATTCCTTTAGTTCTATCCGTAATAGAACCAATGCTTTACTGATATAAGATTCAACAGTTTTAGGGGAGATTTGCATCTTTTCTGCGATTTCGTTATACGTCATATCCTTAAAACGGCTCATTTCGAAAACCTGTCTGACGTTATCGGGCAATTTCTCCAACGCACGATTTATCAGGTCTTCCAACTCTTTCAACGTATAGATTTCTTCCGGCGAATCCGGTAAATGAGAAGATCGACTTTCCTTTTCGGCATACGATTGCTGCAAAGATTGTTTGCGAAGATAATCAAGACACGTGTTTTTTACGGTCGTCACCAAAAAATTGCGAAAGGAAGAAGTAATCACTATGTGTTTCCGGTCTTTCCATATCTTCAAAAAAGTATCCTGAACCAAATCTTTTCCCGTTTCTTTAGAATTGGTGAAACGTTCGGCATACACACAAAGCGCAGGATAAAATTCGAAAAACAACTCCTTAAAAGCTTGTTGATCGTCGTTAAATGCAACCTTGCGAAACAAATTTTCTATATAAGCATTGTCTTTCATGCATTCATGAATAGAAATTACCTAAACGCAACAAAATTATGCTGTAAAATTAAGTGAAAAAAATAGAACAACAATAGTAAACACTTTTTTAACATAAATATGAGTTATCAAATCCTTTTCGTTCTCCCTCATTTTGTTCGAAAGATTATTTATATTGAAAATCAGATTTTAACCGTAATCTAATAATATAATCGAATCAAAACAGAAATAAACACTAAAGAATGTTTTATGAAAAAATTTGACAAAACTCAAAATTTAGCATTCATTTGCGATTTCGGAGAAAGTAAGGAGTATGAAAAACATTATGACTCCGGAAACGTTTAATTTTTTGTGAGAACAGTAAAAATAAACGGAGGTATGAAATATTCATTTTGCGGACGTAGCGGATTACAATTACCCGCCATTTCATTAGGATTATGGCATAACTTTGGTTTTGTGGACGATCTTGACACAGCCGAAGAGATGATTCTTTATGCTTTTGAACAAGGAATCACCCATTTTGATCTGGCCAATAATTATGGCCCGCCGCCGGGATCGGCTGAAACTAATTTCGGAAAGATACTGAAAAAAAACCTTGCCTCACATCGCGACGAAATGATCATTTCGTCAAAGGCCGGACATCGGATGTGGGAAGGGCCTTATGGAGACGGGTCATCGCGAAAATACCTCATGGCAAGTATCGACCAAAGCTTGCAACGAACAGGATTGGAATATTTCGATATTTTTTACTCACACCGTTACGATCCCTATACTCCCGTTGAAGAAACCATGCGGGCATTGGTAGATATCGTACATCAAGGCAAAGCACTCTATGTGGGGATCTCAAAGTACCCGCCACGGCAGGCCGTCGAAGCCATGACATACTTGAAAGAACATCATGTGCCCTGCCTTATCTTTCAGGATAGATACAACATGTTTCAGCGTGAACCGGAAAAAGAAATACTGAATATCGCTAACGAATTTGGAGCGGGATTCATTGCTTTCTCACCGTTGGCTCAAGGCATACTGACCGATAAATACTTGAACGGCATTCCCGAACATTCCCGCGCAGCAGACCCCACCGGCTTTTTACGCAAAGAACAGGTTACCGAGGAACTCATCGGGAAAGTGAAAAAACTGAACGAGATAGCCATCCAACGTGGACAAACAATGGCAGAAATGGCGCTGGCATGGGTATTGCGCGATGAACGAGTAACATCGGCAATTATAGGTGCACGAAACGTGAATCAGATAAAGGATAATCTGAAAGCATTAGAGAATTTATCGTTCTCACAAGCAGAATTAAGCCGTATAGACAGTATCTTAAATTGAAAAAAATCGACCATTTCTTTTGAAAAATCAATAAACATGCTTACATTTGCACTCGCAAAATTGAAGGAAAGGTGTGCGAAAAATAACTCAACAGTTAGTTAATCGAATAAAAACGACAAAACATCTTACCTAACCAAAAAATTGAGGGAGATTTCAAAACAAATCTTTTGCGGAAATAGCTCAGTTGGTAGAGCATAACCTTGCCAAGGTTAGGGTCGCGGGTTCGAGTCCCGTTTTCCGCTCTAAAAAACGCTGCAATTTAAAAATTGCGGCGTTTTTGCTTTATATCGCCGGCTCCCCATCTCATCCATCTTTGTATATCGATGCAACGATAATCTGCATAAATAAAGCAAAATACGGAACACCTACATCCCGTATTTTGCAAACTTAAAAAAATGAGAAACACAAGGTTACAATGATAATCGCCGATTATTTCCCTGCTTTATTCCTTTTCTCCCATTCGATTCTTTCCTGAGTAAGATTGTATCCTCTTTTTGAAAGATAATTGTTAATCCGTCCCTTGTATTTTCCGAAAATCTCGTGTTTTTTCGACGAGCTCTCACCATCTATGGCATATTCTCTTGCTTCAAGAAGCCATGCATAAATTTGTTTTTTCTCTTCGTCAGTCAAAGAAGGAATCATATCGCAAAAAGCATCGTAGGTAACTTTTACAACCCCATATGTCATGCCGTCTTTAACCGCATCGATCTGCTCACAGGTCAAGAAAAGAAATAAATTGGCAGGAAAGGCAAAATGCGTGTGGTACAGCGCAGCATCCTTTTCATTGACTATCCTTTCTCTTTCTTCTTTTTTTTGTCCATCAGAAAACGTTGTATTGTCCTTAAGTGCATTTAAGGCTCGATCCTGCTTTTCGTAAATATCATTCAACTCGAAATACCGGTTTGCAATGATGTTTCGCACCGAAAGGGCCGCTTGTGAATCGTCCAAATTCAGTTGATCTACAATTTTTTGCGATCTTACAATAATGGCTTCCACATAGGAAGGATCTCTGTTGATCGAATCCAAGTCCACAACCGCAGCAAAAGCACCGAATCCAAAAACAGCATAAAAAAATACAAGCAGTTTTACGATTTTCATATTCTTTTTCTCTTTTTATTACATTAAGGACGATTTGCCGGACAAGGTATCGAAATTATTTTTAGGATCAGTCCAATCGATTTTCATGTTGGTACCTATGCCGTTGATATACTTTTCTATATTGGTGTATCCGTCACCTGTGCAATCCTTAACGGCATCCGAAGAATCATTGGGATTCAGACCATGAGCCTTCTCCCAGGCATCGGGTATGCCGTCCATATCGCTGTCCTTATAAGGTTTCCCTTTATATTCGGGATAACCACCCACCTGACGAATATCGGTAATAATCCCATTTTTGTATGAATCAGCAGGGAGCCGCCGGTACTTGAACTGATAGAAAGATGCCGGATCGAGTCCTTCGACATAATAAGCCTTCCCTGTTTTTACTTCGTCGAGAATCCTTTCGTCGATAATGTCTCTTTTAGGAAGTGTAGCTCCTACATTTTTCAACACATAGGTATAAGCCTCGTTGGCCGACATAATAGGGAACGGCGACATGGGAAAAGGTTCATTCCATTTCATCAAAGCCGTATAGCCTTCGGTATTGGGTTGATCTTCTACCTGAACACCACCATCCCAATTGTCGCGAGTAACCTTTTCGTTCCCTTCCACTACATTACCATTGCAATAGACACGACCGAAAGCAAGGAAATCCAATTTGCTTCTCCCCGATTCCGGTTTCAAAATGCGATGTCCTACAGGGCTGTTTTTCGGCGTCAAAGGACCGGGTTTGTAATAATTGTTGATGATATTGTATAACGCCCTGTAATCTCCTCCGTCAACTGAACGGTGAACCCAGTTGTAAAGCACGTTGTTCACAAAATTGAAAACACCATTCCACCCGATGGAAGGGTTGCGTCCTGTGTTACTCGCCCACAAGTTGCGCATAAAAGTACAATTTTCGCCACCTAACGTACTGCCAAAAGAATGGTTATACGTATCTAACGCTTTTGCCGAAATCGTATTTTGTATCGTAAGATTAACGGTAGGCAGTTTTTCCTCCTTATACCCTTCTCCCGGACTGTACATGTGTCTGTAAATCGAAATATTTTCATCCAAACCCCAAGAGCACGAGCAGTGATCAATGATGATATTTCCGATAGGATTGCCGCCGAGAGCGTCATCCCTTCTACCAACATTTGTTTCACCTCTTCTGAAACGCATATGCCGAATAACCACATCATGCGTGTTAATCCATACCGATTCACCTGCAACACATACACCATCACCCGGAGCAGTTTGCCCCGCAATGGTAATATAGGGTGCACGAATAATGAGCGGGGTTTTTAATCGGATAATACCGGCAACATTGAACACGATAATGCGGGCACCACCTTCTTCACATGCTTCACGCAGCGAACCCGGACCATTATCGTTTAAATTGGTTACGGTAATTACCTTACCTCCACGTCCACCGAAACTGTATGCTCCACCGCCATAAGCGCCGGGAAATGCAGGAATTTTAGCCTGGGGAAGATCGGTTGGTCGAGAAGCCCAAGGTACATAGGGTTTCCCTCTCTCCGCCTCTGCCTTTATGACGGGTAATGCTTTTTCCCATGCAAGATCGGATTGGCGTTGCGCTTCATCCATCATTTTTTGGGTTTCTTCCTGTACTTCCTTCGGTACATCGGGATATTGGGCCTTCAACAGCGAGCAAGGCAGTGCAACGACTACCGAACAGGCCATAATCTGTAATTTTTTATTCATCTTAGTATCTCAATTTATTTACGGAACATGATCTATTAATCAAAGACATTTCAGAAGTTATTTTGTAATCATAAAATAAGCAAAAAAACCTTTCCCCGATATAAAGGAAAGGTTTTTTATTGAGTTGATTACCAATTGCACGAAATCACTATTCCGCTGTACAATACACATAGGTACCATCTTGTGGGCCATCGTTGGCATTGGCGGTCATCCATCCTACAGTTTGTTCAAGCCAAGGATTACCTTTGGAAGCATCATACAAGTCATAATGCAACGGATACACATAATACCATCCTCTCCAGGAGAACAACCAATTCTTGTCAGAGTCGGAGGTACCCGAATCCATACCATACTTAGGCCCCATAGCATTAATGGCATTCTGAGTTACCAAATTGTTACTCGTATAAAATGCCTCCAACTTGTCGAATGCTGCATTTCGTTCAGCATCAGTCATATTTTTTTTGATATGTGGAACCGCTAGTTTAGCTGCATTGCTTTGCAATGGATCACTATCAGCCGGTTGGGATGTAGAAAGGTTGTATCCCCAAATCTCACCCACATGTTTCGTCCCTGAAAACCGATTGATTCCCAACATAGTTAGAATATTATTTGTTTTTGAATAACTAGCCCTTCCATCTTGACCGTCATAAAGTTTCCAACCCAAACCCCAAGCAACTTCAGGATCATAATAATTTTTGCCGTCAACACCGGCCAATACGGGATCGAATCCCGCACCACCTTCATACAACAACCAACGACGCATATCCCACGAACGTTTACCTTCGTAAGCCAATTCCACACGCCGTTCATACAAACAGGCTTCTATTAAGGCATACTTATTTGAAATGTTACCTATTCCATAATTGTTTGCAGGATCAATGCCAACTCGCTGCCGAATGCGTGACAAGTATTCGATGCATTTACCGGCATTCCCGGTTGCAGCGTAACATTCAGCGATATTCAACAAAAGTTCGGCATATCGATATTCCAGAATATCGGTGCCTGCATAATCTTCCGCTCCCACTGCTACCGTCGGATCAGACATCTTCCAGACAATCGCTTTACTTTTCTTTTGTGCTCCGGCATCTCCCGGTGTACCATCCGTATAACGATATTCATTGCCATACTTATAAGCATACAACCAAATCTGCTTTGTCGTTCCCGGCCATTCGCAACCCGAAAAGGCAAAAGTGCGATAGAATCGAGGATCTCTGTCTCTGTAAAACCTTACGGGGTCATAATTTTGACCTGCTATAGGACGAGAGCCATTTTTCATTGGAAAAAGATCGATCATTTGTTTCGGCGCAGGAAATCCGGACCCTGATGCTGAAGTTATGGCTTGTGGGCGTATATATTTTTCCCACTTATTGGAATAGGTAGCATCATACATCGTATTGGAGTTTTTCGGAATCATAATGATCGCTTCCGGATTAAACGAACCTGCAGCATACGCATAAAACATCTGATCCCAAGCATTGATGTCATTCACACTTGTTCCATAACCTGCAGCAATGGCTGCTTGTTCGGCTGCCAATCCGGCTGCCAATGCCGTTTGCCAGCGTTTACTTTGTGGGTTATCCCAACTTGCGTTGAACACCGGACTGGCAGCATAAAGACGAACCCTACTGATCATAGCCAAAGCCGCCACTGAAGTAAAACGTCCCATATTCTCCGAATCCCACTTGGCGGGTAACAAAGATGCTGCCTGTTGAAAATCTGCACATATTTTATCGATACAGCTATCAATAGGCATACGAGGGGAACGATCATCCACAGAAGGTGTATCTTCCAAACTGGTACTGTAATAGGGCACACCTCCAAACAAACGCACGGCATCGAAATAAAGCCATGCCCTGGCAAAAATAGCCTGACCTTTCAGTTTATCCCAGAAAGTATTGTCTAAATACTGTACACGATATCGCTCTATTTCATCAATAAAACTATTGATAAGATAAATAGAAGGGAATAAAATATCTTTGCTGAAATTATTATAGTTACCTGTTGAGTTTTTCCCGTAATTCCAGTAATGCGGATTACCCAAATGATTCCCCGCTTTCGTTACTTTATTATGCATCCCTTTATACTTATTATTGCCCGTCATGCCAATAGGATATCCACTAGCCAATTCTTCGGTAAGCATATAATTCGCTCCGCCGAGATTGTCTTGATCTTGCCTCATCAGAATGTCTGATCCACATAATGGAGAATTGTATTTCCCTAAAATCTTTTTATAAATACTTCCGAATACAGCATTCGCCTGATTGCGATCTTTAAAAATATCTTCAGGGCCAAATACGCTGTAATCTCTTTTTTCTTCCAAAAACTGATCACTACATGCTGTGTTTAAAAGCAAGCATACGCCTAATATTATAGTAAACCATTTACTTTTCATGCTCTTTAATTTTAACGATTGATTATTTAACTTTTTTCAGAATGTGAGATTCAAACCAAAGGTCCATGTTCTTAATGTGGGATAACCTGTTCTACCACTGTCATACATATTGATAAAATGATCAGGGTATGCATTATAAAAATCCCACAGATTATTGCCGGTCAAATTTAATTGCAAGTTATCTATTCCTGTTTTTTTCAAAAGATACTTAGGCAAAGAATAGGCAAACGTCATGTACTTAACATAGCAACGGAAGGTCGGCACCATCCAAAAATCGGAATATCCGCCATATGCACCGGAGACAGCCATACTTGGATATTTACCATCAGGATTGTCCGTAGGATCAAACATATCGTTCACATAAGAAAATTGCGACCAAATAATGGTTGAATTATTTATGGATTGAGCAACATCGTGATATATTGCCCGGTAACCGCCCCATGAAGTAGAAAGCATGGCATTCCAACTAAAATCACCCCATTGCAGGTTTAATTTGGTATTGATATTGTGCGTTCTGTTGTTGGCCAATTTTGCATAATCCTGTCCATGATCTGTCGAGATAACTCCGTTAGGACCTGCGATTGTCTTGTTCGCCACATCAATATCGCCCGCTATGTCTTGATAAGCCAGCATGCCGGGATACATTTTGTCTTTCGTAGTAATCCCCAAATATTCCGGTTTCCCTCCGGCAGCGGTAGCCAGGTCGGTTAAATACTGCCAATAGTTATCGATATCGGCTTGAGTACGCAATATACCGTCACCTTTGCCGGTTTCTTTCCATACTTTTAATCCATATTGATTATCAGGACTTCGGTAACCGGTTTTGCTGCTAGCGTTATTTACTTCAGCAGGATAATCGAAATAGGGTTCTTCTCCCAACACTACCTTATGCCATGAAATCGAATAATCCATGCCGATGCCGTATCGGATAGGGCCAATCGAAGGGATCAAACTCTGTTGAATCTTGTCGGACCATTTCAGTGAAAATTCCCATCCCCATGCGTCAACTTTTCCATAATTTAAATAAGGAAGGCTTGCACCAATATATATAGGTTCATCGGGGTTGGCCACCTTCATGATCATATCTTTGGTTTTATCGTAAAAATAATCGACTGTGGCGCTCAATCTGTTCGACAGGATATTCAGATCGAGTCCGAAATTCTGTTTAATCGTCGTATCCCACTTGATGTTCCGGTTTACTGTTCCATTAAAAATAGCGCCGAAAGAAGGTGCTCCATCTATGGGCCCGAATCCTAAGCCACTAGTTGGATTCACGGTAAATGCCGGCATCCACGACCATGCAGGAACATTATCTTTACCCGTTTTACCAAGGCTGTAACGTAATTTAAAATAATCGACATACTCGGCTATTTTGCTACTTTTGAAAAATCCCTCTTCCGATGCTACCCAACCAATCGAGCCGGTAGGAAATGTTCCCCAATAGTTTTCGGGGGCAAATTTGGTAGAAGCATCTGTTCGTACCAGAAATTGAAACAAATAGCGATTGGCATATTTATAATTCAATCTTCCAATATAGGATAAGGCACCGCTTTCCGATTTCGTAAAATAGGTCTTTCCTCCATCCGTATTTAATGTTCCTGCAGAATTACTTACCCCATTATAGGAATCCCATGGACCGTCATAATAGTTTTGATTTGTATTTCCTTCCGATTCGGCACGCTCGATTACACCCGTAAATGCAATATCATGCTTATTAAATGTACGGTTATAGGTAACCATAAAGTTCCATTGTTCACTTTTATAAGTATCTTTATTGTAAACAACTGAGGGTTTGTTGTTGGCACCTCTACCAAATTGTGGAAAATCCCATGTAGTATGCTCACCTATCAAATGCTTGCCCGGCTGATTGGTATTGGTAGCACGAGCTAATTGATAGTAATGCCCAACATCCGTATTAAGCGCATTTGCATAGTTCACTGCATACATTCCTTTCAACGATAAGCCTTTGATAAAAGGGACATCGTATGTCAAAGAAAAATTGACATTATACCCATTTTCTTCATTGTATTTTCTTGCTTTGGATGCTTCATTCGCAAAAAAGTTCCATACAGCATAGCCGGAACCAATATTATCATTGGTGGAAGTATTCACATAATGAGGGCCGACCCATGGGGAAACCCAATAGTTTTTTGACTCGTTCGTTTCAGGATCGGTAATGGATACTTCCATAGGAATAAACTTCGGCATGTGACGCAACATCGGATAGTCTTGAGAAGGAGATTGGTTTCCCCAGGGTCCGGATGTTATTCTGGCCTGCTCCTTTATGCCGGTTTGTTTATTGTTATATCCCGCAATGGAAGCAGAAAGTTTGAGACCGGCTGCAACCTTTGCCTCTCCACCTGTACGAAACGTCCATTTTCCATAATCTTGAACTTTACCCAAGTTGGTTTCTTGATCCTGAAAAGAAAGACCACCAAAATAAGTAATCTTTTCTGTTCCCCCATTAACGGTCAATGAATGGCGTTGAGACAATGCAGAATGCCAGGCACGATCTAACCAATCGTAATTCAAATTTTTCATCGCATTCAATTCATCTTCCGAATACAAATAACTGGTATAGTTTGTGCCTCCATTAGCATAGATTTGATTGATCATCCTATTTGTGAAAACACCGGTTTCATATGCACTCATGGTCTTCGCGTGACTCACCGCATCAGAATTATCCAACTTCAAGGAATAAGAAATCTGAGGTGCACCAACTCTACCTCTTTTGGTTTTTACGAGAATAACTCCTTGTGAAGCACGTGAGCCATAGATAGCAGCAGAAGCATCTTTCAAGACGGTCATGCTTTCGATTTCTGAAGGATCCAACATGTTGAAAGTAGTCATATCGGGTTCTCCTAACTCATTCACTTGAACGACATCATCAATTACGATTAACGGGCCATAACTTACACCTCCAGCAAAAGGTGGAGCAGGTTCCCTTACGGTGAAAGATCCCGTAGATCCCGGACGCCCACTACTGGTAGACACGTGAAGTCCTACCACCTGACCGGCTAATGCATCGGCAATAGAAGCACCCGGTAAAGTGGCAACCTCTTCAACCGGTACAGGAGCAGCTGCACCTGTTAAATCCTTCACCCGTTGAGTACCATAACCAACAACCACCACTTCTTCCAAAATTTCCGCAGCCTCCTTTAAAACCACAGGTATTGATGTTCTGCCATTCACATCAATGACTTGGGTTTCCATACCTACATAAGATACTATGAGTTTTGCGTTGCGGGGAACATTAAGCAACGTATAGTTTCCTTCCATATCCGTTACCGTACCTATCGAAGTCCCTTGAACCAGAATGGTTGCCCCGATAAGAGGTTCACCTTTCTCATCTTTAACCGATCCTTTTACGGTTAAATTCTGGGAAAAAACACATAAGGAAAAGGTCCACAGCAAGGTGAATATTATTCCTTTCGTTAGATTTAATACATGTTTTCGTTTCATTCTTTCATTTTTTATTAAATTAATACGCAATGAATTTATAAATTTATTTTTCTTTCTCTTTTAAATACTTTTATCTTTCTCATTAATATGCTTTTATCAATAAATAAGTTCTTTCTCTAAAAGTAGGACGACACCCCTATTTTTTTGTACTCATTAGATCCTGTTTTTTTATTTTTTAAAACAAAATAATTTATCCCACTTTTTTACGTAATGAGTACAAAATCTATTTTGTGACGTCACTTCAGCGAATGCTTTATATTTTTGATAGGGTTGTTAAGATCGAAACAAAATGAAACATAATTTTTGGTTACTCTTCTCATTGTGGATTTTTCTTATTTTTGTATCTGCTTGCGCACAGGAAAAAGAGGTATATTTATTTACTTCCTTCCATGAACCGGCAAATGAAGGCTTGCGTTTTTTGTATAGTGAAGACGGATTGCATTGGAAAAGTATCCCGGGCATATGGTTAAAACCTACGCTGGGGAAAGAGAAGTTAATGCGGGACCCATCGATTGCAAAAGGGCCTGATGGTACTTATCATCTGGTGTGGACAACCAGCTGGAAAGGGGATCTCGGTTTTGGTTATGCATCGTCAAAAGATCTCATTCATTGGTCGGAACAGAGAACGATCCCTGCAATGGTACACGAACCAACTACCGTTAATGTGTGGGCTCCCGAAATATTTTATGACGATACAGAAAAAGAATTTATTATCGTATGGGCATCGTGCATCCCCGGAAAATTTCCTTCCGGCGAAGAAGAAAATAGCAACAATCACAGATTATACTATCTTACTACCAAAGATTTTCAATCTTTTTCAAAAACAAAGCTTTTCTTTGATCCCGGATTTAGTGTGATTGATGGGGTAATCGTGAAAAGAGGAATAAACGATTATGTACTGGTATTTAAAGACAACACAAGGCCCAACAGGAATCTCAGGGTAGCTTTTGCCAAAACCCCTATAGGCCCCTTTTTCAATATATCGGAACCTTTTACGGAAGAATTCTCGGAAGGTCCTACGGTTGCTAAAGTAAAAAACGATTACCTTATTTATTTCGATTTGTATCGCAAAAAAATTTATGGCGCGATGAAAACACAGGACTTTGCTCATTTTGAGGATATCACAAAAGAAATAAAAATTCCCAACGGTCATAAACACGGAACCATAATAAAGGTTCCTGTTTCCATAGTTGAAAATTTAAAACGACAAAAAGAATAAATTCTTACGACTCAAAAAAGAAAAAACTAATGAAAAAATCTATACGCCAATTTTCCCTTTGTAGCTTTTTGATTTGCTTTTCTACCATGCTCAATGCACAAGAAAGAGTGCATTATACAGGAAACGAACTTTCGAATCCTGCCTATCATGATGGACAATTATCGCCTGTCATAGGAGTTCATAATATCCAGATTTTGAGAGCTAACAGGGAATACCCCCATGTTTCGAACGGCAATGGATGGACGTACAATCATCAACCCATGATGGCCTACTGGAACGGGCAATTCTATGTGCATTATATTTCAGATGTAAAAGATGAACACGTTCCCCCTTCGCAAACCATGCTGGTAACATCAAAAGATGGTTATAGTTGGACAAATCCCGTGGTTTTATTTCCTACCTACAACGTACCAAATGGTTATACAAAACCCAATAATCCGAGTGTTGCAAAAAATTTACTAGCCATTATGCATCAACGGGTGGGTTTTTATGTTTCCAAATCGAACCGACTAATAGCTATGGGTTATTATGGAGTTGCACTAGATGAAAAAGACGATCCTAATGACGGAAATGGCATTGGCCGAGTAGTGCGTGAAATCAAAAAAGACGGTTCATTCGGCCCAATATATTTTATCCGCTATAATCACGGGTTCAACGAAAAGAATACCGATTATCCTTTTTATAAAAGTAGTAAAGACAACGAATTCGTGAAAGCTTGTGATGAAATATTAAATAACCCGCTCTATATGATGCAATGGGTTGAAGAGGCCGACCGAAACGATCCCTTGATTCCCCTGAAAAAAGAATATAAAGCTTTTTGTTACTATCATTTGCCAAATGGCCATGTGGTTGGATTATGGAAGCATGCTTTAACTTCCATAAGTAAAGACGGAGGGAGGACATGGGAAGAACCGGTGGAAAGAGCTAAAGGGTTTGTCAATAGTAATGCAAAAATATGGGGACAACGTATGACAGACGGCATGTATGCTACCGTTTACAATCCTTCCGAATTTCGCTGGCCACTGGGAATTTCTCTTAGCAGCGACGGATTGGAATATACCACTTTAAACCTTGTTCAGGGTGAAATTCCTCCGATGCGGTACGGAGGAAATTATAAATCCTACGGCCCTCAATATACAAGAGGTATTCAAGAAGGAAACGGCATTCCTCCGGACAGCGATCTTTGGGTAACATATAGCATGAACAAAGAAGATATTTGGGTTTCAAGAATTCCTGTCCCGGTAAGACTAAATCAGCCGGCTCATGCCGATGATCATCTCGATACAAAGAAAAAACTATCAGAATTAACGGAGTGGAACATCTATTCTCCACTATGGGCTCCGGTATTGCTGGAAGAAAAAAAAGACAACACCTGGTTGACATTAAAAGATAAAGACCCTTTTGATTATGCAAAAATCGAACGAAAAATTCCGAAAACAACAGAATTGAGTGTTTCTTTTAAATGCATGGCAGAGCAATCTTCGCACGGCACATTGCAAATAGAATTCATGGATGAAAATGGTATTGCCTGCTCACGTTTGGAATTCACTCCCGAAGGTTTTCTCAGGATAAAAAAGGGTGCCCGTTTTTCTAACCTGATGAGTTATAATGTTGAAAAAATTTATGAAATAAAAGCGGATCTCTCCGTTACCGATCGCAACATCACAGTTTATGCCGATGGCAAAGAAATAGGTCAAAGTATGTTCTTTGCACCTGTCCATTCCATTGAAAGGATCGTTTTTAGAACAGGAAATGTTCGTCAATTCCCAACTCCGGAAACGCCTGCTGATCAGGATTATGATCTTCCCAATGCCGGTGAACAAGATAAAGAGGCTATATACCGCATACGCGATTTAAAAACGGTGGATCTGAAAAGTTCAATAGTACCTGCCATTTTAAGGTACGAAAACTTCATGCACTATGTGGATTATTTTAACCGCATGGAAGACGAGAATATCGTTCAGGCTATCCCCAACAGCGAAGCCAACGAATGGATGAAAAAAAATATTCCTTTGTTTGAGTGCCCTCAAGACAATTTCGAAGAAATGTATTATTATCGATGGTGGACACTAAGGAAACACATTAAAAAGACTCCTATCGGATATGTAATGACCGAATTTCTTGTTGATAGGCCCTACGCCGACAAGTATAATATGATCTCTTGTGCACTGGGTCATCACATTTACGAATCGCGATGGCTTCATGACCCCCAGTATCTAGATCAATATATTCATGCTTGGTATAGAGGGAACAATGGTAAACCCATGGAAAAGTTAAGGAAATTCAGTTCGTGGACTGCGGATGCCTTATATCATCGTTTTCTGGTCAATAATGACAAAAAATTTCTCATTGATATGTTACCCGATCTTGATTGGGAATATTGCAGTTGGGAGAGTGATCATCGACTGGAAAACGGATTATTCTGGCAGGAAGATGTAAGAGACGGTATGGAAGAATCCATCAGTGGCGGCAGAAAGAAAAAATATGCACGTCCTACCATCAACAGTTATATGTACGGAAATGCTCAAGCGCTTTCAAAAATATATTTGATGGCGAATAACAAAAACTTGGCAGAAAAATACCGACTAAAAGGAGATACTATAAAAAGATGGGTAGAACAACAACTTTGGAACGAAAAACATCAATTTTTTGAGACACTTCGCGAAGACTCACTTGCAAATGTAAGAGAAGCTATTGGATATCTTCCATGGTATTTTAATCTGCCCGAAGATGAAAAATTTAATGTTGCTTGGAAACAAGTGATGGACGAAAAAGGGTTCTTGGCTCCTTACGGATTAACCACCGCTGAACGCCGCCACCCGCTTTTCCGAAAGGCAGGATGCTGCAACTGCGAATGGGACGGGGCTATTTGGCCTTTCGCAACTGCACAAACCATGACAGCGATGGCCAATTTCATGAACAACTATTCGCAAAACATTCTCACCGACAGCGTTTATTTCAAATTACTCGAACTTTATGTGGAATGCCAATATCATAGAGGTCGTCCCTATATTGGGGAATACCTGGATGAAGTTCACGGCTATTGGCTGAAAGGCGATCAGGAAAGAAGTCGGTATTATAATCATTCTACCTTCAACGATCTGATCATAACCGGCTTGATCGGTCTTCGTCCACGCGAAGACAATACGATAGAAGTTAACCCTTTACTACCACAGGACAAGTGGGATTGGTTTTGTCTCGATAATGTATTGTATCACGGAAAAATTCTCACTATTCTGTGGGACAAAAATGGCGACCATTATCATCAAGGAAAAGGGTTTAAAATTCTAGTGAACGGTATCGAAATAGGAAAATCGGATAAATTAGAAAAAATGATCTGCAAAAACGTCTTATAATGCTCATAGTGTAATGAAAGAAAAAAATCTCTTTTTGTCCTTTTTTATATGTTTTTGCTTACACATGTTCTCCGTTCGTGCTTTGGAAGTGGTAAATCTCTCATGCGAAATGAACGATACACCTTTAACGGTTACCGCAACCCATCCTTATTTCGGTTGGCAAATCCTCTCGAAAGAAAA
>Ga0116191_1002026_pt1 | contig 15749 bp, 10 predicted proteins | sample AD_UKC111_MetaG_FD_89897 | JGI IMG/M metagenome (GOLD analysis project Ga0116191, IMG submission 89897) | Active sludge microbial communities of municipal wastewater-treating anaerobic digesters from Hong Kong - AD_UKC111_MetaG | ecosystem: Engineered > Bioreactor > Anaerobic > Digestate...
GGCGACGCAAGCCCCAGTAGGTTTTACAGATAGCTCGCACAGCGAGCGAGAGGGGGAGTCTCTTCGGGCTTTGCACGAAGAGGGGGCGACGCAAGCCCCAGTAATTGATAATGAGGTTAACTTATGAGCATATTAATCGATGATTCAACCCGTGTCATTGTGCAGGGGATAACCGGTCGTATAGGAAGCACCCAAACACATTGGATGCTTGAATATGGCACTAAGGTCGTTGGCGGGGTAACACCCGGCAAAGGAGGAATGACCGTCGAAGGGCTGCCTGTATTTGACAGCGTTGCTGAGGCCGTTAAAGAGACCGGTGCAAACGCATCTGTTTTTTTCGTGCCTGCCCCTGGCGTCCTCGATGCCTTTCTTGAAACCATCGAAGCCGGAATAAAATTTATAGTCGTTGTGCCTGAACACATCCCCGTCAAGGATGTGGTTAAAATGCGCAACTATGCCATTGAAAAAGGTGTTTTTGCGTTAGGCCCCACAACGCCTGGCGTCCTTGTACCTGGAAAAGGTAAAATGGGTATTATGCCTGCATCGCTTTTTGCACCTGGTCGGGTCGGCATCATCTCGCGCAGTGGAACCCTATCTTATGAATTTGCAGGCATTTTGTCGGAGAACAACGTGGGTCAAAGCACCGTTGTGGGCATGGGGGCAGACCCTGTGGTCTTGAGAAATCTTGCCGATATACTTGAACTTTTTGAAGAGGACACAGATACAGACGCCGTAATTGTGGTCGGAGAGGTAGGAGGTGAACAGGAAGAAAAGGCTGCCGGTTTCATTTCAAGAAGAATGTCAAAACCCGTTGCTGCATACATCGCAGGACGTTATTCACCTCAAGGCAAGCGCATGGGACATGCAGGCGCCATTGTACGAGGTACATCAGGTACCGTGCAAGGAAAGCACGAGGCATTGCGCGCAGCAGGGGTCGAGGTGCTTGAAAGCCCTATCCACGTCTCGCAGTGGGCAAAAAAACATAATCTCAGATAAATATTGGAGACTTACGTCCACCCAGGACGATTTATGTGAGACTAAAAAATTCAAATATCTAATATCGAAACATTCAATTCTGTCCGTCTCAACGTTTTGAATTTTGAACATTTGAATTTGTTCAGAATTTCGTGCTTAGGATTTGGAATTCATTTGTAATTTGGTTATTGGTTATTTTGTGTTTAAGTTAGTCAAAAGGTACAGACCCACAACCACCTTCTCAAATCATCTGACAATTTCAATGTTTCAGGCGGTGCATTATCCTCGATGCCCGTTAAGAAAGGACAATCGACGCTTCACGAAACTCCTAATCGCATGACACTTTGGAAATATTGCCATACTTTAACATTAAATGTTATTCTTATTTCGGATTGCAAAGAAAGGATAACGGATAAATGAAAGGTCTGAGCCTCAAAACAAAAATGGCAGCAACCGTTTCAATACTGTTTTTGGTAATATTTCTATTGGGTGCATTCTTTTTTGAGAGGGAGTTTGAACGACATTTTCTAAAAATCATCGAGGATCAACAATATGAGCTTGTTACGGATATCGCAAAAAGTATAGATGCCAAACTTCAAGAAGCCCATAAAGCATTGATAGACACAGCGCGCATTATCCCCACAGAAGGCATGGAAAATTATTTAGATGTCCAAAAGAAGGTGGAAAACATCTTCAGAAACCAGTTCTTCCTTCAAACTTTTTTTGACAACTCTATCGTGCTCTTTTCAAAATCAGGAAGGATCATCTCTGAATACCCTTTCAAACCCGAAAGATACGGAAAGGATTTTTCCGTTCGTGAATACTTTCAGCATACAATAAAAACACAAAAGCCTTATATCTCAAAACCTTATTCATCATCAAGGCCGCCTTATGCTCCAGCGCTTATGTTTACTGCACCCATATTCAACAAACAAGGGGAGTTGGTCGCTGTCCTTGGAGGAAGTGTGTCGTTAATCAATGAGAACATGCTTGGTAGACTCGCAAATGTAAGGATAGGGAAAACGGGTTATCTTTATCTGTATAGCACCGACAGAACTATGATTATTCATCCCAATAAAAACAGAATATTGAAACAGGATGTCCCGCCAGGGGCAAACAAACTCTTTGATGCAGCTATAAAAGGTTTTGAAGGCACAGGAGAAACCGTCAATTCAATGGGTGTCCACGTTATCGCCTCATTCAAACGTCTTAATACGGTAGACTGGATACTCGCCGCAAATTACCCTGTCAAAGAGGCGTTTGCGCCTATCTATAAAAACAGATGGTATATGGTTGGCTATACCTCATTGTGCATTATGCTATCTATATCTGTTATTTTGGTTTTGATGAGAAAATTTTTGACTCCTCTAACAGAGCTTTCCATACAGGCAGAGAAGATTGGAAAGACAGATGATGGAAAAGAACATATAAAAATCGACGCAGGCGGAGAAATCCAGGCGTTAGCTGTTTCATTCAATAAAATGCTTGAAAGACTTAATAAGAGACAAGTTGCCTTGCAGGAAAGTTTATCGGCTATCAAAAAAAGAGAAGATGAGATAATAAAATTATCGAGGGCAGTTGAATACAGCTCTGCGGTCGTAATTATAACTGATGCCAAAGGCACAATCGAATATGTAAACCCAAAGTTCGTCAATGTTACCGGTTACCAAAGGGAAGAGGTCGTCGGGAAAACACCGAGTATTTTGAAATCAGGAAAAACCAATGCAGACGAATATAAAACACTCTGGGATACAATAAATTCAGGCAAAGAATGGACTGGAATCTTTCTGAACAAAAAGAAAGATGATCAGTATTATTGGGCATCCGCTTCAATATCGCCTATCAAGGATAGCGATGGTGTCATTACACACTTTGTAGGTATTCAGGAAGACATAACAGCGATAAAAGAAGCCGGAGAAGAGCTGAAAAAGGCTAAAGAGGCAGCAGAAGCAGCTAACATCGCCAAAAGTGATTTTCTTGCGAGTATGAGCCATGAAATACGTACCCCTATGAATGCCATTATCGGCATGTCAGATTTACTCCTTGACACACCTCTGACAGATGAGCAGAAAAAATATGTCGAGGTGTTCAAAACCGCAGGCGAAAATCTTCTAAATCTCATAAACGACATCCTTGACCTGTCAAAAATAGAGACCGGGCACATTGAACTTGAGACGACAGAATTCAATATTCACGAATTAATCGAAAAAACGTGTGATATTATGGCGTTTAGAGCACATACAAAAGAGATTGAGCTAGTTTATCACATCGCGCCTGATGTACCGGTTTTCCTTTCAGGTGATCCTGCCAGGCTACGACAGATATTGGTCAACCTCATCGGCAATGCGATAAAATTCACAGAAAAGGGTGAGGTGGTTGTCGCGGTGCAAAGAACAGTGAGCTCAGAGCAAAAACCTGAAGAATGGGTTCGAGGATGCGAGGATTCGAGTGCTAAACACCCTGAAGATTCTCAAATCAACATCCTTTTCTCCATACGTGATACAGGTATCGGCATCCCTGAGGACAAAATACATGCAATTTTCGACAAATTCACACAGGCAGACACTTCAACTACAAGAAAATACGGAGGCACCGGATTAGGTCTACCGATCTCTAAAAGGCTCGTAGAACTCATGGGTGGCAATATCTGGGTTGAAAGTATAAAGAACAAAGGTAGCACATTCTACTTTACTGCTGTATTTACACTTTCTATTACCGATAATATTTCAAAAAGCCTGCCGGTTGTCGATTTAAATAATTTGAAGGTGCTTATCATCGACGACAACGCAACAAACCGTTTCATATTGAATGAAATATTGACACTCTGGGGCGCACGCATAACAGAAGCAGACAACGGCATTGCCGGCATTGAATTGATAAAGCAGGCAAAGCAGGAAGGCGATCCTTATAAACTTGTACTTTTGGACCATAGAATGCCCGGGATGGATGGCTTTGAGGTTGCAGCACACATAAAAGATGATTCTGAACTCGGCGGTATGACACTAATGATGCTTACATCTGACAATAAAAGCGGAGATATAGCGAGATCAAAAAAACTCGGCATATCGGGCTACATGTTAAAACCCATTAAACGTTCAGAACTCGAGGAGGCTATAAAAAGAGCGCTTGGTGAAAAGATTGTAGCCGATGAAACCAAAAATATATCAAAAGCAAAAACAGATAAGGCATCACGCACATGCCGTCTGCTGCTTGTCGATGATTCATCTGACAATAGGCTGCTTATCCAGGCATATCTAAAAAACGATCCTTATATAGTTGATACAGCTGAGAACGGGCAGGTTGCGCTTGAAAAGTTCATGACAAATACATATGATATCGTATTGATGGATATACAAATGCCTGTCATGGACGGGTATACAGCGACAAAAACCATAAGAAAATGGGAAGACGATACTGGTCATAGACCTACACCCGTAATTGCGCTTACCGCTTATGCACTCAAAGATGAAATACAAAAAAGCCTTGATGCAGGTTGCGATGGACATCTAACAAAACCGATAAAAAAAATAACGCTTTTGGAAACACTATCAAGCTATATCGGTCAAAAATATACATAGATAGGACTGTCAATGAAGTTGAATATTAACAACTATTAGGGTACGATATATTTATGGCAAAAACAGATGCTGAAAATACAACCCAAAAAGTCACCGTTTATGTCGAACCAGATTTGATAGGCCTTATACCGGAATTTCTTGAAAATAGACAAAAGGATATCGTATCGCTAAATCGTGCGCTCGAACAGAACGACTTCAACACTATTATCAACATAGGTCACAACCTAAAAGGAAGCGGCGGTAGTTATGGCCTCGATACAATCACTGAAATCGGAAGATTATTGGAAAAGGAAGCTGAAAACGGCAACAGCGATGCGATATCAGGGCTTATAGCCAAACTTTCGTCATATATCGAAAACATCGAGATACTGGAAGCAAAAGGCAATATTCAATGCGCCTTCTGTGGTAAAAGTTTTCAGCCTAAGGATGACGAAAAATATTGTCCCCAGTGTATCGTCGACAAGCAGGAAAAGATTATTGAAAAATCCACCAAAAAAACACCTTCGGCAAAGAAAACTTATATAAAGACCCTGTGGATTACACTCATGTCGTTGCTCGTGATTGCATGTATAGTTGTCCTTACAATACAGATACCTAAAATACTTGACGTGGCAAGACCGGGCAAACCCATCAGACAGGGTACATATGAAACAGACAAGGCCGCAGACGAATGTATAAAAAACCTATGGCTGATTTCCAAAGCATTTCAGGAAAACAAAAAACCTGACGCATCATTGCGTTGCCCTGTTACAAATGAACCATACAGATTTGAAGCTACCAAGGCATACTGCCCTAATCCAGACAGACACAATCTGAAATCACTCTCCGTGGGCAAAGAAACAAAAATACCGGAGGCTGTTAAATAATTTACGGTTATGAATTTTAAAATGTTAAACACAAAATGGGCACATATCACCAGTAAAAAAGGTTTCAACTTGATACTCAAAAACCAAAGCTCAAAGCTGTATTCAACCGGATTCAGTATAATCGAGCTTCTTATCGTTCTCTCGATTGTTGGAATACTTGCAGGACTGTCCGCACCTCAGCTTATGCATGTTCTGCGTGCCAAACAGGCAACCAACTGTGCAATGAACAGGATCGAGGTACAAAACGCTGAGAGGCAGTTTGTTATCGACAACGGAAGGCCAAGCACAAATTTCGATGAACTCATCCAGGGTAAATACATAAGCGCCCTCCCACAATGCCCCTCAGGTGGCATCTACCTATGGATTAACGATGCAACGTCATCAAACCCATTCAGAAATCTCGGATGTTCAATACACTACTTCAAGAGTTCCCCATCGTCAACATCGAATGTTCTTTTCTCGAGCGATTTTAACAATATGAACGGGCTGACACAATTGGTTGGCAAATGGCAAATCCAGCAAGACCACCTATCACCGATAGGTCCAGGTGAAAACAGACTTTCCTTCGGTGATAAAAACTGGAAGGACTATACGGTCAGTGTAAACGCAACTCTTTCAAAGGGCAACGGTTACGGCATATATTACCGCTCTGACGGAAATCCAAATATTACAGGTTATATTTTTCAATACGATCCCGGACTGGGGAATAAATTCGTTGTGAGAAAGGTCGTGGGGGGACAAGAACAAAGTCCATTCCAGTCCGTTGCTATGCCTAATGGTTTTCCCATCTATGATCAGTCTCATGAAATCACGATAACAGTTCAGGGTAATCAACACATCATCAAGGTTGATAATCAAACGGTGCTGAGTTTCACGGACAGCACCTTTACAAGCGGTTCTGCTGGTTTGAGGAGCTGGAGCGGCTCCAAGGTGGACTTTGATAGTGTAACTATAACACAATGACGGAGGACATCATCATGTTTCAGGGCAAAAGCACAACAGAAGGCAAAAGATTTTTTGTGCGTATCGATAAAGACCTTGAAGACCTTATCCCGGGCTATATTGAAAACAGACAAAAAGACATCAAATCCATTCGCGCTGCACTTGAAGCAGGCAATTTCGAAAGCATAAGAATCCTTGGTCACAGCATGAAAGGTTCCGGAGGAGGCTATGGCTTCGATGAAATTACCAAAATCGGGGCATCTCTGGAAAAGGCCGCAAAGGATAACGATATTGAAGCAATAAAGGAATGGACTGAAAAACTGTCAGAATACATCGATAGCGTCGAAATAACATATGGTTAAACAGCCAACAAAAAGGCTTATTCTGAGTATAGACGACGACGCCGATATAAGAAGGCTTATAGAGCAGATACTCGTCAATGGCGGCTATGAGGTCTTAACTGCTGAAAGCGGTAAAAAGGCGCTACAGCTCATAAATACCCTGAAACCTGACCTCATCCTGCTTGATGTGATGATGCCGGAGATGAATGGCTATGAACTGTGTGCAAAGCTCCGGGAAAACAATGAAACCGCCTATATTCCTGTCATATTCCTAACCGCCCTTGATAAAGAACAGGATAAGGCAAGGGCATTTGCGGTTGGAGCAGTCGATTACATTTCAAAACCCATTCAGCGAAAGGTTCTCCTTGATAAAATCCAAGACCATTTGAGGGCAAAAGGAAAATGGAAAGAATTAGAAAAAAAGACCACCTCAGACGAAACGTTCATAGAACCGACTGATTTTATCAGATTTAAGTCATATCTTTCAGAAGAGCTCAAATTGTCGGAAACAACAAAAAACAGGCTTACACATGCGAGTCCTTCATTAATGTACGACGTACTTTCAAAAGAGGGCATCAGAAGCAGCCAGGTTGCAAAATTCATTGCAAAGTTCCTAAAAATCAACTATATGCCTGTTATTGACCCTGACAGTGTAAAATTAGGTGTATTTCCTGTACCGTTTTCAAGAAACAACCATGTAATACCCCTCGGGGATAACGAAAGGGTGGTTTCATTTGTCCTTAGTAATCCCTTCAACTGGGAATTGATCGATTCACTGAAAAAGTATGTAAAATCGGGGCAAATCAACTTCTTTGTAACTGAACCGGAAAATATTGAATCTATCCTTGAATACGGCTCGTCGACAGTGGACAAAAAGTTAAGCATGCTCGAGGAAAAGATAAAAATAACACCACAGAACATAAAAAATGCTGACAAAATCATCGAAGAAGAGATCGAAAAAAAGCCCGTTGTCCATATAACAAACACAATCCTTTACACAGCAGTAGCAGAAAGGGCAAGCGATATTCACATCGAGCCCAAGGAAAATCACACCCTGATAAGATTCAGAATAGACGGCGATATGAGGGATATGTTCTCGTTCAACAATACCACCGGCGTAATGGTCATTACGAGGCTAAAGGCGCTTGCCGGGCTTGATATAACAGAAAAAAGGAAACCCCAGGACGGTGCAGTTGAGGCAACGATAGATAATCGCAAATTCAAGCTGAGACTTGCAACAACCTCCACGCCCAACGGGGAAAGCATGATTATGCGCCTGCTCGAACCAAGCATAAAAACCAAAGGTTTAACAGAGCTTGGCATGACTGAAAACCAGGCATCAACCCTCATCAAACTCGCAAATCGTATTCAGGGGCTCATTCTTATCGTCGGTCCTACCGGTTCAGGTAAAACTACCACCATATACAGCCTCCTCGCACATATAGACTGCCAGAAACGGAGTCTTATTTCCGTTGAGGACCCTGTCGAATACAGGATACCCTTTGCAAACCAGCAACAGGTCAATGAAAAAATGGGTGTAACATTCGAGGCACTTTTGAGGTCGTCTGTAAGGCAGGACCCTGACATACTGTTTATAGGTGAAGTCAGAGACCAATACTCGGCAAGGGTAGCCATAGACTTTGCCAGCACAGGTCATATCACGATAACAACGCTCCACACATCCAATGCAACGACGGCCATCTTTCGTCTCGAGAGGCTTGGTGTATCCAGGGGACAGATGGCCGATACAATACTGTGCATCGTTGCACAGAGACTACTAAAAAGGTTGTGCCCGTATTGCAAAGAGGTATCGCCGATATCTCAGGCTGAGATCGACATGCTTTCTCCGTTTATCAAAGAGATCCCCTCAGTTGTAGCCCATCCTGTCGGTTGCCCAAGGTGTAATGATTCGGGATATGCCGGACGGGAAGGGATTCAGGAGATTATTGAATTCGATGCTGAAATAAGCGATATGGTTCGTTCCGGTAATTCCATTGCAGAGATAAGGGCTTATATAACCCAGCGGGGCGATTATCTTATAGGCAATCACGCAGCTGAAAAGGTCAGAGACTTAATATTCTCACCACAGGACATATATGCAAAGGTGCTTGTGGAAGAGGCAAGACCTCTTTCCGAACAATCCGAAACAGTATACACATCGCAGGATAAGGTCATCGATACCGAGACACGGAAAACATATGCAGAGTCACCAGCCAAGCAAAATATCGAAACAACCCCATCGAAAGATATAAAGGCAACCAAAGAAGCAGACAACAAGCATCGTTTCTCCATACTCGTCGCCGAAGATGATAAGGACACCCAGAGGCTCATAGCACATTTTCTCGAAAGTGACGGTTATGAAGTCAGCACAGTCGGCGATGGTGTTGATGCACTTATCGAACTCACAAAAAGAAACTTCGATCTGGTCATCTCGGACATACAGATGCCGAACCTCGATGGCTTCAAATTTGTTGAAATCAAAAATCAGAAAGGGATCACAACACCTGTGATCTTTCTAACCTCACATGCAAACGAGGAAGACGAGGTAAAGGGTTTTGAACTCGGTGCCATAGACTTTATCCGTAAGCCCATAAAAAAGGATATCCTGCTGCTTAGGATAAAAAGAACGCTCATAGGCTAAAAGCAGTTAATCACCTAATGCATGATGATTAAAAAAGAAAACAACATACATAAAATTATCTTCACAAAACTGCAAGGTTAGATGTAATATAGAGCACATGAAAACAAAACCGATGATTTCGAAACCTGCTTTAAAACGTGCAATCGAATATCATGTAAGATGCAAACTCTGCAAGGTAATGTCCACCTGCAACGAGCGTTGCATGTTTTTGTCGACCTCTCTGTCACTAAAGGACAAGCTTGCAGAAATACTGCTTGAAACAGAAACCATTTACCGAAAAAACCGCTCAAAGAGGATTTACTATCTTTCTATGGAGTTTCTCATAGGGAGACTGCTTGGGAATAACCTATCAAATATGCAACTATTCGATTCATGCAAAGAACTCCTTGCTGATATGGGCTACGACATAGAAGAGGTCAGAGAACAGGAAAACGATGCAGCACTCGGCAACGGGGGTCTTGGAAGATTGGCCGCCTGTTTCCTTGATTCAATGGCAACGCTCGGTATCCCAGGGTTTGGTTATGGGATTCATTATGAATATGGTTTGTTCAAGCAGGAGATCGATAAAGGTTACCAGAAGGAAAAACCCGACAACTGGCTTGCAGAGTTCAATCCGTGGGAAATAAAACGCCTTGACCATAAATGTATGGTGCCCCTATACGGGCATATCGAGCATGGAGTTGACAGGGATGGAAACTACAACCCTATGTGGCTTGACTGGAAGGTCATTATAGGCGTGCCCTATGACATACCTGTTGTCGGTTACGGAGGTAAAACGGTCAACTGGCTGAGGCTTTTTGAAGCACATGCATCGACTGACTTCGATATGCAGATCTTCAACGAAGGGGATTATTTTCAGGCCGTCCAGCAGAAGATCGCCTCAGAGACCGTTTCAAAGATACTCTACCCTTCTGATTCGGTAAAATTTGGAAAAGAGCTTCGCCTTATCCAGGAATATTTTCTCGTTGCCTGCTCGTTACGGGACATCACAAGGAGATATCTGAAAGAACACACCGATTTCGACACATTTCACAAAAACGTTGCCATACAGATCAACGATACACACCCTGCACTGATTATTGCCGAACTGATGAGGATTCTTGTCGATGAGCATTCAATACCGTGGGATAGGGCATGGGATATAACCAGAAAAACGGTGTCTTATACAAACCATACGGTTCTGCCTGAAGCCCTTGAAACATGGGATACGGAACTTATGGAACAGGTGATTCCCCGACACCTCCAGATCATATACGAGATAAATGCAAGATTTCTCAATGAAGTCGCTGTAAAATGGCCCGGCGATAACGACAGGTTGCGCAGAATGTCTCTTATAGGCGAAGAAAAACGGAAGAATGTCAGGATGGCGCACCTGGCTATGGTAGGTTCTCACACTATCAACGGTGTTGCAAAAATACACACAGACATATTGAGACACGTCATATTCCCTGATTTTTATGAAATGTTTCCTGAACGTTTTTTAAATGTTACAAACGGCGTTACGCAGAGAAGATGGCTCTTGAAAGCGAATCCATCCCTGGCAAGATTGATTACAGAGGCAATCGGCGATGGATGGATAAGAGACCTTTACAAATTGAAATCCTTAGAAAGATACGCATCAGATGAAGGGTTTCAAAAAGGTTTTCTTAAAACCAGGATGGAAAATAAGAAAAGACTTGCAAAAATCATCTCAGAAACGGTATGGGTCGATGTAGACACGAACAGCATGTTCGATGTCCATGCAAAAAGATTCCATGAATATAAACGTCAACTACTCAAAGCAATGCACATCATCTATGAATATCTTTCTATTCTGAAAGGTCTCAAAAGGCCATCAAACAAAAGGACATACATATTCGCCGGAAAGGCTGCACCAGGCTACTGGGCTGCAAAACAGATTATAAAACTGATAAATAACATAGGTTCGACAATCAACAACAATCCGGACATAAAAGACCTGATGAAGGTGGTTTTTGTACCGGATTACAAGGTTTCCCTTGCCGAAAAAATCATTCCTGCGGCAGACCTAAGTGAACAGATATCTACGGCAGGCACAGAGGCATCTGGCACAGGCAACATGAAGTTCGCGCTTAATGGTGCCCTCACTGTCGGCACTATGGATGGGGCAAATATCGAAATCCTCGATGAGGTAGGCATGGAAAACATCTTTATATTCGGTCTAAATGCAGATGAAATTATAAATATGAAAGAACACCGCTCTTATAATCCCCAGAACTATTACGACAGCTATCAGGAGGTAAAACTCGTGATGGATGCATTTCTTGATGACACCTTCAGTCCGGACGAACCCGGTTTGTTCCGCTGGATCTATGACAAAATATTATTTCAAGGTGACCCATATTTTCATCTTGCAGATTTCATGTCATATTTAAAAACGCAGATATCGATAGATGAAGAATACAGCAACAAGACCAAATGGGCGGAAAAATCCATAATGAATATTGCACGCATCGGAAAGTTTTCAAGCGATAGATCGATTTTAGAATATGCCGATAAGGTGTGGGGGGTAAATAATAGCGGATAGAGCACAGTACGGAGCGTTCAGCTGCACCGTCCAGAATTACGAGGCTGAGGGAGGGATTGAGCGTCACTTCCAATTTTCTTCACGTAGATGCTTCGAGCTTTACGCTCTACGCTGAAAACAAACATGTCTGAAAAGATTCTCATAGTTGACGATAGTGAAGACTTGAGGAAACTCCTTTCTTCCACACTCATTCGAAGCGGTTACGAGGTAATCGAGGCAAATGACGGCATAGAGGCCATGGAAAAAGCACATATTGCTAAGCCCAACCTCATACTTCTTGATATTGTAATGCCTCAACTCGATGGATTCGAGGTCTGCAAAAGGCTCAAAGACGATGAACATACCAAAAACATCCCTGTTATATTCCTCTCAGGCAAAACAGATACTTCCGATAAAATCAAAGGGCTTGAGATAGGCGGTTCCGATTACATCGCAAAACCCTTTGATAAAGGGGAAATCATAGCAAGGGTTCAAAATCAGCTCAAAATACAGAGATTAACACATGAATTGATCGAAAAAAACAGAGAATTAACCGAAAAACAGCGTCGGCTTGATGAAGACCTCAGGGCAGCCGGGGGCATTCAACAGAGCCTTCTGCCTCAAAAATACCCCGATATAAAACACCTCGACATAGCATGGAAATTCATACCGTCGTATTTAATCGGTGGCGATATCTTCAATTTTATTCAACTCGATGAAAACAACATAGGTTTTTATATGATCGACGTCAGTGGACACGGCGTGCCACCCGCGATGGTCACCGTTTCAGTCTCCCAGGCGCTCCAGCAGCTAAACGGAAATGTAACAATGAGAAGTACCGACACACCGCTTGGTTATGAAATTAACTCACCAAAAAAGGTGCTGGAAATACTTGATGCAGAATATCCCATAAATCGCTTCGAAAAACATTTCACAATGATATATGCTATAATAGATGTGCTACAGGGCAGTATCATATACAGCAATGCTGCACACCCTCCGCCTATACTGCTTCGCAGAGACGGAAATTATGAATTGCTTGACAAAGGTGGAACAATAATTGGAATGGATGGCATTCTGCCGTTCGAGGAAGAAAAAAAGGACCTTCAAAAGGGCGACAAAATCTTCTTTTATACAGACGGGGTTACGGAATTTCAGAATCAAGAGGATGAATTTTACGGGGAGGGTCGTCTTTTAGCAGTTCTGAAAGAGAACAAAGACAAAAATATCAGAGATATTATCGATTCAGTGATAGCATCCTTTAGAGATTTTGGCGGAAACACAGCATTTCAGGATGATATTTCTCTGGTCGGTGTTGAGTATAATGGTCGATAGCAGACAAAAGAAATGTAGAGGGATTGTCGAACATCCAATCCGCTGTATGGTGTACAATGTACATTTTACGATATTTGAAATAAGAATGAACCGGGTGTTCCAGACTTTTTCAACAGAAGAAGATGCATTGAAGGCACTATCCGGCTAAAGCGGAGGTCAGTCAACTGAAAAGGTCAATAACACTTTTAACGGAAAGCAGGCTTGAAAATGTAAGCCTTGTAGGCGTTTCAATAAAGGCAATATGTGAATCCATACCTGTTTCCAAAAAACTCTCACATGATATTGAACTTTCTGTAGTGGAAGGTGTAACGAATGTGATTAAGCATGCCTATAATTTGGAACATGGCAACATCGTAGAAACTGAAGTTTTTATTTCCGATGACAGTATAACCATTAAAATCTCTGATACAGGAAAAGGGATGAACCCTAAGAGATGCGAGACATGTTATGAAATTGATTTCGAACCTTCAGATAACAGCTCATTGCCTGTATGCGGCATGGGGCTTAGTATAATGCATTCCATTATGGATGAGATGCATTATGAAACAAAATCAGGGAAAAACACAATGACGTTGGTAAAGCGCTTCAAATAATTTGTGATTTCACACTAACATGCTATAATATAAAACGGAGACAACATATGGACGAAGAAACCCTCTTAAAAACACTTAAGTCACACAAACAGCAGCACATCATAGACCATTACAAAAAACTAACTACTGAAAAGCAAAAACGATTCCTCGATAATCTGCGCGGGATAAACCTGGATATCGTTTTTAAGATACATGAAAATTTTATGCACAAAAAACCATCTCAAACCTATTCCGGCAGTATAAAACCCGCGCCCGTAATTACAATCCCAAAAACAGATGCAGAAAAAAGGCGTCGTGCAGAAACACAAAAACTTGGAGAATCCCTTATCCGTAAGGGCGAGACCGCTGTCCTAATCGTTGCCGGCGGTCAGGGCTCAAGGCTCGGTTTTGAAGGCCCTAAAGGCACCCTTCCGCTATCGCCTGTTAAGAAGAAAACCCTCTTTCAGCTCCTTTGCGAATCTGTCAAGGCCGCATCTATACGTTACAACATCGAAATCCCACTGCTCATCATGACAAGTAATGAAAACCACGATGAAACGGTTGAATTTTTCCACAAAAACAGGTTTTTTGATCTAAACAAAGACAACGTAAACTTCTTTCAACAGGGAAGACTGCCAAGTATTACACCAAAAGGAGAACTCATTCTGAAAGATGAGATAAGCATCTTTGAAAACCCGGATGGACATGGCGGATCCCTCAAGGCGCTAAACGATTCGGGTCTTCTTACACGTTTGATAAATAATGGCATCACCGAGCTTTTTTACTGTCAAGTGGACAACCCACTTGTAACTATAGTTGACCCTGTGTTTTTAGGCTATCACAGGATGGAAGGCGCTGAGATTTCGACAAAGGTCATACGGCGTAGAAACACCGATGAAAAGGTGGGTGTATGCGTTGAAAAAGATGGAAAGGGTGCGATCATCGAATACAGCGACATGAAAGAAGAGGACATGAAGGCTCTTGATGATTACGGCAACATCCTTTATTGGGCAGGCAACACCGCAATACACATTCTAAATCTTGGTCTGATAAAACGCATAAATTATCATGGTTTTGCACTCCCCTATCACCGTGCTCTAAAACACATTGACTCGATTACACCTGACAAGAAAAAGATAAAACTCACCGGCTGGAAATTTGAAACCTTTGTGTTCGATGCAATACCTTTTGCCCAAAATGCATGTTTTATGGAGGTTGTACGTAAGGAGGAATTCTCCCCTGTAAAAAACAGTGAAGGGATAGACTCTGTCGAAACAGCGCGCGCCGACATGGTGAATCTCTATAAGGATTGGCTGGAATCAGAAGGTTTTAAAGTTCCGACCGGCACACAGGTTGAAATAAGTCCACTGTTCGCTCTCGACAAACAGGAATTTTCGGTCAAAATAAAAGGCACTAATATCAAGTTTGATAGTGATGTATATATTGGTTGATTGTAAAAGATAATTATCGCATAAGATATTTGAATTGGGGGACGCGCCATCAAAATAGACAGCGATGATTTCTTGAATGTATTGCTTTCATCTATAAAACCAGGCGTCTTTCTGATTGATGCAGATACCCATGAAATTTTAGAGGTTAACGATGTAGCTTTGAGCATGACAGGGTTTTCAAGAGACGAGGTAATTGGTCGTATCTGCAATACATTCATCTGCCCCAGAAAAAAAGGCAATTGCCCGATCAGCGATTTAGGGCAGACCGTCGACGATTCAGAACGTATGCTCCTAAACAGGAACGGCGAAGAGATACCAATCATCAAAAGTGTAGTACCGGTATTGTTAAAAGGGCGAAAATACCTGCTTGAAAGCTTTACCGATATAACCAAACACAAAAGGATTGAAGATGAGTTGCGTGCAACCCGTCAACACTTTCTCGATATCATCGATTTCCTCCCAGATGCAACCTTTGTCATTGACAGCGAAAGAAAGATAGTTGCCTGGAACAGGGCAATAGAGGA
>Ga0116191_1002030_pt1 | contig 15735 bp, 12 predicted proteins | sample AD_UKC111_MetaG_FD_89897 | JGI IMG/M metagenome (GOLD analysis project Ga0116191, IMG submission 89897) | Active sludge microbial communities of municipal wastewater-treating anaerobic digesters from Hong Kong - AD_UKC111_MetaG | ecosystem: Engineered > Bioreactor > Anaerobic > Digestate...
ATTTCTGCTTTTATTTCCTTGATTCTTTCCATCTTTTGTAGCTCCTTTGGCTTTTTTGACCTCGGAACTATTTTACCATGTTTTCTTGTTTTGCTCTAGTTGGGGGAGCGGTTGGCGGATACTATTTTTCAAGGGATTTACTTAGAAATGAGCGGGTTTTTTCGGATTCAGGATTTTCAAAGATCTGCTTTGAGTCGCCCATTTCCTCAATAATACCGTCAGCCATGAAGATAACCTTATCTGAAACATTCTTAGCAAACTCCATTTCATGTGTAACAACAATCATTGTGCAGCCAGTATCCTTTAATTCCTTTATTACCTTGAGAACTTCGCCGGTAAGCTCAGGGTCAAGTGCGGAGGTTGGTTCATCAAAGCAGAGAATATCAGGATTTAAAGCAAGCGCTCTTGCAATTGCAACACGCTGCTGCTGACCTCCAGAAAGCTCGCAAGGATAGTTATAAATTCTATCGTGCAAACCAACTCGGTGGATAAGCTCCCTTGCCATTTTTTCAATTGCCTCAGGGGTATCACGCTTCATTAGTGACGGAGCAAGCGTAATATTTTTAAGCACATTATATTGTGGAAACAAATTGAAGGATTGAAAAACAAGACCAAAATGCAATCTTTTTTCCCTTATCTGTGAATCGGAGAGATACGCATTTGCTTCACCGTCGTAGATAATCTCACCGTTAACGGAGATAGTGCCCGTTTCCGCAAATTCGAGGAAGTTAAGGCATCTTAGGAGGGTAGTCTTACCGCTTCCAGATGAACCTATTATTGAAAGAACCTCACCCTTTTCGAGCGAAAAGTCAATCCCTTTCAGTATATCATTTTTACCAAAGCTCTTACGGATATTTTTAACTTCTAATATTGCCATACAACTAACCTCTGAAATAGTTCATTTTCTTTTCGATAAAACCGAAAAGAAGTGTAAGAATTCCTGAGAACAACAGATAGAATGCACCGGTGTAAAACAACGGCCAGATAAGTCCTTCAAGCTTGATGTAAGACTGTGCATTCCAGATGATTTCGTAAACTGCAATAATTCTTGCAAGTGATGTGTCCTTAACGAGAGTGATGATTTCATTGCTCATCGGCGGAACAATTTTCTTGACAACCTGCAAAAGTATAACCTTGAAAAAAATCTGCGGTTTAGTCATTCCGAGAACCTGTCCCGCTTCATATTGTCCTCTTGAGATGGATTCAATTCCACCTCTGTATATTTCGGAGAAATAACAGGAATAGTTGATGACGAAAGCCACCATTACCGCCGTAAAACGTGGGAGCAAATCCCACTCAAAGATTAGTCCGGGACCGTAGTAGATAATGATGAGCTGAAGCATAAGAGGAGTACCACGTATAATCCAGACAAAAGTTTTTACAAGCCACCTTAGCGGTTTAAATTTACTCATTGAGCCAAAGCTTATCAGAAGCCCAAGCGGAAAAGCAAAAAGAAGCGTCAGAGCAAAAATTTCCAGCGTTGTTCCGAAGCCTTTTGCAAGGTCAAGAGTAACGGAAATGAATTTTTCCATTAAAATAACGTCCTTTCCGGAATAAAAGAAAGACTATCAGGCAGCGTATTAGTCAGCCAAAGTCAGTTCATATTTTTCAGCTAAATCTTGCAAAGTGCCGTCATTTTTAAGTTCATCTATGTAGCCGTTCAGTTTTTCAGCCATATCTGAGCCCTTACGGAAACCAACGCCGTATTCTTCAGATGTAAGTGTGATACCAACTGCAAGGTCTGCGTAACTTGTTCCTTCTCCAGTCATAGCTTTTGCCATAGTACCATCGATAACGCAAGCATCAGCACTACCTGAAGCAACTTCCATTAAGGCATCGGACTGTGCGGTTACAGCAGTAACATTAAAACCTGCATCATTAGCAGCAGCTTCTCCAGCAGAACCAGATTCAGCGCTGAATTTCAAACCTTTCATAGATTCAGCATCAGTATAATCAGCAAGCTTATCAGACTTCATAACAACAACCTGTTCATTTTTTACATATGCTTTTGAGCAAGACGTATTTTCAGTGACTTCTGTTGTAATAGTCATGCCATTCCAAATACAGTCAATTGATTTTGAATTAAGCTCAAGGAATTTATTATCCCAGTTTATTTCAACAAATTCAACTTTAACACCCATTTTTTTGCCGACAGCTTCAGCAAATTCAGCATCAAAACCAGTCCAATTCCCGTTATCATCCTTAAAATCCATAGGGGCATAATCTGTGATTCCGACTATTAATGTACCTTTATCAGTTATATATTTTGAGTCAGAAGCTGATGAGGAATTTGAAGAGCTATTGCCGCCGCATCCCACCATAGCCAATGTCATGAGTGCACCAAGTGCGAAAGATAGTACTTTTTTCATATAAATTTCCTTTCCGTTTTACAGATAAAATAATTATTTGCTGTTTTATAAACACAACTATTTTAATTATACCTTATTATAATAAAAAAATCAATGGTTCTAATATCGTGTAACTGCTAATAGTTGAAAAAATAGATTTACAGTGATATGCTGTTACTAAATGGGATGTAGACGCAAGAAGCATGGTATTCACATCGGGTAATCCCTTTTGTCACAGTGCATAACGAAAGTTCTGTCCAATATCTACAATATCTGTATAATATAGCAAGAGCCTACGCTCCTTTGAATAGAATGCAGGCTCTGTACGTTTTTGGTAGCCAGATTATTATAGCACATAAGTGCCTTAGGCACTCAGCTTTGCGTCCCCAGCTTTAACTAGGTTTGCCATTTATTTTGCTGTAACTACTTTATTTTTCTTATGCCGTTTTTATCCACTTAGTAGCCGTCTACCTTGGTGCTTAAAGTAAGGGAGTCGTAGGGCAATTTTAAATCTTCAAGCGGTGTGCTAAGAGTCACCGTTTGTGCTGTCATCACCTCGGGCAGTTGTTCAAATGAAACTATCTCTCCACTTGTTCCAGCAGGCATATTTTTTGCTTCAGCAGGGAAGCTCAGACAACCTATGCGTAAAGCAATAGATAAATATCAATATATATCAAATTATACTGCTCATCTTAATCGGAACCAAAAATCTTTTGTCAGATCTGACCATAAGGCTTCTATCCTAATTCATTTTCACCCCGTGATATTTTTAATAGCATCTTCAGACAAAAATAAGTTGTTCATAGAATTAATCTATGACAGTTTAAGAAGTCGAAAATATGTAATTACATTACAAAACCGCCTAAATTAGGCGGTTTTAGCATTTTTAGCTCTTTTGTTTTCAAGTGCTTTTGTGATATTGACAATATTATTTTTCAGAAGACTCAGTCAATCTCTTGCTTCTCTTTGTAACAGCATAAATTATAATTCCTGAAATAAAGACTAGCCCTGTAATAACCCATCCGCCAATAATTTCTGCCCATAATGGGTATCCATACTTACCATTGTTCTTGAAAAACAACGTATATAAATTCCAGAATAAAAGCCCTGCAAGCGACAGTGGAGCTATAACCTTAATTGATGAATAAAACCATGCTTTTGACATTCTAAACCCAACTGTATTTCTGTTGATTTCGTTCAATACATTTGAAGTTTCAAACAGCCAGCCAACAGCAATGCATTCCAATATACCAATAATAAGCATATTGTACTGATTTGTCCAGTTGTCAACAATGTCAAGCCAAGCAAGACCTGCTCTTGTTGCGAAAAGAATTGAAATTATTCCGGCAACAAGACAAACACCTACTGTTGTTTTTTTATGTGGAAGGTCAAACTTATCGGATATTGCAGTGGAAACTCCTTCAACAATTGAAAAAGCCGAGTCAATAGCAAGCGTTGCAAGACATAGATAGAAAATTAATCCGAATAATGCATTTATCCAGCCTATTTTTGTAAGGCTTACAATTGCCTGAGGATAAACTATAAAGGCGGTTCCGATCCCGGATGAGGTAATCTGATCAAGCATTCCGACTCCGCCCATTGTTGAGAACATAACGATTCCGGCAAGAACGCTTACTGCCATATCAGAAAAAGCAATGATAATTGCGTCAGCTGCAATATTTGAACCTTCATCAAGGAACGAGCCATATGCAAACATTATCGCCATCATAATTGACAGGCTATAAAAAACCTGTCCGACAGCATCAACCCATAGCCCAGCACTTGAAAGTGCTGTAAAATCAGGAATGAACAGCCTTTTTATACCTTCCATAGCTCCAGGCATTGAAATGCCCTTTGCCGCCATTATCAGCAGGAATATTACAGGCAGGAAAACTGTGTATTTTACAACCTTGCCTACGCTGTGTACACCATTTCTGATACAATAATAGATGAACCCCCATGAAACAAGCAATGCGATAATCATTATCCATGGAATTGTATATCCTGTTATTGTCCAAGTTGTTTCTGTTGTTTTAGCAAAAAGGTTACTTGCAGCCTCAGTGTCGCCTGTCATTCCAGCAAAAGCATAGCTTTTAAAAATCATTGCAATAACCCATGCAAAAACAACAGCATAATATGTTGTAATTACAAAGGCATTTGCAGTCGCCGACCAGCCGATTGGTTCAAACTTTGGATTAAGTGCTTTAAACGCACCGGGCGCACCTTTCTTTGTTTTTCTTCCGATAGCTATTTCCATCATTAAAAGAGGAATTCCCAAAACTAACATTGAAATCAAATATACAAGCAGGAATGCTCCTCCGCCGTGCTTTGCAACCAATCCGGGGAATCTCCATGCATTGCCAAGGCCAACTGCTGAACCGATAGCCGCCAATATAAATGTGCTTCTTGATGCCCATGTTTCTCTTTTCATATTTTGCCTTCTTTTGCTAAATAATTATTTTTATTATTGTTCTAGTTTTTATACAATTTATTATATCTACTTGTTTTTTGATTTGTTAAAAACAGTGTGGATAAAAAACTTATTGTTATGAAATATGTTACAATAAAAGTAAAGAATAAAGATGCAAAATAATGACATATACCAATATAAATTTTATAGTGAAAATGGAATGTGGTCATAAAAGTAACAAGATAATTTTTTATGCATTTAAAATTATCAGTATTTTTTATTATTACATTTTTTCTGGACAGTCAATTTTAAGAATAGTCAGCGAATTTTTCAAAGCGGTTTTAACTGCAAGGCAAAGGTTAAGTCTTGCATGAAGCAATTCTACTTCTTCACCCTTTATCCTGCACTTATCATAAAACTTATGGAACAAAGCCGCAAGCTCAAGTGAATATCTTGTAATCTTTGCGGGGTCATATTCCTTTGCGGCAGCGTCTATAGTGTTCGGCAATGACGCAATATGCCTGATAAGCTCAATTTCTTCCGGCTTGTCAAGAATACACAGCTGTTCAGCTGTCATTGACTGCGGGACGGTGCCATCTTCTTCAAGATTTCTGAGAATGGAGCAAATTCTTGCATGAGCATACTGAACATAGTAAACAGGATTTTTTGAGGACTGTTCAACCGCAAGGTCAAGGTCAAATTCAAAATGAGAATTAGCCTCTCTAAGGTTAAAGAAAAATCTTGCAGCATCAATAGGAACTTCATCAAGAAGCGTTTCAAGAGTAACAGCCTTTCCCGAACGCTTTGAAAGCTTGTAGGTTTCGCCGTTTTTTACAAGGCGCACCATCTGCATAATGACAATATCAAGCCTTGACGGTTCAACTCCGAGAGCCGCCATAGCAGCCTTCATTCTGGGAATATAGCCGTGATGATCAGCACCGAGTATATCTATAGCCTTATCAAAGCCTCTTTTCACCAGCTTATTGTAATGATAGGCAATATCAGGAACAAAATAAGTCGGAATTCCGTTTGCTCGTACAAGAACCCTGTCCTTTTCGTCGCCGAATTCCGAAGATTTAAACCAAAGCGCACCCTCCTGCTCATAAGTATATCCGCTTTTTTTAAGCAGCTCTATAATTTCGGATACAGCGCCGCTTTCGTGAAGATAGCTTTCCTTAAACCATTTATCATAAACAATGCGATATTTCAGCAAATCCTCCTCAAGCTTCTGAATATTTTTAGGAAGAGCAAAAGCAACAAGAGCATCTCGTCTTTCCGAAGCGTCAGCGTCAACATACTTATCCCCGTTTATTTCCGCAAAGCTCTTTGCATGGGAAACAATGTCCTCACCGTGATAGGCATCCTCCGGAAGCTCAACGCCGTCCCTGTAAAGCTGCAGATATCTTATTTCCAAAGATGTCGCAAACTTTTCAATCTGATTTCCGGCATCGTTAACGTAGAACTCTCTGCTTACGTCATAGCCAGCCCAATCAAGCACAGCGGAAAGACAGTCGCCTATTGCACCGCCTCTTGCGTTACCGATATGCATAGGCCCTGTCGGATTTGCAGAAACAAATTCAACAAGAACTTTTCTGCCTGCTCCTGTATCGGTTCTTCCATAGCTGTCCTTTTCATTTAGAACAGTATTAACAACATTTGAAAACCACTTTTTTGAAAGAAAGAAGTTTATAAAGCCGGGACCTGCAATTTCGCATCTTTCAAAGCTTGTTCCTTCAAGAACAATTGCTTCGCATATAAGCTCGGCAATTTTCCTTGGCGCGGCTTTAAAAGCTTTTGCACAAGACATGGCAGCATTTGTTGCAAAGTCGCCGTGTGACCTGTCCGCAGGTATTTCAATATTAAAGGAAGGAAGAGGACACGCCTCCACCTTTCCGTCAGCTACAATTCTTCCCAGTGCATCAAGAATAACTGTACGAAGCTCACTTGACGCAGATTTTATAGGGTTGCTCATTTTAATAACCATTCCTTTCTGCTGTTCATTACTAGGTGTAATAAAACATCAGTCTTGTTTTACATTGATATAAACTTCATTATCCGAAATATAGCTTGAATTCACGTCAACAGTATATTTAAAATACAAATCACCGCCGTTATCGTTAAGCTTGTTATCAATGGAATGGGCAAATATACCCACCATAAACTCGCCATAGGGGGTTCCGTAATGGCAGTGATGCTTTTTATTCATTTCAATAATTAGATTTGACGGTGCCTTGCCAACTCTCTGCATATCCGCCCTATTGTTCCCATAGCAGGAAAGAATAGTTCTTGACCCCTCAAATCCGGTTACCGACGACTCGTCGTATATTATCTCGTAGCCGCCGGTGATTTTTTTATATTTTCCAGCTGTAATCAGTTCAGTTTCAACGCTTTGTGAATCCACCGACTGAATACTTTTAAGCGTAATTAATACATCCTTATTCATTTATACAACCTCAACTTATTTATAATGCCGTTAATTCATCAATATCTACTTTAAGTATTTTACCGTCAGGCTGTTCACCAAGAAACGTACGAACATGTTCCTCGAACAATTCTGTGCTGTCTGACGAATAAAAAGTATTAGTGCCCTTTTCTTCTCTGTCAGTAAGCAGCTCTTTTTCGGTAAGAACCGCACAAGCATATTTTGCAGCCTCAGCTCCAGCTGAAATAATTGTTGTTCCGCCGCCCATAAAGTCCTCTATTGCTTCTCTGAACAATGGGTAATGAGTGCACCCAAGTATAAGAGTATCAACATTTTCTTTTTTTATAGGAGCAAGATACTGCTCAAGAACAAGCCTTGTTATTTGATTATCTCTTTGAGTAAAGCCGTTTTCAGCAAGAGGAACGAGAAGAGGACAGCTGTTTCCTATTACCTGAATATCCGGACGGATATTTCTTATAGCCTTGCCGTATCCGCCGCTTTTTATTGTGGCAGGAGTGCCAATAACTCCGACCTTGCGGTTTCTCGTAGCTCCGCAGGCAGCTTGAACAGCCGGAAGAAGAACGCCGGTAAAAGGCATATCGGTCACAAGGGTCTGATTGTTTCCTATAACGGAGGATACAGTCCCGCAGGCAGCAATAATCATTTTTACGTTATGCTTGCGAACAAAAGCGATGTCCTGTGCCGCATATTTTGCAATAGTATCCTTGCTTCGTGTGCCATAAGGAATTCTTGCCGTATCGCCAAAGTATATGATATTTTCATTGGGCATAAGGCTGTTAAGCTCCTTTACGCAGGTCAGTCCTCCTATACCCGAATCAAACACTCCTATTGCGTCGTTGTTCATTCTTTATAATCATGCTTCCTGAAGTAAGGAAGCATGCCTCCTCTCTGAATTTTACAGAGCTTTGTCTAAAAACTATTTTTCAAGACAAAGCATTATAAGCTTATCAAGAAGCTCCGGCTGAGAAATACCCATATGTTCCATCAGTTTAGGATACATACTGATAGAAGTAAATCCCGGCATTGTATTAATTTCATTGAGAATAACAGTACCGTCTTTTTTAACAAAGAAATCAACTCTTGACAGCCCCGAGCAGCCGATAACTTTAAATGCCTTTACAGCGGTTTCTTTTATTTCTGTAGAAATTTTGCTGTCAATATCGGCAGGAATATTAAGCCCTGATGTGCCGAGTATGTATTTTGCCTCATAGTCATAAAAATCATTGCATGAAACGATTTCTCCCACATCGGAGGCAAATGGGTTATCTGTACCGAATATTGCAACCTCAAGCTCTCTGCCGATTATGCATTCCTCAATGATAACCTTTTTATCGTGTGAAAATGCAATTTTAACCGCATTTTTAAGCTCCTCAAAATCTGAGGCTTTGTTAACTCCGACAGAAGAGCCGCTGTTTGCCGGCTTAACAAAAAGAGGGTATTTAAGCTCCTCTGCAATATCTTTGCAGATGTCGTCAAGCTTGTTTAGTTCACATTGCTTTATATATCTCCACTTAGCCATTCTTATTCCGTTTGCCTGAAGAACCGTGTGCGTAAAAGCTTTATCCATGCATACAGCAGAAGCAAGACAGCCGCAGCCTACATAAGGAATTCCGGACATATCAAGAAGCCCCTGAATAGTGCCGTCCTCACCGTTTCTGCCGTGAAGCACAGGAAATACAACGTCAATCTTTTGAGTTGAATATGAGCCGTCCTCCATTTTAAGAATACCGTTATACATTGGGTCAGGCAGAATAACGGCAGGTGAACAGTCAGGATGTGAATCCCAGGTTCCGAGGGCAATGTTTCTTATATCTCCCGGATAAAAGAGCCATCGTCCTTTTTTGGTTATGCCGATAGGGATTATATCATACTTATCTGAAGGGAGATTAGTAATAACATTTGTCGCAGAAATAAGAGAAATATCGTGTTCATTTGAAACACCGCCGAAAATAACGGCAACACGGATTTTTGACATGTAAAGCTCCTCCGATTAACTTTTTATGCATAGCTGTTAAACTAACGAGATAGGGGCAGGTGATTTTACACACTGCTTGAATGAAAACTCACCACTTTAAAAGTGTGTGGCTTGTGCCACAGTTTCCATGGTTAAAAGGCATTATTATTTTTTATTATACCACTTTTTCAATATCACTGCAACAATATTTTATAATTTAATCCTATTGCATAAATTTGATAATAAATTATATGATAATAGTTTGCCCGTAATGCTATAAAAATACAGCTGTCCGACCTTGATCAGACAGCTGTAAAAGCAGCTCAGCTATGATACAGATTTAGCTTCTGTAAGCGTAATGCCATTGCTTCCAAGAGGTATTTCATGGTCAAGACCTACAAACTTGCCGTTCTGCTGCCAAAGGACTTCTTTGACAAATTTGTACTTTTCTTCGTCCCATGTGGTAAAATCGTCTTTGACAAGACCGCCGGTATCACCGGAATTAGCATTGAAGCACCAGAAGGTATGATTTATTTTATATGTCTTAATAAGCTTTCTGAGATCAGTCATCCATGTAAGATTAGGCTCTGTCATATATCCGCCCCATTCGCCTATAAGCAGCGGCGCAATACCCTCTTTCTGAATGTAGAACCAGTTATCGTACCAGCAGTCCTTATAAAGGCTTTGATAGGTATAGCCGTCTTTGAACCAGGGCTGCTGATAAACTGCCGGGCCATAGTCATGCGGAGAATATACCAGCTTGTTCTGATACTTGCCGAGATTAACAGGATTATCCTTTACTCCGCGAAGATTTCCGCCCCACCAGTTAAAGTAGTAATCACCGCTGTTCGTTGATGAAAAATTGCCGTTGGTTTTAATGTCCTTCGGGTAAATTTCTATGCCCTCAACCATAACAAGAGCATTAGAATTTCCTTTGAAAACAGCCTTTGCAGCTTTTTCGGCTATGTATTTCCAGTTGTCCGAATCGGTTGAATTATCCCACTTTGCTCTTGGTGACTCATTAGGCTTGCCGTGAGGTTCGTTCTCAAGGTCATATGCAATAATTGTATCATCATTTTTATATCGTTTAGCTATCCATGTGAGTGTATCAAGATAATCTTTTTCGGTAATGCTTCCGTCATACCACATATTTTTCATATGTCCCATTGAATCGGTTTTTGCACAGTGTATGTCAATCATTATTTTTATGCCGTTTGCCCTGCACTGACCGATAACATAATCAAATATTTCAAGGCTGTTCATTCCAACTAGGTAGGAATTCGTTGCTTGATTAAAGTTGGCGGTAGGATATTGTCCGTTTGACCATTGCTTGATAAGCTCAGTCGAAATAGGCACTCTTAGTAAGTTGAAGCCTCTGTCGGCAATAGCATCAAGCGAAGTATTAAGGTCACATGCCCACAGTCCGTCAAAGGTATTTGTACCGGTATTGTAGCCGAACCAGTTAACACCTGTAAGCCATACTGCTTTGCCGCTTTTGTCAACAATTTTGTTCCCTTTGACATAAAGCCAGTCGTCTGTTGTAGGTGCCGGAACATTTTTTGCCTGAACTATTTTCGGGTTACTGTTTCCTACAGATGAGGCAGAAGAGCCTGAAGAAGAGCTTGTGCTGCTGTTTGAGGCTGATGAAGCTGATACGGTTTTGCTGCCATATGTAAGTGTTGATTTTGAAGCATCTATTGTTCCTGCATTGCAGAGTATCATTCCGAAAGTGCCTTCACCGCCTGCTGAAATATCCTTATTATAATCAGCTGGAGTAACGGTAATAACCCCGCTTTTTATTGAAATGCCGCAGTTCCATGACTGGTCCTTCTTCACATTTTTATCGGCAGTGATTTTCACTGTCCAGCCGGAAACAGTGCTTTTGGAGTTGTTTACAATCTTGCCATCAAGCTGTTGATATTTATTGCCGCTGCTTTCCCAGCTGTTTGAAACCTTAAGCTCCAGCTTAACGCTTTCTGAGGATTTTTCTGTTTTGGAAACAGGGATAATATCGGAATTTTCTTTATCCGATGATATTGAACCGCTTTCGCCGTAAGGGTCATAATCATCGGATAACGGATCATAGTCTTCACCGAATATATCCGCTGTGCTTTGTTCAGATAATGCATTTTCCTGATAAGCCGTCGTTGTAATTTCGGAGTTGTTGCTTTTATCTCCGCAGCCTGAAAAGCATATTGTTCCAAGCATTACTGACGCTAAAATCAAGGATACAATTTTTTTCATAATCGTCCTTCTTTCATAATTTGTTATACAAATCATAGCATATAATATTGTCAATTTCAAGGGGGGACAATCAAGCATTTATTAAACTAACGAGATAGAATCAGGCTGTTTTAATGCATCCACTTTAGAAGTGGGAAACTTGCACTGTGCCACGACTTCCGTGGTTAACAGCTTATCCTTATATTTATTATAATTGAAGCTTGACAAACGGAATAATATGCACTATACTGAAAAAAACGGAAAGGATATTGTTTATGAACAGCTGCTTATATATTATGGTTATGAATATGTCAGTCAAGGTCATGTACGCTGCGGATATGGCTTTAAGCTGTTGTGTTCATAAATGATATTGCATTTTATCGTTATTGTGAATTACGGCTTGAGGCTTTTGCTTCAGGCCTTTTTATTTTGCAAGGAAAATATTTTGCTTGTCAAAACCGGAACAAATGATAGATAGGAATGGTTGATACTATGAAAAACTTTGATATCAGATTGTTTAAAGCTGATGAAATAGGTCCCGGACTCAAGCTTGCATTGGATACGTTTATGGAATTTGAAGCTCCTGTTTATTCCGATGAGGGAGTTGAAATGTTCAGAAATTTTCTTTACAGCGGAGAGCTTAATAAAATGTACATAAGCGGTGATTTCCTTATGTGGGGTTGTTATGCTGATAATATTCTTGCAGGGATAATGGCGGTTAAAAATACATCGCACATAAGCCTTGCGTTTACTCGAAAAGACTTTCACCGTCAGGGGATAGGGCGAATGCTTTTTGAATCAGTAAAAGAACACATTACTAACAATTCAGATGCAAATAAAATTACTGTAAATTCTTCGCCGTATGGCATTCCGTTTTATCATGCGTTAGGCTTTAAAGATACAAATATGGAACAAATAGAAAACGGCATAAGATTTACACCTATGAAATTCATAATTCAAAGAGGGGTTAATAAATGCTTAATCATACAGGAACAAAAAGAATAATAACTGACAGACTTGTTCTCCGTCAGTTTCAGTCAACGGACGTTTTTGCAGTTTTCAATAACTGGGCAAGTGATGAAAGAGTCACAAAATATCTTACATGGCTTCCGCATAGCAGCATATGTGATACCGAAAACATTGTAAACCTTTGGGTGTCAAAGTACAATGAAATGTCGGAATACAACTGGGCAATTGTTCTTAAAGATATAAACGAGCCTATAGGAGGCATTTCTGTGGTTGAAAAGGATGAAAATACCGCTACTATTGGCTACTGCATAGGCTATGACTGGTGGGGAAAGGGTATTACAACTGAAGCCTTTTCTGCAGTAATAGAATATCTGCTTGATGAGGTCGGATTTTCATGTATCAGAGCATATCATTCTGTGCTTAATCCGGCTTCCGGCAGAGTTATGAGAAAATGCGGCCTTACATATCAGAACACGCTGACTAAATATTCAAAAGATGGCTTTGGGATTTTACACGATGTTGATGAATACATACTGAAAAAGCAGCATTGATTTTTTCAATGCTGCTTTTATTCTTGAATGATTTCCGTCTTGCCGGATGATAAAACCTTCATTTTAATACGGTCAATATGCTGGTGCTTTACTGATAAAACCGTTATTTCAAACAGACCATTTTCTGCAACATCGTTTTCATTTGGTATTCTATCAAACAATTCCATAACCCAGCCGCCAACGGTGTTACTTTCGCTGTCAATTACGTCCTCCGGAAGCTCAAGATATTCAATCATATCGCTTATGCTTAAATCAGCTGAAATGATATATTCATTTTCTCCGGATTTAATAACATGGCTTTCAACCTCGTCGTTTTCGTCATATATTTCACCGACAAGCTCCTCAATTATGTCCTCCATTGTTACAATTCCGCTTGTGCCGCCATACTGGTCTTTAACTATAGCCATATGAATTTTTGCCTTCTGCATTTCCCTAAGCGCTTCGGATATAAGCTTTGTTTCAGAAATATAAATTGCTTTCTGTATAATATTTTCAATAGAAGAGGGCACTTTATCCCCCATTATCAGTCTGAAAAAATCCTTCTCGTGTACTATACCGATAATGTTGTCAATACTTTTATCAAAAACAGGCATTCTGGAATACCGTTCATGCAGAAAAATCTCCTGAATTTTATTTATATCCTCATCTTTTTCAACAGCCACAACCTTTACTCTAGGGACAAGAATCTGTTCAACTGTTATCTCGTCAAATTCAAGCGCAGAACGTACTAAGTCACTTTCCTGCTCTTCAAGAACACCCTCGTCCTCAATTTCCTCAATAATATATTTAAGCTCGTCCTCTGTAACGCTCGGCGAACTATTATCTGATTTATAAAGCTTTGAAAACCCCTTTTTCAATATAACAAAAAACCATACAAGCGGACTTAGTATCATTATTATAAATGAAAGCAGATCCGCAAATGCAAGCGCTATTTTTTCTGAATTTTCCTTTGCAATTGTTTTCGGAAGAATTTCACCGAAAACCAGAACAAGGACAGTCATTACAGCAGTTGAAATACCTACCCCGGAAGCACCGAAAAGCTCTGTAAAAATAATGGTTCCCAATGAAGCAGACAAAATGTTGACAATATTGTTTCCTATAAGTATTGCCGTCAGTGTTTTATCATAATTTTCAGAAATTTTTAGTGCACGCTGAGCACGCTTGTTTCCGTTAAGTGCGTCATATTTCAGACGTATTCTGTTAACGGCTGAAAAAGCAGTTTCCATTGATGAAAAGAAAGCAGACATGACTAGCAGAAAAGCTATTGCAATATATTTCAATTTTACCCCTCTTAATTAATATATAATTTTAGTTATTATAACACAGCATATCATTATTTTCAAGCAATTTACTGTATTTTTACAAGGACAAAGCAAATAACAACTATTGCAAACAAATTTTCACAGGATTGTATTTGCAATTTGAATCCACGCCCCTGCGTGAGGGGCGACGCATTGGGTGCGTTTTGAAATACAAATGCGTGATATTTCAATCCACGCCCCTGCGTGAGGGGCGACGTATGCATATCTGTTCTTAACGCTTACTGTTCCATTTCAATCCACGCCCCTGCGTGAGGGGCGACACCGCCGTCTATGCTCTTTCGGTGGCGTATTCGATATTTCAATCCACGCCCCTGCGTGAGGGGCGACCCGGCAGGCTGTGCAACAACCAAGCCGGCGAAACAATTTCAATCCACGCCCCTGCGTGAGGGGCGACAAGCGTATGCCTGTAATAATTGGCGGTGGTGGTGATATTTCAATCCACGCCCCTGCGTGAGGGGCGACTAACTACATAGTCAGATATAAGGACGGTCAAATAATTTCAATCCACGCCCCTGCGTGAGGGGCGACCAGGTGGTGTAATATATGTATTCTGTTACCGGAATTTCAATCCACGCCCCTGCGTGAGGGGCGACATGCTTTCGACTGCTCCGTATTGGCTTAATTTTATAATTTCAATCCACGCCCCTGCGTGAGGGGCGACTTATACAGATAGCAACAACCTTAAAAGAGGAGAGGGCATTTCAATCCACGCCCCTGCGTGAGGGGCGACATCAGCAGGTTTTATATTCATGAGGTCGACATTTTATTTCAATCCACGCCCCTGCGTGAGGGGCGACAGCCGAAAGCAGATTATACAGACCGTATATTACAATTTCAATCCACGCCCCTGCGTGAGGGGCGACATTCGTGGAGCCAAAAGCTTGACAGACACATGGAATTTCAATCCACGCCCCTGCGTGAGGGGCGACAGCCGCAGTTATAAAATCCAGGTCTGACGCTGGTGCATTTCAATCCACGCCCCTGCGTGAGGGGCGACCTGTGTCACCGTCTACCCAGTAAGCCATAGGGAATTTCAATCCACGCCCCTGCGTGAGGGGCGACTTTGTACATATTCCCGATAAGCCATATCCATTGGCAATTTCAATCCACGCCCCTGCGTGAGGGGCGACCAGGCAAAGCTTATTATGATGGTCCGATTGATAATTTCAATCCACGCCCCTGCGTGAGGGGCGACTGTTTTGCATGTGTAATATATTTATTTTATTTTTATTTCAATCCACGCCCCTGCGTGAGGGGCGACTATTTTACTTTTGATAAGGAGTTGTAAAATTGCATTTCAATCCACGCCCCTGCGTGAGGGGCGACTCTTGTACCTCCACAAGGTCGGATTTTAAATGCATTTCAATCCACGCCCCTGCGTGAGGGGCGACGATGTTGCTAAGGCTTTGGGGTATGCTGTTCCGAATTTCAATCCACGCCCCTGCGTGAGGGGCGACCCAAGTGCATTCTTAGCAGCTTCCGAGCCTGCTATTTCAATCCACGCCCCTGCGTGAG
>Ga0116191_1002031_pt1 | contig 15735 bp, 14 predicted proteins | sample AD_UKC111_MetaG_FD_89897 | JGI IMG/M metagenome (GOLD analysis project Ga0116191, IMG submission 89897) | Active sludge microbial communities of municipal wastewater-treating anaerobic digesters from Hong Kong - AD_UKC111_MetaG | ecosystem: Engineered > Bioreactor > Anaerobic > Digestate...
GAAAGAGACATAATCTTAGATTTAAGTTCTGCCATTTTTTGCGAACTTGTAGATCCACCTATTACTTCTGAAACAATCTTCATTTTTTCTTTTCTTGTAGCCATTAATGCTTCTAGCACTTTCATTCTATTTCTTTTTATTCTATCTTTTAGGTCAAAAGCTTTTGATATTTCTTGGTTCTCTATAACAGTGCCTGTATTATCTATTCCAACTACAACATCCTGCATTAGTGTTGGATGATTTTCTGCTAAATATTTTGTTATTCGCATTTCATATACATTGAACTCAGCTAATTCTGACACCATATGTAGCTCTGTTATATTTGCAGGGTCAACATTGAATTCGTCCATGTACTGTTCTGTCCAGTGATGTATAAGCTGTGCCTCTACTAGACAAGGCTTCATTATTGGTGCTTTTCCTATAGCAAAGTATGGACATGAATTTTTAAATGGACACATATCTCCAGTGCATCTTATTGGTATTGATGAATTTATCCCACTTGACTGCCTTTTCATTGTGTATGAGATTGCAGCAACCTCTTCGTCAGTAAAAGACATTCCAGCGTATGCGTTTTCATCTATCTGTAATGTTTTTAGATACTCATTTTTTGTTATAGTGCCATCATCTTTTATCCTTATTCCCGTTACACCAACATAACCAGACAACTGCTTGTTTTCTTTTACTACAACAGCAGCATCCGATTGCTCTTTTGTGGCATTTTGCGCAGTCTCCCTAAGTACATTTGCTTTTTCAAATATATCTAAAATATTCTTATTCATTTGCATGTTATTACCTCTATTGTAATTATTTTTTTATGGTGTATCCTTTTTTATTATAGCATAAAACACAGGAGACCATTTATGAAACACGTAGTATTATTGCACGGTTTAGGTAGTCATGGTATAACAATGAGTTTTCTTAAAACTTATATCAATATTTTTTCAGATTACCAAACGCATGTTTTTTCATATTATTCTATAACCTCTAATATATATCAAATATTAAGATATTTAGAAGGTTTATTTAATTCTTCTTTTTCCCATTCTGACGAAATTTGCATAATCGGACATTCACTGGGAGGAGTGTTAGCAGCAAAACTAGCATCATCAGAGCGTATAAATTGTAAAGTATCACAAATAATAACATTGGGCTCTCCTCACTCTGGGGCCATACTTGCTAATAAACTTTTACTCAAAATACCTGTCATAAATAATGTTTTTCCTATAGTGGAGGAATTGTCTTATAAATCTACATTGTTAAAATATAATATAAATGAATGCAATGTAGGTGTTATTGTCGGCAATAAGCACAAATCTTATTGGAATCCATTGATTATATTAGGAAGATTTATTTTAGGCGACAACTTTATTCATGATGGAGTTGTTAGGTTGTCAGAAAATGAAAATGATACACTTTGCATCTCCGATTATGCTTGCCTTCATGTTGATCATGTTAATCTACTTTGGAGTTCAAAAGTTGCCAGTATGTGTTTAAATTTTATAGAACATAATAAATTTTAGTTATAAAAAAAGCGGCAATTTGCCGCTTTCTATTTTGTTTTGTTAGTATGTTACTCTTGTTATTATCCAATCTCTAATTGATATATTAGGCGATATTTCAAAATTTAAGAATGCAAACACTGAATCGTTAGTAATTCTATCTACAAATGGTCCGCTAGCGCCTATATGTAACCATGCATCTATATCAGAAGAATATTCTTTCCAGAAGTTGTATCCATCTGTCAATACATTCTGATATGTTAAACCCTGTCCCAAATATGTGCTTAACATAATTGCATTAATGTAAGCCTTGATCTCATCAAATATTTTACATCTTGCTGCATATCTTTCATTTATAGCTTTTGCTAAGTAATAAGTTTGAGACAAGTCCCACGTTTCATCTGAAATTATATAATCTTGGCCTTCGTTTCCATTTAAGTCAAAATAGCATAATTTTTCAGTTCTTCTTGTTACTAAATTAAACCCGTTAGTTTCAAATTCAAATTTAATTTTAGCTACTTCAATATTATCATATTTATAAAGAGCATGTGTTGGTCTTCCGTTATCTGCCATTAGTATTGTTTTATTTAAAACATATCCGTCTTTAAGGTGTCTTCTGAAATCTATTTTATTTGGAGGCAGATCTATAAATCTATCATCAACATACTCAGTAACTCTTAATTGTTTTGAGTTGTTGTAATACTGAAGAGCAGCCTCGTAAGTCGCTATTCTGTTTGCATCTGACATGTATGCATCAAAAAGACTAGTTTCTAATCTTTGCCAGTTTTCATCTATTGGATCTTCTTCATTGATAACTTCTTTTGTGTATGCAGGCCAATCTCCTGGAAGATTGGCTGGATTATCTACATATTGGTATGTTAAAAAATCTATATACATATTAGTTCCTTATTTTTAATAATTTATTGTTCGTGGCTTGAATGATTCGTAGTATATCCAATCAAGCTCTATTGTTCTTGGTGTAGCGCCAGAAAATTTGCTTATTCCAAACATTATGCCAACTTCGCGTGAAGCACCAGATGGTATATTTGTTTGTATCGGAGCTCCCATAGATGTCCCATTTATAAAATATGTTGCATACAATACCCCTGAGATCCTTGAAACTCTTATGCGTGCAGTGGTATCAGTATTTGCAGAAATTGCAATATTATGTTGTGTAGTTCCACTACTGTTTGATCTTGTATTTGCTGTTGCATTACCACTGGTATAACCAATAGATATATACGCTCCATTTGTTGGTATGCCACCAAATGCACTATCGCCAAATCCCATATTTACCAAAAATCGTTGTGTTGAATCTGGCAAGATTGGTATTCTAAAATTAAATCCAACCTCTTCGTATCCCCCTTCTGGAATATTTGCAAAATTTATCATTGCTAGGTTCCCAGTAGCACATCCAGATGCGCCACCTCCTGTTGTTCCAGTAGAAAATGATATTGCGCCATTTCTTAAATCGGATGATGGCAATGCAGTTACATGCGTAGTTGTAGCGCCACTCCCACTAACATTTCTTACAAACACTTGCGATATTGTGGTTGCACTATATGTTATAAAATCTTCAAATATTCCGCTTTTTTGATTTAATGGGCCTTTTGCATATGGCGCATCAAATAATATTTGGCCAGCAGAATTTGTTATAGACATTCCAGTTGTACCAGATGTTAAAGATGCATTTTGCAATACACCACCAAAACTTTGTACAACTTCACCATTTGCAAATGTTTCATTTCCTATTTGTGATAAATTAGTTGTCAATCGTGCATTAGCTAATGTTCCAGAACTTATATTGCTAGCGTTGGTAGTGTCTACGTTTGCGACATTAGAAAGACCTACAGCTGATTTGTCTAGTGTAGCCCAAGTATTATCTCCTCTGCGATACTGTGAAATTGTTCCTGCAGTAATCAAATTCTGCTTATCATTAAAGGTATTCCAATCAGTGGATGTTAAGTATCCATCTGTGGTTGTAGATGAAGTTCCTAGTTTTGTTTTTATGCTAGCTGTTGTTTCATCTCCAGTATTTGTGTTTGATGTATTTTCAATGACTATTAATTGTGAATCTGTAACAAATCTTTTATCGGTAGACGAGTTAATATTTAGTGTTGTTGTTGTATCAACATTCTGAACATTACTTAATCCAACACTTGATTTTGTTAGTCCAGCAAAATATGAATCAATTTCAGCTTCTGTGTAATATCTAGTATCAAGAGATCCAGAAGTTGACCCTGTACTGTTTTCTGACAAATATGTATTAAATCCAGATGGGTTACTGCACTCTATTTCCATAAATTGCAAACCCTTAGCAATTGCAGCTAATTCTGCCTGACTTAATAGGTCTACGTCTATTGTTGTGTAATTAGTATTGTTTATAGTTACGCCGTCTCCATTAACAGTGCATATGAAGAATACTTTTCTTGATATAAAATCAAAGTTTGTCATTGATTATTATCCTTATTTTAATTGTTTGCCTGCTTGAAGGTCTTTAAGTGTAAGCCCCTGACTGTATTGAAAATGAGGGTATTCTTTCATACTTACCCAATCTCCTGCCCATTCAAGCCCTACTGATTTACCAATAGCACCTATACGTTTCCATAGTTTTCCATCTTCTCCAGTTGTTCCCCATACTGGCTTTCCATTTCTAAGTGGTACTACGTCAAATGCTAAGCGATAGTTGTGCCAAGATTGTCCAGCTTTTGCATTTGTTACTTTACTCCCAGGCTTTGTTCTTCCTTGTGCATAAAGTTCATTTTGTGATTCCGCATCTCTGTATGTGCTAGTGACCAAAATATCTATACCTTCCTTTTTACAAGAAGCTATAAATTTTTCGGCCATAGCTTTTACTTTTGGATGTAGATCGTTTAGAGATCTGCTATTCTGCATTAAGTTCTCTCCAGTGTACTTATTTTAATAATAGCCGCATGCATACACACGGCTATTTTATTATGTGATATGTAGTATTCCTTACACACTCCACACAGCTTCTGCAAACTCATTGCTTTGTTCAAGCAATGTGTAAGCATAGGCTACTGGATTATCAGCTTGCATCTGTAAGTTAGTGGGGAATTGACGCAAATCATTATCGTAACGTACTGGTTCTGCGCCGTTAGTTCGGTCTGTCTGCGTAGGCCACGCAGTAAGTTTTATTACTGTACGCTGTGAATCGCAGTACATAATGTGCGCCTTGATGTAGGCTTGTGGGTATGTGTAGCCATGAGCTACTAATGGTGTTGTAAATGCCATGATGTTTATCCTCTTATACGTTGCGGTTATAGTGGGCTGTGGAACGCACGCCAAACTGGAATAATATCTGCTTAGAGCCTGATGTGGCTGAAACAGTTGGAATTAGTCTGTTGTTAGCAGAATCAACCGTAACTCCTACGGTTACTGTGCCTGTGGCAGCAGAGCCTACGCTAGTATCAGTGCCTATAACTTCTACACTACTATTAAATGCACCTACATCAGAGTCATTAAAAGCAAACACTACATATACTCTGCGCTTTGCAAATACAGTACGTCTTGGCGCAAGCAACGCACCCGCCATATTGTCCCCGATAACGATTATAAAGTCTAAATCAATTACTGCACTTGATAGCACTGAGGCAGACGGCAGCAATTTAATGCAGTTTGTGCTAGACGGCGTATTTACTCCATTTAGCGTAGCATTGTAAGTAGTACCATTAGCTTGGCATATATCGCTGTACACACACTGTATTACACCAAGCGCAGCTGCGTGCGCACCACTTATGTTGAATATCGAGGTTGTGAGTGCGCTAGAACCAAGTAAGATGGCCTGACTTGGGGCGACAGCATAACTGTTGGTAGTACCCTTCAATCCTATGGCTATGACGTTGTTTGTATACATCGACAAGTCACAGCCATTACAGCCAACAGCGACAACACCAGTACCACTTACTGTGTTACTACCGCCCCCTAAGATATGGCAATTTGTACCGCTTAAATTATTACTGTTGGTGGTTGCTACAAACGATAGGTTACCTAAGTCAGCATTTTTAGCAGGAAGATGAAATGAGTAATTGCTGCTTGATGGAGGACCTGTAAAAGTCCATCCTCCTACATTACTTACTCCTTCTGCTGAGTTTCCATTTACTAATTTAAAGTTACCAGTCATATGTTGCTGTATCTCATATACAAGCACCTCTGCAGAATATACGATAAGCTCTAATGCGCTACCTCCTGTAACTTTAAATTGAACAGAGTTACTTCCAATGCTTACAGATGACTTGTTAGAGTAGAATGTAGTAGATGCTCTGTTTAAAGTTAACGTAGTTATATCGTACGCATTTGTAGTTCGTATAATTACCTTAGTGGGAGCATTATTTAAATCAATAGTTGCAGATGAACCTGATACCCATAATTCAAGTTCTTTACTTACTGGACTAGTTCCTTCACCTAACTTGTAACAAGTAAATGAGCTTGAAACATTTAAAAATAGCTTATCTCCTATGTGCTCTATTCGTCCGTCAGGTGTTGCCACTCCAGTATGAGCTGTTGTAACACGCCATAGAGAGCTAGCAAAAGTTACAATGTCGTTTACTGCATAGCTGTTGCCTGCTGTATATGCAGCAATATTCCCTTTGCCGTTAAAGGTATTCCAGTCTGTGCTAGTAAGATAGCCATCAGAATTAGTAGAAGCAGCTTGTGCTACTTTGCCCAAGTTTACGTTTGCGTTTGGCATTGTTAGAGTGTATAAACCCGCGATAGTTGGAGCCTGGATAGTGAACTTAGCGTCAGGAGTAGTTGGGTTTACTAGCTGAAAACTACTACCAGTAGGTACGATTGGACCTAAAGATTTCCTTAAGTTCATCCAATTACCACCTGCTGCATCATACGTATACTCATATTCTTGCCACGCATCTTTAGGGCCTGCAGATATATTAGGATTGGTACAGGTAACACTACCTGTCGAAGTCATGTAAGTGTAGAAGACAGTAAAATAGGCTCCATCTACAGTAGTCACAGGGGGAGTTATCGTGATAGCGGAACTCAATCCCCGTACAGTTCTATACTTTTTACCAACCTCTGCTGTGAAGTTAGAAGATACCGTTATATACCCACCTTGCTCTTTGTTATTAAAAGTATTCCAATCCGCACTTGTTAAATATCCAGCAGTAGATGTAGAAGCTGCCTGTGCGACGTTACCTAAATCAACATCTGAATTAGGCATTGTAATAGTTCTAGTTTCACCTGCAGCTATACCGCTTGCCTGAAATGCTATCTTTTTTGTGGTATCATCATTATCCTTGATTCTAAAAACATTGTCTGCAACTTCATTTGCTGCAACAGTTATTGTTGTGCTTGTTGCATTATTTGTATATGAAGATGTCAAAACTCCAGTGTTTGCATCAAATGACAATCCACTAATTGCTGTTGGAACTTGGAATGTTAAATCGGACTCAGTACGAGTTAATGTAACCGTTCCAGTAGAGCTTATTGAGGCAGCAGAAATATCATAGTTGTCAATATAGCTTTTGACCGTAGGGGTATCAGGATAGGTTCCAGTCGCTCCGCTTAGATCTGTATTTGTAGTTTTGTTAGCTCTATTTTCTGGTACATAGCCAATGTTATTTTCAGCAATAGCCCAATGAGCATTATCAGTAGCACTAGGATTATCTACAAGAGCTCTTACTGTATCTCCATTGTTGACGGCAATATTGTTAATTGTGCTAACACCAGCAACTGCACCAGCGACAGTAAATATATCCCCTTTCATTAGAGCTCCTGCTACGCCACTGCCTGCCGATGAAGGATAATTTATATTTCCAGCAGCATTAACTGTATAAGCTCCTCTGTCATCCCATAGGCCAGCCAGCACGTTCGACAGGTCTTCTTGTGTTGCATAGCTGCTCATGTCAGATATATCTGATGCAGTTAATACTCTAGCTAATACTTCTAATCCATTCCCAGTGGCGACTGGAATATGTCCAGCAGTCAGAGGAAACTGATTGGTGTATGGTCTTTTTGGTAATTCTGAGTTTATAAATAATTCTGTAGGCGTAGCCATATTATGCTAATTCCTCAATTGTGTATGGTAGTCCATTTTGTGTTGTGTTTGAGCCAACCGTGTTTGCTTCGTTTAGCCTTATTGCGTTTCCTGTTGAAGAATGAGTGTCTGGATCAGATATGTCAACAATAGTGTATATGTGATTCCCAGAAGTATAGTATACATCATCTGTATCTTCAACATATGTACTTGGCACTGCATTTATTGTTACTACTAATTTTAGTGCATTGTTAAATCCACTAACTCTAACTCCAATATCATCAAATGCAGTTTGTGCATCAAATTTTAAGTTTCTTGCTACAAAGCCGCCTATTACATATGTTTCTGTTCCGCCAGATATAGAGCTTGTTGTCAAGCCAGCCAGGTTTGTAACACTTGATATTGTGAACGTATAAGTATTTCTTGTCAATGAGTCAGATACTGATAGACTTCTCCCTGTATAATTTGTTCCATTGCCAACATTTGTTGCTGTCCAAGACGTTCCTGTTAGCGAGCCTCCGCCAACTCCCGGCGTTAAAACTGGACTTGCCTGAAGTCTTTGGTCTGAAGCTATAGTTATTGGATACGTCTGTGCTGATGTTCCAGTTCCTGCTGCCCCACCACTTCTCAGTCTTGACATTGTGTGTGTTCCAATAAGTGTTATTGTTGGGGTCACTGCAGCTATTTGTACAATCCCAGAAACTGAAACAGATGTGTCATTTGTTAATCTTTTAGCCGTTATTGTAAAATTATTTGTTGAAATATTATAAGTAGATCCTGCGGCATTTCTGTTCAAAAGAATCTGTGCCCCAACAGCTGGAGATGGTGTTGTTATGGTAAGATCTGTTCCTATTCCTAAAACCTGTATTTCTTGTGTTCCTGTTTGCGAATAGAAAACTTTAGCTTGTTCTGTTAACTTTAATGCCTGCTGAGAAGCTGGATATCCTATTGATGTAATTGAAAATGTTGGCAAAACATTATCTATGACTATTTGATGCAGATGATCTGTTGTTCCTTGAGAAGAGCTGTCAAACACATTGCTCCATGTGCCTGTTGCATTTTTTATTCTTAACCTTACACCTCTAGATCCAACACCAGATGCTGTAAGTGCGGAAATTGTTTTTGTTGTAGTGGGTGCAAATACAGTTGATATTTGTGTGGCGCATGCATTTCCTGCATCATTGACTATTTCAACTTGCACAAATGGATCTTCTGAAGTTACTGTAACCGAAATGCTTCTTCCTGCGCTGTATGAGGTCTGTGTTGGCGACAATGGGTAGTTTCCAACAAAAGTGGCTGTAGCAACAACTGGTGCTGGCTCTGGATACACTTTCGCTGTATCAATTGCGCCTTCTGAATGTTCAGCTGTTATAACATAATGAGGAAAATCATCTTCTCCTGTAACAAGATCCATAAGTGATATTGCTACTGTTCCTGTCCATAGATTCTCAGTTGTATGCTGTGTTAAAGTTACATTTTGCCCATTAACTCTAACCCATTCTGGTTTAAGACTGTTCTTCCCAGTTATGGCGAGCACTCCAACGACAACACTTGTTGCATTACCTGCTGCTTTTTCTACAACTAGATTGTTTGAGCTGTATTGTGTTATGCCTATATTTTCAGAAGGGTTTGATGCTTGTATGCTTCTTATGCAAACAAATCCTGCTTTTCCACCCACTCCATCCATGTTGAATGTCAATGTGTTGTCAATATCATTATAACTAAAGGCATTATTATTATCATTTTCAATAACTAATTTTTTAATCTTTCCTGGCCCTGAGTCTAATTCTAATCCTATTGAGCCACTTAATTCGCTAAAATCTAAATTTAATTGTTTTTGTGAATCATCATAGGAAACAATATCTACATCTTCGGAATCAATAACATTAATTTTTCTTATTTGTAGACCATCAGTTTCTACTAGGCTTCCATCAACCCATTCTGAAATACTTCCAGAGATAGAAGGAGCATAGTTGCCAGAAACATCAGTTCCTAATTTTACATCAAGAGCATCAAACAATCTTGTTCTTCTTAATGCGTATATTTCTCCATTATTAACTTTTCCAACAATATCTAATAATTGTCCAAACTCTATAGTGTCTATATCTATAGTGGTCCATGCTGTATTGTTTATTATGTATAAATAATCTGAACCGCTATATTCTATAGAAGTTGCAGTTGCAGATTTAAATTGAAATAATTGACTCATATTATTTGATCTCTTCCCCATTTAATTTTAATTTCTTGTTCATTTTCTTTATCTATCCATGATCTTAATAGTTTATATGCTTTTATTGGATCGTAAAGAGCTCTTTTCCCATCCTTTTGTTTTATTTCCATTCCAACCTGAACGCATCCTTCTGCTATAGTATCTATATCTCTATATGTAAATATACAGCCATATCTCTGTATTGCAGACTCTCTGTCTTTGCTTGAAACATGAACGCCAAGTTTTTGGTTATAAAGAAATATTTCCTCATTTTTGCTCAAATTTGAATACCCTCTAACCAATTGATAATCACCATTAACAACACAAGAGTCAAGAGGTTTTCCATGTGGCCATCTATCCATCATATGCCATATCTTTTCTCTTGTGTATAGATTTATATTCTCATCACCTGATTGCAATACAAGTTTTCCAAATACGCCATCCATGTCAAAATATTGTGGAGCAGATCTTGTGAGTGTAAGCATTATTTTCCCCACTTAGATTGTATAAAAGCATTTCCTAAAATATATGCTGATATTGTCCATTGTATAATTTCAGAAAATATATTTGGAGGCAAAACACCAAAACAAAGCAATGCAACTGAGGAAACAAGTGTTAAAAAAACAAGCACAAATTTTGTAGAGGCTATTTTTTCAACAAATTTAAGTTGCTTTGAGTTCAGCTTTGATATATCAGAATAACCAATAGTGCTATCTGCTTCGTTCATGAATCACCTTATCTCTAAGTTCACGTATCTCTTGATCTTGACGCATGTTTTCTTGTCTTATTGCTTCAAACTGAATAACAGCTTCATTTCTTGTGTATATTGAAGATTTTAAATCATTCAACTGTTGTGTTAAAGTCGCAACATTGTCTCTAAACTGATTTTGAAGCTCTTTTTGCCCAAAATAAAAAGAAGAAACCGCCCATATACCAATTCCTATCTGCAAAATAAAAGCAAATAAAATAGCAATGGGAACTTTTCTTGGCAGGTGAAAAGCAACATATCCTTCAACATCTTGTTGTGGAGATTGATCATTGCTTAAGTTATTATTTGTTGTCATAATATATCCTGTTTTTAGCAAAACATCTTGTGCAAATTCGCCATTTTAAATGTTCTTGTAAGTTAATCATCTTCTTTTCTTCTTCTTCTTGCCAGCAGGTTGTGGTGCCTGTACGGTAGGATTAACTGGGTTTAATGGTTGTGTCATTTGTGCAGTTTGTGTATTCCTAGGAGGCTTTTGCGCCTTGGGTCCTTGTCTGATTAATTTTGCCCTGTTCATATCTCTAACCTGAATGAATGCTACTTCTGCAGCCGTCATATCCAAAGCTGGTCCAGCAAGACCTCTATTTTCAGCTCTACTAATTGCTTTTGCATATCTTGTTTCTGCTCTTTCTCTTGGCATATTGGCCCTTTTTCCAGCAGCCTTAGCTCCAAGGCTTCCAACTAAACCACCACCTATAGCACCAGCAACAGCACCAGAAATAACAGATTCAGCCATAGAATAAGAACCACCAAAACCAGAACCAGTTTGTGAATATTCATACCCATTCACACCAGCACCTATAACGGCACCACCAGCAGCTCTTCCTAGCACATGCCCTGCTGCCGCAGCAGACTGTTCTATCATTCCAACGCTGGGAGTCTTATTTAATGCTGCACCAGCACTTTCTAATTCTTTAGCTGCCGATCTTTTCATAAAATCACGAAACATATCTAGCTCCTTATGGTGTGGCGCTTGTAGCAGTTGCTTTAAGTTGATTGTACGAATCCAATCCAGCACTTAGAGCCTGATTTGCATGATTTGTGATATTTTGAAAACTTTGTTGCCATCCACTTGTAGGATATTGACTTAAAATTGACTTATCTTTATAAGTTTGCATTTGTGCATTGTCTCTAAAAGATTTACTACCAAATCTAGCAAGTTTTCCCATGCCAAATCCACCTATAGCACCTTTAAAAGCACCACCAAGCATACTTGAGTCATCAGAAAACATACCATAAGTTCCACCTAAAGCAGCACCTGCTGCAGCTCCAGTTCTGCCCCATCCCATGTCGTCTAAAGAATTAATAGGTTTTGTCATCCAGCCAGTATTTAATTTCATATTATAACACCTTTTATTTTATTTATTTGTATCTCCATGTATTGTAAGATATGGAGTATGTTTTTATATATCATAATATAACAGTTTTATCGTAAATAGAATATGTAATATTCTTTTTTAATTTATAATTCTAAAACACAACTAAATAATTCTTTAAACCTGGAAGACAAAATGAAAAAAATAGCAAAGGGAGCACTTGTTGGTGGAGGCATAGGACTTGGCCTTGATGCAACAATAAATGATGAAAATGAGCATAGTTATCTAAAATCTGCATTTGCTGGTGCGGCACTAGGAGGTGCTGCTGGAGTGTATGGGCTATCTAAGATCTCAACACAAACAACACAAAGTGTTGTGCCAACACAAACAAGCGTACCTATACAAGGACCTCAAGGGTTGCAAGTGCCAAAAGGACCAGTTGGCCCTAAAGGCTTAATGGGGCCACAAGATGTACAGGTTCCACAGAAAACAGTCACTGGTTTTCTAAACACATCAATAAATATTCCTAATATAGATATAAATCCAGTCAAAACCTGGACAACAAATGTTGCAAAATCAGTTTCTGACAGTGTGTCTGGCGGCATTTCGAAGATAAAGGATGAGGCTTCCATTATAGGAAACCAGGTTAAATCAACCACATCGGCTCTTAATAGTAAACTTGCTGATGCATTTGAAGCCACCAGAAAAATTGCTGCAACAGCAAAACAAGCTATGGTCAGACCAATCAAGCTCAATATTCCAAATCCAAACATTTCATTCCCAAAAATTCCAGAGGGAGTGTACGATGGCATTTCAAATGTTTTAGAAGGTGGAAAGAGAGTTGTATCAACGTATACAAAAGCAGGTTTGATAGCGTCAGCAGCAATGACAGCTGGACATATTCCCATGCAGGGGCCAGCATTCAATCCAGTTGCTAAAATAACACACGCCCAGTCATCAATGAGTTTTTCACAAATGACAAAGCCACTAATATCAAGCATTTCTGAATCAGCACAACAAGTTGAAAGTGCATTAAAATCAGCCATACCAAGAGCACTTGAAGATAGTGCAGCCAAAAAAGCATTTGAAGCTTCCGCAACCAAAAAAGTTCTAGATAATTATTCCGATGAAATCGCACAAAGAATAGTTATAAATAAAAAGCACAATAATAAACCGTTTATTGTTGCAGATCCACTAACTGGAACATTGTCAACATATGACACAAAAGGGCTAAGAACAGGGAAGTATCCTGCATTGTTTGGTGCCGACCAACAAGGTGGTAGCCCTGGCTTTGGATCGTTGCAGGGCACGCAACAAGAAGAGAGGTTTGCACAAATAATGAAAAGCAACATGGATGATGGCTACAATTGGGTTGCGCAAAACAAAGCAAGAAAGATAAATCCTGGCATATACGAATACAGAAAAGTCCCATTGCAATATGGATCAAGATATGGAAATACAGGATTGCAAGATAAGAATATTTTTGGACGAATAAATGGATCACCAGGCCTTGCAGCCGCAATTCATAATACTTATCTTGGCAAACCAATTGAAAAACGCATGCAAAGATTAAAATCAGAGTCCATCGCAGATAACTTTATAAGCTCTGGTTGTATAAATGTTAATAGTAAAGATTTGCAACAGTCTGTTTTGCCAAAAATGGAAAAAGACGTTCCATTTATCATGGCACCATACGACAAAGCCTCTAGAAGTAGATATCTTGGATTATCAAACGATCCTATGGCAGACAACACAATGACTGCACAAGATGTGGTAAAGAATATGAAGCCATCGTCAAATTTTGTTGTGGCAGATAAAAAAGATAATCTTCTTGGTGTATATTCGAAATCTGGTGAGTTGCTTGATTATTTCCCAATATCAATAGGCAGGGATTCTGGATCTTCTGAGGTTTTCCAGGGCGGGCCTATGCCAAAATGGACACCAGACCTTGTTGGTTTCAACAAGATGATTGATGCCACAAAAAGGAAGATAACACCATCTGGTGTTTTTGAAATGAAAAAACAGAAATACGCTCCTACTGGCCAGGAATACATTGGAGATATTAATTATGACCAAACAAGCAGACAGCAATTTGCCATACATTCGCCATTTGTAAATAAAAACTTACTATACCCAGGGAATACTGTTGGCAATCTTTCTAATGGATGTATGCTGCCAAATGGGATGGATATGCAAAAAATCTTGAGCAAACTTGGAGATCGCTCTATTGTTGCAGTTATGCCAAACAAAGGAATCCTTGATACTGGAAAAATAACAAAATACCGAGCAAATAAAAATAAATTTTTTAGTTTGTTTGACTAAGGTTCACTAAAGCAGATTGATTTCTGCTTTTTTATTTTTGGGAGAAAGAGAGAGAAAACGAGAGATAAAAAAACCAATTCTGCCCCCACCCCATTATTATTTATTTTTTACCTGTGCGTACTGGTCGAAGCTTTTTATTTACCTGTGCATACCTTGCTGTGTTTTATGGGTTTGCTGTTCAGTATTTTTGCTATTTTATGTTCTTGCCTCTCTGTACCTAAAATGTATCTTTTATTTTAACCTCTCTGTACCTGGTTGTGTTTTTGGGGTGTGTTCCAGATATTAAGATCAGAACTGTGATTAAGGTCAATCAGCTATCCATATATTGTCGTCTATTAATTGCTGCACTTCTTCTACATTCTCAGCTATTACCTTGTCTATAATATCCATATAAATACTCCTATAGTCACTGTTCCATCTAGAGTCCCAAACATGAAGAAGTGTTATTCCAGCATTCTTAGCCTGATTGGATTTATACACATGATATTCTTTACCTCTGCCAAATTTCTCCGAATGCCAATAGTCTCCGTTATACTCAATTGCAAACTTCTTTTCTGGTATATAAATATCAACTTCTCTGGAGTTGTTCATCCATGTTGGCGATATAGATGTTTCTATTATATCGTGCGGTAATTTATCCATTATAATTCCTATCAATTCCAACTCTGGGCTGGACTTATGATCTGGACATGATCTACATCCCTGCCCACTTAAATGAGAGTCTGCTCTTTGGTTAAAAGGGCCGTGTTTTTTGCATATAATATCTACCTTGTCTATTGCCCTGCTATACACTGTTCTAGAATAATCATAAACATCTCCGTGCATTGCCCTTGCTTTTTCTATGAACTCTTTAGTATTGCTTTGCTTTTTCCCGCCACAATTTGGGCATCCCCTGCCCCTTAAATGATCATGAGGTGTTTGTGCGAATATCCCATGAATCTTGCATGTGATATTTATTTTCTCCTTATTTCTCACGTAATTCATATTCTCATATGAATATTTATCACCATGCACTTCTGTCGCTCTATCTAAAAAATATTGGACTCTTTCTTCAGACGACAATGCATTAATTGTTATTCTGTCTAAAACCTTTGACATAATTTCCTATATATATTTCAAATTTTTATATTTTTATTTTTGAGGATCTTGAATGAAGAATTTTTCTCGGAAAAATAATTCTGCCCCCACCATCTCTATCCTATAGTAAAAATGAAAACAGTCAAGAAATCTATGATTCTTACTCTTGCCACGATACACCTGGTTGTGTTTATGGTACTTGTTGCTGGTGGGGTGCCACTTTGATTCTGCCCCCACCCATGTTACACAGTTCGCACCGTTGTAGTTTATTAACCCATACACCTAAGCATGTGTATAAACTGCTTCTGTCTGTGCATGTGTGTGCACACTGATGAGCTCAAAAGAGCGAAACAGAATATAGTCGTGCATAATGAACACTTAGATTAGATGTTCGTATGCATATTCCTCAACACTCATATTGGAGTTATTAACATGAGTGTATTATTAGCATTGGCAATTATTGTTGCCATTATTGCTGTTGTGATTCGTCGCAACAACAATGTCAAAGCAGCAGCTGTTGTTGCTACTAC
>Ga0116191_1002035_pt1 | contig 15721 bp, 10 predicted proteins | sample AD_UKC111_MetaG_FD_89897 | JGI IMG/M metagenome (GOLD analysis project Ga0116191, IMG submission 89897) | Active sludge microbial communities of municipal wastewater-treating anaerobic digesters from Hong Kong - AD_UKC111_MetaG | ecosystem: Engineered > Bioreactor > Anaerobic > Digestate...
CGGTTGCAGGCGTTGGGCAAGACCGTGGAGTGCTTCACCTACAGCGGCCTGCCCCACACTTTCCGCGGGGAGGGGGACGCGCTTTTCATGGAGCGCACCCTCGCTTTCTTCGACCGGTATTTGAAGTGACGCGAGGTGTGTCGGGGCGCCATGGCCGCTCGCGACGTTCAGCCTGACGTCAGCTCGCCGCGCAGGTCGCTCTGGATCAGGCGCCGGAGTGTGGGAAGGGGGTATTCCTGGCTGAAGAGATAGAAGAGCTTTGCCAGCGCCGCTTCGACGGTCATGTCGTAGCCGCTGAGCACGCCCGCTTCCGCCAGCGCCGAGCCGGTGGCGTAGCCGTGGAGGTTCACGCTGCCCTTGAGGCATTGGGTACAGTCCACGATGACCATACCGCGCCGTGTCGCTTCGCGTAGCGAGTCCATGAAGGCCGGGTCGTTCGTCGGCCCGTTGCCGACCCCGTAGGCTTTCAGCACCAGTCCTTGTAGCGGCGCTTCCAGCACCGTCTGGAAGTACTCCGTGGGCATGCCGGGGAACAAGTGCAGGACGCCGATGCGCGCCGGTTGGATGGGGCGCACTTCGAGGGTGTCGGGCATGGAGGGGAGCGGACGGATGGCCTTCCAGTTGATCGCGATCTCGATGCCGACGGTGCCCAGCGGCGGGTAATTGGGCGAGGCGAAGGCGTCGAAGCCCACGGCGTTGATTTTGCTCGCGCGACAGCCTCGCAGCAGCACGTCCCCAAAATAGAGGCAGACTTCGGGGATGGGATAGTTGGCCGCGAGCAGCAGCGCGGTGATGAGATTTTCGCGGGCGTCGTTGCGCACTTCATAGAGCGGGATCTGCGAGCCGGTGAGAATGACGGGCTTGCGCAGTCCCTGCAGCATGAACGCCAGCGCCGAGGCCGTGTACGCCATCGTATCCGTCCCGTGCAGCACGATGAACCCGTCGTAGTCCTCGTCATGCGCGGCGATGTCCTGAGCGATGTATCGCCATTCCGCCGGCGTGATGTTGGAAGAATCCAGCAGCGGCGTGTACTCGTGGATGTCGTATTCGGGCACGAGGGGGGAACGCAACTCTGGCAGCGCTGCCAGCTGCGCCTCCAGGAAGCCGGGAGCGGGGGCATATCCGCTCGAAGTCCCCTGCATGCCCATGGTCCCCCCCGTGTAGGCGATGTAAATGCGCTTTTTCATGGCCTGATCTCCCAGCGTTGAATTCAGCACGTCATGGTTCAGCCATTATACTCACGATCCCTGGGTGGAATAGACGCCCCTGGCGGGGATGAAAACGCTGGCGGGGCGCGACCGCAACTTTTGGTCTTTCGGAGGCGTACTATAATTGTGTGCGTGGGGGAAGTCTGCCTTGTGGGAGGTAGAAATGCGGAAAACGCTCAGTGTGATCATGGCCGTCTTGATCCTGTCGTCGGTTGGTTGCGCCTCGGCCAGCGTGAATCTTGGGGTGGAGCGCGCTCAGGTCGGCGAGCTGCAGCGCGAGACGCAGACAGTGGAGCTGTCGCGTGTGGCAGATTTGGGCGACGGTCAGGAGCTCCGCGTTGAGATCATGATGGGCGCCGGCGACCTCACGGTTGAGGGCGACGCCGACGAATTGCTCGAAGCGGAGTTTGCTTATAATATTGTGGACTGGAAGCCTCAAGTTGAATTGTTGAATGACCGTCTGAGCATCAGGCAACCCCCTTCCCGCCATGTCCCTTTTAATGAAAGCGTCCGTTACGAATGGAATTTGAACTTTAATGCGACGGTGCCTTTGTTATTTCGTGCAGACATCGGCGCCGGCAGCGGCGTCCTCAATCTGGGCAGTTTGAACGTCCGCACCGTGGATCTCAAACTGGGTGCGGGCGATATGGAAGTGGATCTGACCGACAACGGCACGCTTGAGCGTCTTGACGCGGATCTGGGCGCCGGCACGTGTATGCTGGATTTGCGCGGCGAGTGGGAAAAGACCGTGGACGTGAACGTGAGCGGCGGCATTGGGGACACGACAATCTACTTGCCGGAAAACATGGGTGTGCGGGTGCGAATAGACAAGGGACTGGGCAGCGTGGAGACCCGTGGGCTGCACCGCGAGGGCAATGATTTCGTGAACGACCTCTACGGCGAATCCGAAGCGACTCTCTACCTCAACATTCAGGCCGGCATTGGTCAGATTACCTTGATGGGGGCCGAGTAAGTAACCTCTGGCTTGTGGACGAGGCGCGATCATCATCGCGCCTCGTTTGCCTTCCTCTACGGCTTGTGATATGATGAGACTCCAGGAGCGATTGCCCGGTTGGCGCTCAAGGGTGAGCTCCCTGACAGGGGCGGTCGTCACATCATGCCGCCCTGTCGCATCCGGCCGCTGGAGGTTGCCCATGGTGAAATTTTCGTTGCGTGTACGTTTCCTCTCGCTGACGCTGCTCCTGGCAACGTTGACGAACGCCTGCAGCACTTTGCCCCTGGCAGTGTCACCCTCTCAGGCCACCTCTTCGCCCACGCCGGCGCCGACACAGGCCCCCGTGATTCCGGAAACGCCCCCTGCGATTGTGGCCTTTCAACCGTTGCCGGGGCAGGAAGTCGCTCCCGACGCGGCGCTCATCGAGCTGCGTTTCGATCGTCCCATGGATCGTGCGGCCGTCGAGGCCGCTCTGCGGGTGACGCCCGAGGTCGCCGGCGAGGTGAGCTGGCCTGACGCGCGCACGTTGCAGTTCCGGCCGCGGGGGTTGGCGCTGGAGACGCGCTACCGCGTCGCGCTGGACACGACCGCACGGTCAGCCGAGGGCCTGGCGTTGGGGCAGCCGCTCGCCTTTGCGTTCTCGACCCTCGGGCCGCTCCAGGTCACTGCTCTCAGCCCCGCGCCCGATGCCGTGGATTTGCGCGGCGATGCCCCCCTCATCATCACCTTCAACCGCGCCCTCGTGCCGCTATCTTGTACGGGCCAGGTTGCCGGGGAGGTGGCCACATGTCCCACCTTGCCGTTGGAGATCACCCCCACGCTGAGCGGCAGCGGCGTGTGGATCAACACCTCGGTGTATCAGTTCACGCCGCTGCCGGGGTGGGACGCCGGCGAGCGTTACGTCGTCAACCTGGCCGCGGGCGTCACGAGCGTGGAGGGCGCCGCCCTTGCGGAGCCGGTGAGCTGGGCCTTTGCTACGGCTGCGCCGCGCGTGCTGGCCGTCTTCCCCGCCGAAGAGAGTCTCGATCAGCCGCTGGAGGTGGCTGTGCGGGTGGACTTCAACACGCCGATGGACCCCGAGGCGACGGCGAGTGCGTTTTCCATGGCCGCCGTCAACGGGGAGCCGGTGCCCGGCGCGCTGACGTGGGAAGATGACGGCGCGCGGCTCGTCTTCACGCCCACGCAAGCCCTCGCGCTGGAAACGCGCTACACGGTGAAAGTGAGCGAGCAGGCCAGAGCTCGCACGGGGACGCCCCTCGAAACGGCGTGGGCATGGAAGTTTACGACCCTGCCTTATCCGGCTCCGGTGGCCATCACGCCGGGGGATGGGGCGCGCAATGTGGAACTCTACGAATCCGTGCGCCTCAGCTTCCGCGGCGCGATCAGCGAGCCGACGTTGTTGCCCCGGCTCATTATCACCCCGGCGGTCGCTCCTGAAGACCGCTACACCTATTGGGATGGCAGCGTTTTGAATGTGTCATGGCTCAAAGCGCCGCGGACGCGCTATTGCGTGCAGCTGCGCCCCGGCGTGCTGGATCGCTACGGGAACGCGAGCACGGCGGAACTGCGTTCCTGCTTCACTACGGGGGATGAAAGGCCCTTCTTCTCCCCCGCCACGACGCTTGAGGCCGTCACGTTGGATGCGGTGCTGGAGCCGACGCTCTACTTTCTAGTGCGCAACATTTCCAAAGCGGATTTTCGCCTGAGCGAGCTCTCCGAGCGCGGCTTCATTGTCCATGATTCCGGCGGCGGGAGCGGGGTGCGCAGCTGGTCGGAGACCTATCGCAATCCGCCGAATGCCGTTTCCGTGGCGCCGGTCACGCTCACGTCGCGGGGCGCGCCGTTGCCGACGGGCTTTTATCGCCTGAGCTGGGAGGTCGCCAATAACAGCATGTGGCGCACCGAGATCCCCTTTGCTGTAGTGGATCGGCATGTGATGCTCAAGCTCGCTTCCGAGGAAGCGCTGGTCTGGGTGACCGATCTTCGCAGCGGCGAGCCGACGGCGTCCGTGGAGGTGCGCCTGCTCGACGCCGAGGCGACGCTGCTGGGCGCCGGCGTCACGGACGCGGACGGCCTGGCGCGGATTCGCATCAACCCGCTGGAGAATCTGTGGGAGGACGTGACCGCCGTCGTCGGCGCGCCGGGCGCTCCCGGATTCGGCCTGAGTATGAGTCACTGGGATCAGGGCGCCAGCCCCTGGAATTTCGACATTTCCACCTCGTACAGCGACTTCAACCCCTATCGGCTGTACCTCTACTCCGACCGTCCGATTTACCGCCCCGGTCAAACGGTGTTCGTCCGCGGCGTGCTGCGCGAGGAGCAGGACGTGCGCTACACCCTCCCCGACACGGAGCGCACGGTGGCTCTGGCTTTGCGGGATCCCGACGGGCAGACAGTCCTCACGACGACGGCGCGGCTTTCGGAGTGGGGCACGTTCGACGCGGCGTTTGCCCTTTCCGCCGTCGCGCGGGTAGGCGGTTATAGTGTGCAGGCGACCTTGCCCGACGCGGTCCCTGGCCCTTATGGCCCCTGGACGTGGGAACTCCCGTTGACGCTGGCAGCGTACCGCAAGCCGGAGTTTGAGGTGACGGTCCTGCCGGAACGCGAGAACATCCTGCAAGGGGAGACGGCGCGCGCCCTGGTCGAGGCGAGCTACTTCTTCGGCGGGCCGGTCGCCAATGCCCGTCTGCACTGGGAAGTGCGCGCTGAGCAGGCCCATTTCACCCCCGCGATCGCTGGCCGCTGGTCGTGGGGGCCGGGCGCGAACTATGCCTTCTGGGGACCTGTCGCTTCGGGCGAGGCGACGACGGACGCGCAGGGGCGCTGGCTGTTGGAATTGCCCGCAGAACTGCCTCTGGCGGAAGGTCAGCAGGAGCCTGTTGCCCAGCGGTGGACGGTGGAAGCGACAGTGGTGGATGCCAGTGGATTCCCGGTCTCCGGACGCGACTCGTTCACCGTACACACGGCACGCTTTTACCTGGGATTGCAACCGCGCGCGTGGGTGATGTCCCCCGGCGCCCCCTCGACGGTGGATTTGCTGGCGCTGGATTGGGAGGGCGCGCCTGTGGCGGAGCAATCGGTCACGGCGACGCTGGCGCGCCGGACGTGGGTCGCGCGCCCGGCGACACGCGCCGACATGGACGTCACCTGGGGGTACACCGACACGGTGATCGAGACTTTCAATGTCACGACGGGCGTCGACGGGGCGGCGGAGATCGTGGTGACGGCGCCCAAGGGGGGGCCGTATGTGCTGATCGCCGAAGCGCAAGACGCCGAGCGTCACACGGTGCGGAGTGAGACCTATCTTTGGGTCAGCGGTCCCGAGGGCGCGGCGTGGCAAGCGCCCGAGGGCCGGGTCACGCCGGTCGCCAATGCGCGCGAATATCGCCCTGGCGATAGTGCCACTATTTTCCTGCCTACGCCGTTCCAGGGGCCGTTCCGGGTGTTGATGACCGTGGAGCGGGGTGGCGTTCTGGAGGTGCAACACTTCGTGGCGCAGGAAGCCAATCCCGTGATCACGCTGCCCATCGTGGAGCGCTTTGCGCCGAACGTTTACGTCTCCTTTGTCGTGATCAAAGCGGCGCCGGAGGGAGGCTCCTCGGACGTGCGGGTGGGCTGGGTGGAACTGCGGGTCGCGCCGACGGCGCAGACGCTGACGGTGGAGTTGACTTCCCCGCAGGCGCCGCCTTATACGCCGGGCGTGACGGTGCCCCTGACGGTGCGCACGCTCGACGCGGCTGGTCACGGCGTGGATGCGGATGTGGGACTCGCCGTCGTGGACAAGGCCGTCCTCGCCCTGACGGCGGCCAACGCGCCCTCGATCCTCGAAGGCTTCTACGGCGAGCGCGGTTTGAGCGTCCGCACCGACGATTCGCTGCTCACGTTGTACAGCCGCCTGGCGAGAAGCCTCGCGGAGGTCGCCGCCGATGCCGGACACCTGATTGCGCAGCTTTCCGCGGGCGGTCGGGGCGGCGGCGGGGACGGCGCTCTGGCGTCGGTGGAAGTGCGCCAGGAGTTCCCGGATACGGCACTGTGGAAGGCGCAGTTGCGGACGGGGCCGACCGGTGAGACTCAGATTGCGGTGCCGCTGCCGGATTCGCTCACGACCTGGGTGGTGGACGCGCGGGCGGTCACTGCGGATACCCGCGTGGGGCAGGCGCAGCTCGAATGGGTGGTCGCCAAACCCCTGTTCGTGCGCCCCGTCACGCCCCGGTTCTTCATCGCGGGGGATCGGCTGGAGGTGGCGGCGATCGTGTCCAACGCCACCGGACAGCCGCTCACGGCGGAGGTGCGTCTCACCGCGAGCGGCGCGGTGACCGTGGAGACCGAGGCTTCGCAGCAGGTCGAGGTGCCGGCGGGTGGACAGGTGCGCGTCGCGTGGGGCGTCTCGGCCTCGCAGGACGGGGACGCCGCACTGTTGATCTTCTCTGTGGAGGGCGGCGGCTACCGTGATAGCGCTCTCCCTCCCATGGGGCAGGCGCCTGACGGCGCGCTGCCGGTGTATCGCTACACGTCGCCCGATGTCTTCGGCGTCTCTGGCGTGTTGGACGCGGCCGGCAGTCGCATGGAAGCCATCGTCGTCCCACAGAACGCCGGCGTTGGGACGAACCTGCAAGTGCAGCTGGAGCCGTCGCTGGCGGCGAGCCTGGCGGGCGGCCTCACCTACCTGGAAACGTCGCGCTACGAATCCACGGAGATGTTGGTCAGCCGTTTCTTGCTCAACGTGCTCACCTACCGCGCGCTGCGCGACGCGGAAATCGCGGCGCCGGACCTGGAGAGCAAGCTGCAGACCCTGGTGCCGGATGCGCTGGATCGGCTGTACGGGCGGCAGCTGGCGGAGGGCGGATGGAGCTGGGGCGCGAACTCGCCTGCGGACCTGCAACTTTCGGCCTACGTGGCCATGGGGCTGTGGGAGGCGCAGCAGGCGGGATTCACCGTGCGGGCGGAGGCGCTCGCGACGACGCTGGATTATCTGGAGCAGGTGATTCTCGAAGAGTCGCTGCGCGTGCCCCGGACCTGGACGCCCAATCACGCCCTGGCGGTGTATGTCCTGGCGCTGACGGGACGTTTGCGTCCCGGTGGGGCAGGGGAGGCCCTCTACAAGGCGCGCGAGCAGCTGGGGGTGACGGGAAAGGCGTACCTGGCGTTGGCGCTGGGGCAGATCGCGCCGGGCGACGCCAAAGTGACGACGTTGCTGGAGGACTTGCGTGATGCGGCGGTGCGGTCGGCGACCGGTGTGCAATGGGAGGACCAGGATTCGCGCTACTGGGTGACCGACGTCCGGGCAACGGCGGTGGCGTTGACGGCGTTGGTGCGGCTCGCGCCGGAGGATCCGTTGATCCCGGAGGCGGTGCGCTGGCTGTTGGTGGCGCGGCGCGGCGACCGCTGGGCAACGACCCAGGAGACTGCCTGGGCGTTGCTGGCGTTGACCGATTACCTGACGCTCAGCGGCGAGCTGCGCGCTGATTATGAGTGGGGTGTGGCATTTAACGGGGTGGCGTTTGGCAGCGGCCGGGTGACGGGCGACACGCTCCGACAAACGCAGGTCTGGCGCTTCCCCCTCGGCGCGGACGCGAGCACGAGCCTGCTACCGGGACAGGTGAACGCCCTCGAGATCGCGCGGGGAGAGGGCCAGGGACGTCTGAGCTATACCGGCCACCTCGCCCTGGATTTGCCCGTGACGGAGCTCGCGGCAGATAGCCGGGGGCTCACCGTCCAGCGCGACTATTGCCTGGTGACCGACCCGGCGGTTCCGGCGGGGGAACAGCCCTGTACGCCGGCGACGACGCTGCGCGTTGGCGATCTCGTGGAGGTGCGGCTGACGGTGATCACACCTAACACGCGCTATTTCCTCACGCTGGAGGATTTCTACCCGGCGGGATTGGAAGCGGTGAACCCGGAGCTGCTCACCGAGCAGCAGGCGCAGGACGTTCCCGGCTACGAGGGAGCAACGCGCCGCGACGGCTGGGGCTGGAGTCCCTTCGACAGCACCGAGCTGCGCGATGAGCGGGCGGTCTTCTTCAGCCAGGCCCTGCCGACGGGCACCCATCAGGTCACTTACCGGCTGCGGGCGGTGCTGGCGGGCGAATTCCGGGTGTTGCCGGCCACAGCGTATGAGACTTACTTCCCGGAGGTCTGGGGACGCACGGCCGGCGCGTCGCTGACGGTGCGACCCTGAGGTAAAGGGAGGAGCGTGGCCGCGTTACTGGCGCGCATGATGGCGTACATCGCTTCTCGTCCCCAGGAAGTGACGACAGCGATCCTGCAGCATCTGCGCTATGTTGCGGTGGCGTTGGGAGCGGGGATGGCGCTGTGCCTTCCGCTGGGGGTGTGGACCTCTCACGCGTCCTGGCGCCGGGCGGCGCAGTCTGTTCTCAATGTCTTCAGCAGCATCCGGGTGATCCCCAGTCTCGCCATCCTCTTTCTGGCGTTGCCCTACTTTGGGCTGTCCTTTACGTCCGCCGCGATCGCGCTGACGATTCTCGCACTGCCGCCGATTCTGGTGAATACCGACGCCGCCTTCCGCGCCATAGACGCCGCCATTCTTGAGGCGGCGCGGGGGATGGGGATGACCCCGCGCCAGACGTTGCTGCGCGTTGAACTGCCGCTGGCGCTGCCGGTGATTCTGGCGGGCATCCGCACGGCGACGGTCGAAGTGATTGCGAGCGCGACGCTGGCGGCTTTTATCGGCGGCGGTGGATTGGGATTGTACATCACGCGGGGCTTTGCGTTGTACGACAATGCCATCTTGCTCACGGGTGCTATCCCCGTGGCCCTGCTGGCGTTGCTGGCGGAGCTCGTGTTCAGCGCCTTGCAGCGGTGGGTGGCGCCGCCTGAACTGCGGGGCCAACGGCTCCAGCGCCAGCCGCCGGACAGCGAAATCTGTCATGTATGAGCCGATCTTTTGCAGGAGAATGTGAGGGGTGAGGCGTGAGTCGTGAGATGAGACGGCGACAGCTCTCTTCTCACGGCTCTCTATTTTCGAAGGCGACGCCATGTGCTAGCGCACACTACCCAAAAATGAAAATAACGTGGGCACGTGGTCACCTGAGCACGTGGGCACGTGTTTATTTTCGAAGGGGGTTTCTATGAAGCGGGTGCTCGTTCCCATTGCGGAGGGTACGGAGGAATTGGAAGCCGTCAGCATCGTGGATGTTCTGCGGCGGGCGGGGGCGGAAGTGACGGTCGCCTCGGTGATGGAGCGTTTGCAGGTGACCGCTTCACGTGGGGTGAAGCTGGTCGCGGATACACGGATCGGCGATTGCGTCGCCGAAACCTACGATCTCATCGCGCTCCCCGGCGGGATGCCCGGCGCGGTGCACCTGCGGGATTCAGCAGAGCTCACGGCGTTGCTCCAGGCGCAGGCCGCGGCGGGAAGGCTTTACGCCGCCATCTGCGCTGCGCCGGTTGTCGTGTTGCAGCATCACGGCCTGCTGGAGGGACGGCGCGCGACGTGCCATCCCAGCTTCGAAAAAGAGCTGCGGAATCCCGAAGCCGTGGCGCAGCGGGTCGTCGTGGACGGCAACTGCGTCACCAGCCGGGGGCCGGGCACGGCGGTGGAGTTCGCCTTGCAGCTGACGGCGCTGCTCTTCGGCGAGGCGAAGGCGCGCGAGGTCGGCGCGGCGATGCTGGTGCGTTAAGGAGCGGGGGAGCAAGGGAGCGGGGGAGATAGGGAGCAGGGGAGCGGAGGAGAGATAGCTTGTTCCCCCATCGCCCCATTTCCCATCCCCCATTACCCATCACCCATCACCCATCACCCATTACCCTCCCACATCAAAACTCCGTGACGGCGTTGGGCAGCGGGCCTTCGGTATCCTGGAGGCCGGCGAATTCGTGGTCGGCGGCGTCCTCGCGGTAGTGCGTCCCGCGCGATTGGCGATTGTGCCACGCAGCATTTGTGACAATCCACGCAGTTTGCGCCATGTTGCGCAGCCCGATCAACGCATCGTTGAGGCGGGTGGTGCGGTAGAATTCATCAATGGCGCCCCACAGATGGTTGAGATCGCGTAGCGCGCGCGCCAGCCGCCGCGTGCTGCGCGCCAGGCCGACGTAGAGCCACATGACGTCTTGAATCGTCCGCGTGTCGTTGAAGAGCAGGACGGGGTCGGCCGCCTTGCCCTCACTCACGTTTTCCCAGGGGGGGATGTCGTCCATGCGGGCGAGGGTCAGGTCGCGTCGGGCGAGGATGTCGCGCGCGGCCCGGTCGCCCCACACCAGTCCCTCCAACAGCGAGGTGCTTGCCAGGCGGTTCGCGCCGTGCAGGCCCGTGCAGCTCACTTCCCCAATCGCGTAAAGCCCCTCGAGGGTCGAGTGCCCCCAGCCGTCCACATGAATGCCGCCGCAGAAATAGTGGGCGGCCGGCACGACGGGGATCGGCTCTCGGGTGATGTCCACCCCGGCCTGGAGGCAGGTCTCGTAGATGGTGGGGAAGCGCTCCTGAATGCGCGCTGCGGGCATGGCTTCGGCGAGGTTGAGCAGCACGTGAGGGTAGCCATGTTCCAGCATCTCGTTGTGAATGGCGCGGGCGACCACATCACGGGGCGCCAGATCGCCCCACTTGGGCGCGTAGCCGTCCATGAAGTGACGCCCATCGGGTGTGTAAAGCCGGGCGCCCTCGCCGCGCACCGCTTCGGAGATGAGGAAATTGTCCGCCCCGGCGACGGCGAGAGTGGTGGGGTGGAACTGAATGTATTCCGCGTTGATGACCCGCGCCCCGGCGCGGTAGGCCATCGCCAGGCCGTCGCCGCGCGCGCCTTCGGGGTTGGTGGTGTGCCGGTAGATGCGTCCCACGCCGCCTGTGGCGAGGATCGTCGCCGGCGCGAGGACGCGGTGAATGGCGTTGCCGGCCCGGTCCAGCACGTAGGCGCCGTGACAGGTGATCGGTCGGTAGATCGCCATGGGATCGCGGCTGTGATGGGACGACGTGATCAGGTCCACGGCGGTGTGTCCCGTGAGCAGGGTGATGTTGGGGAAGGCGGCGAGCCGTTGCAGCAAGGCGATCTGGATCGCCTTGCCCGTGGCGTCGCCCACGTGGAGGATGCGGGAGACGGAATGTCCCCCCTCGCGGGTGAGGGAGAGTTTTTCCGCGCTCCGGTCGAAGGGCACCTGGGCCTCTTCGACGAGCAAGCGGTAGACCAGGTCGGGACCCTCTTCCGCCAGGATCCGCACGGCGGGGGGATAGCTCAGCCCGGCGCCGGCGCGCAACACGTCTTCGATGAGCAGCTCTGGCGGGTCCTCTTCCCCGCGGGCGATGATGCCACCCTGCGCGTAGCGCGTGTTGGTTTCCTCCGGGGCGTAGGAGCGGGTGATGAGCGTGACGTGACGCCCGGCCTGCGCCAATCGCAGCGCTGCCGTCGTCCCGGCAATGCCACAGCCGATGATGAGAACGTCGGTTTCAGTAGTCATTTTAATATGTACTCCCGTAATGCGTGCTGCGTACTGCGTAAGGGTCTTAAGAGGCTGGCGCCTCGTTGGGCGAATAGGGCTCCCTGGGTTCACGGAGCGTCTGGGTACGTTGGTCCGGAATCATGGTGAGTAACAACCGGATGATCTCGGTTTGCAGGTTGACGCGGTGTTCTGTCACAGCGTCTCCCAGGATATGCCGGCCTTTATGATACCAATCGCGGGTCTCGCGGGCCGAGCCTAAGGCAAATTCATAAAACCGGGCACGATCCCGTCCTCCGCTGCGAGAGTACCCTTCGGCGATATTGGCGCTGACGGATCCCAAGGCGCGGTACAACTGATCTGACAAGGCGCGCGTGCGGTGATCCTGGGCCAACCGGCTGACATCTTCCCATCCGAGATCGGCGGCAAATAGCGCCAGCCGATACGCCCGCACTTTCCACAGGATGTCCCCCGTGATAGCGCCAGAGACTGTGCGTTCCCATTCTTCAAACGTCATCCAGCTCTCCTTTGCGCATCACGTATTACGCATTACCTCTCACGCAACATCCGCTCCAACGCGAGGCGCGCCCATTGGGCAATCTCCGGCTCGACGGTGACCTCGTTCGGCACTTCGCCCCGCAGGAGTGCTTCCAGCGTCTCGACGAGCTTGCGCAAGGTGATCATGCCCATCGTTGGACAGTAGGGCGGGCGCTCCGAGAGGGGCACGATCGTCTGCTCCTGGTATTCCTGCTGCAGTCTCCGCACCAATCGCGTCTCGGTGCCCACCGCCCACGCGCTTCCGGCGGGCGCGGCGGCGATTTGCTGGATGATGTGACTCGTGGAGCCGACGCTGTCGGCGAGCTCCACCACGCTCCGATCGCATTCGGGGTGGACGATGACGCGGATGCCCGGATACCGTTCCCGCACGGCAGCGATGTCCGCCGGATGGAAGCGCTGATGCACGTTGCACGCGCCGGGCCAGAGTACCACCTTCGCGTTGCGGATGGCGTCAGCGCTCGGCGGGCGAAAGGGCGTCCACAGCAGGAGCTGTTCCGCGGGGACGCCCATGGCAAGTGCGGTGTTGCGTCCCAGGTGTTGATCAGGGAAGAAGAAAACGCGCGGTCGCTGCGCGAAGGCCCAGGCGAGCACCTTCGCGGCGTTGCCCGAGGTGCAGACGGCGCCGCCGTGTCTGCCGCAGAAAGCCTTGAGTGCTGCATCGGAGTTGACATAGGTGATGGGCGTGAGCTCGGCCTCAGCGTGACCGTCGAGCGCGGCGTCGAGCGCGGCCCAAGCCTGCTCGACCTGCGTGTGGCCGGCCGTCTCTGCCAGATAGCAGCCCGCTGCGGGATCGGGGATGTGGACGTGCTGGCCGGGTTTGGCGAGGATCGCCGCGACTTCGGCCATGAAGTGCACGCCGCAAAAGACGATGTGCTCCGCGTCAGTTTTGGCGCCGTCGCGGGCGAGCTGGAGCGAATCCCCGCGAAAATCGGCGAACTGAATCACCTCGTCGCGCTGATAGTGATGTCCCAGAATGACGAGGCGGTTGCCCAGAGCCGCTTTGGCGCGCCGGGCGCGTTCCTCCCACGAAAGGGCGGGGGCGGCGACGGGACTGAGGATCTTCATGCTCAGGTCGAGAGCGGCGACGGAATGGGTGATGGCGCCGGTGGAAATGAAGTCCACGCCGGTCTCGGCGATGGTGGAGACGGTCTCCAGCGTCACGTTGCCCGAGGCTTCCAGCGGCACGCGGCCTCCCGCGAGGGCGACGGCCTCCCGCAGCGTCTCCAGGTCCATGTTGTCCAGCAGGATGCGGTCGAGCGGCGGGGTGATGGCCAGCGCGGCGCGCAGCTCGGCGAGGGTGCGCACTTCGACCTCGATGGGCAGTTCGGGATGCGCCGCGCGGGCGCGGGTCACGGCGGCAGTGAGGCCGCCGGCGCCATCAATGTGATTGTCTTTCACCATGAGCATGTCGAAGAGGGACATGCGGTGATTCTGCCCGCCGCCCATGCTCACGGCGTATTTATCGAGCACGCGGTAGCCAGGCAGCGTCTTGCGGGTGTCGAGGATCACGGCGCGCGTCGTGGCGACGGCGTCCACGAAATTGCGCGTCGCTGTGGCGATGCCCGACATCCGCTGCAGGAAGTTGAGCGCCGTGCGCTCCCCCGCCAGCAGCGAGGGGCCCGGGCCGCTGACCTCGGCGAGGAGCTCGCCCGGGGTGACTTCTTGGCCGTCGCAGACATACGCGGTGAAAGCGAGGGCGGGGTCCACGGCGCGGAAGACGGCTTCCGCTACGGGCAGGCCGGCGATGATCCCCGGCGCTTTGGCGACGATGCGCCCGATCAGCGACACGGCGGGGTCGAGGGTGGCCTGGCTGGTCGCATCGCCGGGCCCGATGTCCTCGGCGAGCGCCAGTTCGATCAGCGGTGCAGCGGCAGCGAGGAGTTGTTCGCGTGAAATTGGCATGATAACCTCCGGCAATGGTGATTCAGGAGTGGCGTCGCGCACGTTCATACGCGGGCACGTTTTTCCAGGTCCTCCTGGCGGGTGGCAGGTTGGCGTCCCCGCGCGCGGAGCACGGCGTTGATCCATTTAGGGCGGTCGGGGATGTAGATGGTGACGGCGACGAGTTCGACCGGGTCGCTGTATTCGCACACGACGTGCACGTCGAGGTCCAGTTGTAGCGCCGGGCCGGCGATGAGCACCCGTTCGCGGTCGGGATAGTGCTCGAGTAGCCGTCCATTGAAGATGGCGTGGAAGATGTCACTGGCGCGCAGGCTTTCTTTGTGGGCTTCTCGCAGTGCGTGATCGGAGAGCCGCAACGTCTGCCGGCGGGCTAATAAATCCTCCACATCGGTGATGTACATGGCTGATTTCCTTGCTTCATGATGTCAGGCCATTCACGCGCCCCCTGGGGCTATCCCGCAGGCCGGTTACCATGTCACCGGCACACGTTGGAGTTTGCGCTGACGATCGTAGTAGGCCACGTAGCGGTACGTCTTGCCAAATTCGTACACCTGGCGGGTCACTTCGACGTCTTGCTCGCAGTATTGAAACAGCTCCGCCAGACGTCCCTCGCGCCACCACTGGACGGCTTGCAAGCCGTCGGCGCTTTTGCCGATCTTCAACGTCGCGGTGGCCACGGCGTCCAACCCGATGCGGTGCCCCAGACGCCTCTCCAGCACCTGCATCATGTCCACGGTGGGCAGTTTGGCCAGCTCCACAGTTTGCGTGTAGCGTTGCAGCACCGGATAGTCGAATCCGTAAAGATTGTAGCCCACCACCAGGTCGGCGGCGGCGAGTTCGGCGACCAAAGCCGCCACGTTTTGCTCGGTGTAATGGTGGAAGGCGGCGTCGGCGCTGTTGTAGGTCACGGCGACGGACAGGCGCAACCGCTCTGGATACCGTCCGCCGACTTCCTGGAAGGTGTTTTGGGTCTCGATATCAAAAAACACGGGCATGATGTGGCCTTTCCGCACGCTAGGTGACGATGACTTCGTAAATGGGCAGGGGCGCGGCGTGCCCTTTGATGGGGACCGGCGGCAGCGGGCGCGTGGGGAAGGCCGTGCGTATCAGGGTGTAGGTGCGCTGGCAGATGAGGATCTTGCCGGCCGGTGCGAGCTCCTGCAGGGTATGCGCGGTGTTCACCGTCTGGCCGACCACGGTGAAGTTGACCAGCTCGGTGGTGCCGATGTTGCCTACAATCGCCTCCCCCGTGCTGATGCCGATGCCGAAGGGCAAGCGGTGCTCGGGCGGCAGCTGCTTATGGAGCTGGGCTGTGGCGTTGAGGATGCGCACGGCGGCGCGGACGGCCTGCGTGGCGTAGTCCTCTTGGGGCAGCGGCGCGTTGAAGAACGCCATGATCTCGTCACCCATGAACTTGTCGAGCGTGCCTTCTTCATCGAGGAGGATGTGGGCGGCTACGGCGAGATGCTCGTTGAGCACGGAAATGAGCGTTTCTGGTTGGGTGTTGGCGGAAAACGTCGTGAAGCCCCGTAGATCGGCAAACAGCACGGTGATGGTCTGCCGCTGTCCGCCCGGGCGGATGCTTTCCGGCTGCTGCAGGATGCGTTCTACCACCGGCGGCGCGACGTAGTGCTCGAAGACCTGGCGGATCTCGCGTTTTTCTCGCTCGCGTCGCGCTTCGACTTCCGCCAGCAGGCGCGTGTTTTCGATGGCA